>Ga0268298_10003031_pt1 | contig 17586 bp, 7 predicted proteins | sample WWTPWeurt_MetaG_FD_194462 | JGI IMG/M metagenome (GOLD analysis project Ga0268298, IMG submission 194462) | Activated sludge microbial communities from WWTP in Nijmegen, Gelderland, Netherland - WWTP Weurt | ecosystem: Engineered > WWTP > Aerobic digester > Activated sludge | place: Netherlands...
CAATGGTGGCTGGATAGGTCATAAGTGCTGCACGGGTGCCAAAGCCATCATTAAGCAGTGCCATACTTTCCGTGGCAAACTCGACAGTTGCAGTAGTGCCGCCCCCACCAACGGTAAATCCCGGAGCCTGAAATATTACTTCAAATAGCACGTTGGTGAGTTTTGGATCTCCCGCCACACGACCACAATAGCCATTTGGGATACCGCCAGCGAAAGTGATCGTACGGTCAGTAGCATTAATTGTCGGAGGTTCAATCCAAAGTCTAAAAATTGACTCTCCCGTCGATATATCAACCGCTTGAATATTTTCAGTATAATGCAACGTTCCATCGACAGCATTGATACACTCCGCTTGCTCTTCATTAGTATCAAGTCGCACCGCCATAGTAATGGAATCACCCCGATGGACTGCACTCATTGCGGGGTCAATATAAAGCGACGCAGCAAAAATCGTTTGTGGGAGTATAAAAAATGTGCAGGTGAAAAAAAAGACCAGCGACCAGAACAAGTTCAATTTCATATTACTAGTATAGCAAGCAGCGCGATAAAAAATGTCTTCTGTTCACATACAAAAAACCCGTCTCGTGGTGGGAGATAGGGTTTTTTGCGTTAACTCCAAGCTTGGAGCCAATTTTTTAGAAAACTGGCGTGGCTACGTATGTCAGCGTAGCCTGGTAATCATCAGCTGCTTCTTGTAGCGAGCCGATTTGTACCGTGTAACCGACTCGGGTAGTACCCTGACCGGTGGTTGTTCCATCAGTTGGACCAGAATGTGTAAACACTTCAACCGGTGTGGTTGAGGCAGACACATACGTTTGGGTAGCAGCAAAGTGATCTACGTCATCGGAAGTCAATCCCCAATGACCGTAAGTCTCTTCAGAGCCCACTACTGAACTTGGTCCTTCCCATCCAACTGGTGTGATGTCGTAGTTTCCGTTACGGAAACCATCAATATCAGCACCTGTTGAAGATCGTAACTGTCCATCAGCGGTGACAGTTACCACAAATCCATTTCGAGCGTTTGTAACTACAGTAAGATCTTGAGCTGCGGTACTGGCAACACCAGATTCAAGTACTCCAAATGGAATAAGTGTCGCTGAGGTTGTTGCACCTGTAGTAGTTCCGTTTACGGTCTGATTTCCAGCAACACCTGCCACCGAAAAGGTGAAGAGAGTGTCGACAGAAGCAGTAACGGTAACGGTACTAATAATGGCAACTCGAGTCGAACCTGAGTCAGACGCACCTGCAGTCAAATTGATTTCGTAGGAACCAATAGCAGGATTGGTGATTTGCTGATCACCAACAGTTTGGTGAGTAGCATTGCTTCCAATCTCGATAGTAGTTGTTCCATTTGCCGCAATTGAAGCTCCATTTCCAGAACAAAGTGTAATGGTAAGGGTTGTACCAGAGAAAGCAGCGCTGGCTGGTTCGGTAGTACACGACGCTTCGAGATTGACGTCACCAGTTCCTTCGATTGACAGATCAATATCTGTGTAATCAACAGAACCAATAACAAATGGACCATTTGAGAAATCAACGGTGATTGTCTGCCCGTCCACTACTCCGGTTGGAGTAGAAAACGTAATGGTGTGGTTTGATGCGACTGTCGGAGCTGAACTCGACAGCGTATCGCTAAATGAGGTGACATTTGCAGCTTCCGCGAAGCGGATTGATGAGATTCCTAGTGACCAAAGAATGATGGCCATAGCAACTATCGCTGCGGTAGCTTGGAGCACGAAGAACGCGTTGGACGCTCTGTGCATATACTTTACGTTGTATTAGTCTTACAGCCTGAATTTATGTGGTGAGGATTCAGAACGAGCGTACTCGATGCTTGAAAGTGGTCTCCACTCCTCTTTCAATGTTGTTGCACTGTAAGCATATCTACAAAGTGACACTCGGCTGAAGTGCTCACGTGCTAAAAAAGCCCGTGCAGTAATACTAATTGATTACCTCCTTTGCAGATACCTACTTATTGTACGATACGATATTTTTTTCTTTTCTAGTTATACACAAAAATTACTGCGCTCGCAGTAATTTTTGTGACACTATCCTGTCCAATTGAAAAGTAAGATAGAAAAGTCTTCCAGACTGACTCGACCGTTACCATTTATATCTGCTGGAGGGTCTGAGTCACCACCGTTAGTACCCCACCAAAAAATCATAATGGAGAAGTCAATAAGATTCACTGAACCATCGCGATTTAAATCTGATGGTGTAGTAGCCTTCCCTTCCACTCCGACAAATAGCTGCACGGAGGAGCTAAAGCTGCTATTTGATGTCAGTGGTGGCGCACCAACAACAGTACGAGCCCGTAGGGCATGTTCCGCAATCGAAAGTCGTGCGGTATCAAGCGAAATTGTCCACTTTCCATCAGCTCCAGCATTAGCACGCTCGACAATCACACTATTATCGACATGGAGCTCAACCGACGCATTAGGAACACTCTCTCCAGTCACGGTAAGCACTGCTCCGGGGTCAATATTTGGCGAAGGGACACGGAGTGTCGGTGGCAAAATTATGCCATTAATATTTGTGATCGCCCCTTGCGTAACATCGAACGTATTATTGAGTGTAATGGATCGATTTCCGTCACCATCAGCAGCCCAAATACCAAGCGTCGCTGTTCCTGGAGAAGCGGCAGTAGAAAACTCAAAACGACCATCGCTACCGGAACGCACCGAGCCTACCGAAACAGTATCCAAAAGAAAATTTATAGTACGAGAAGGGTATGCTCTTCCGACGACACTAATAATTGTGTCACCTAAATCTCGTGAACTACCACCTCCTCCAGACGAACCACCTCCAGACGAACCACCTCCACCTGAACCAGCAGGCTCAATTTTACATAAGGCTGAGCAGAAGTCGGCGTTATCATTATTCCCGTCATCACACTCTTCGTTGTAAAGTGTTTGCAAAATTCCATCACCACAATATGGTCCAAACATACACGAGACCGTACATTGCCTACCAAGAATTGTCTGACTATAGACTCCTGTTTCTCCTGGAACATCGCACTGCTCACCATCATCAACAATCGTATTTCCACAAATACTGACAGTTAGTGTCGTGGTCGCATACAAATTGACCTGTGCAGTGACAACTTCTGGCGTCACTATCAAAGTGCTTAAAAAAAGTAGCCAGAGTAATTTCATATTACTTTCTTGGGGTTTTTCGACGACGCATGTGCCAGATATAGAGCACTGTAATTAGTAAAGCGAATACAGGAAGCAGTACTGACACCTTGTGTGCCACTGAAAGACCTACAAATCCAAAGCTTGCAGTCTCGAGTGTTCCGGCAGCAAGAATGTTCAAACTAATATCTCCCTCATGTTTCACCTCATCTCCATTAAATACTCGGTAGCGAGCGACATAACTATCAGCCGGCAGTCTTGTAGGGAGAGTCGCAGTCACAGACTCGGTAGCGTATGGTTTAATTTTTTGAATTTTTCCAATGTTCTCAGTTTCCTCTAACAAAACCTTTCCGGCTCTATCAAAAATACGGAACTCAACTTTACTTGGAGCAATTTCAACGTTTCCAGTATTTTCAATTAACATGTCAAAATTAATTTTCCCAGGGAAGAATAACCAGAGTAATTTATGACCCTCATTTAGATCGGCAGCTGAGATTTTTCGGACACGGAAATCAAAAATTTTCCTATCGATAACTGACAGGTCAATATCCACCAACGCACCAAGCGAAATACTCACTGCACCTGGGGCAACTTGGTCGTCATCGGGAAGTGTCCTAATTCGAATAGCTCCTTTATAATCTTTAAACTCCGCATTTTCAGGAACAGTAATTCGAACCGTCATCGGAACCTTTTGTTCACCCTGTGGCATCCTTATTACTTCACCTTCTACGATTTCAATCCAATCTTGAATTTCTGGAGCATCAATAGATATTTCAGCTTTTTGCGCAATATTCGTTTCACTGCGAACCAAAAGAATTTGTTGTTCATACGTAGAATTCCTTGTAAGACTAGTATTCTTCACGTACGGCGGAGTAATACCAAAACCGGCATGCGCAACCGAAGCACCGAAGCCAAAAAACAGCATCGGTGATAAAAGAACAAACATTACGAGATGACGCACGGTTTTAATCATGTATGTATATTGCTCTATTATCGAAAAAAAGAGTATAAAAAGCAACAACCATTGTCGAATAACAATGGTTGTTGTCTAATATTTTTTACCTACTTTTACCAGTCACTTGCCTCGGCAGTTTTGGCGGTGAAGGTATTGAGACCTTGATAGCTACCAGCAAGTGTTATCGATACCGGAACTGCGATACCCCAATAGGTTGTGCCCTCATTTGGAGTTGAAGTCGCGGTGGTCTTCGGCACATTGAGTTCAAGCTCATTTGGAGTGGTTGAGGAAAGAATCTGAGCAAATGGACTGATGTAAGCTAGTGTCGTAGTTGAAAACTTTTGTTGATCTTCAGGGATAGTAGAGGTTGCGGAAACAGGACACTCATTTCCTACTGCAAACGTACCACACATTGATTCACCAACAATTTCTTGATCGAGACCAGTGTTACCGACATTTAATGCAGTCGAAGTGGCTGACAGCGTACCCGAGTCGCTTCCTGGCTCAATACCACCATATGCAATCTGTGCATCAAGAATATCAATGGCGCTAAAACTCACTAGTTCAACTGGACTTGAGGTTGTTGACATAAATCCAACTAATGAATCATCGTCTCTTCCTGCAATTCCTGCTGACCAATTATCATTAGCAAACGATGCTGGGGTGTTTGGTCCGGGGTCAGTAGGATCGGCAACGAACCATAGTGGGAAGGTACAGGTGTAATCCATATGATCTTGAAGTGGACTATTACAGGTAGTAGCCGGAGTACAGGAGAGATTCCATGTAGTAGTAGCAACACCACTCGGGTAACAATAGTTTGGATCGTAGGAACCAGCGGTTCCATCACACGCATCAGGATTGAGCAGTGTGGAGGTTCCATAACTTGACCTAAATATAGCAACATCATACCCGGTAATTTCACTCGAAGAAGCAGCATTCAAGCAACTATTCGCATCTCTGATGGTGAAATTCAGCGTGAATCCAGTAGATTCTCCATTAGGAACAGAAGGAGCAAGATTAATGCCACCATTGAGGTCAATGTCTCCACCTAGGACAGATGGTGCAACATTGTTAACGTCAAAGTCGGAATTGATTGGGTTCGCAACTGCTTCGTGTCCAAATTGGTCAACAATGAAACCATATGCTTGGTAGGTATCATCACGCAGAATGGCGGCAAGTGTTTTTGTCGCACTCGCATTGTCCTTCATACTAATAGTTGTAGATGCAATGAAGAATGAATTACAGGTATTTGTTGTTGGGTTATAGTCAGTATTTGTTCCACAAACTACAAGTGAAATGTCTTGGTCTCCACCTAGTGTATCAGGATCACTTGCTACAGAAGTAAATAATATGTCTTGCCCTGGATCTTTTGGACCATCATTAGACAATGAGGCAAAGACTGGTCGGCTATTTACATGGAATGGTGAAGAACTCGTAGCATAGAGTCCTTGTGATGGGGTGATGTTACAACGTGGGTTAAAAGGATCATCGTCACAGACCCATGCGTACCAGACATTTGGTGAAGAGGTTGAAAACTGCCCACCCTCTGCGGTAGTAGTTGAGACCGTAGCAAGATCGCCACTCGGAGTAGCTGCTGAAACTCCCCACTGAATTGCTCCCGCTCCACAGTCAGGAGCTGCTGTACCAAGATTGAAGGAATCTATAGCATCATTCGCAGTCGGTGTGGCATTGGTGCTACAAACAAGCAAGAAGTAGGGTGCACCGTTGCTGTCAGTACCGATAGCGGACCATGAAACAACATCGCCAGAATTAGTTGGTGATGACGTTGAAGACTCTACTACTTCGTACGGCGCAAGCGTAAAGGCTGGAGGAGTGTTTAATACCGTGAGTGTTGTTGAAGCAGTGTTTGCTGACACGCGGTTAAACTCTTTAGTACCAACATCAAACACAAATGCAAAAGGAATACCATCAGCCCCGCTATCGCGGTCAGTATGGTTATCTTTCCTGCGGTTCTTACGTAGTGTGGCAGGTCTTGGTTGTTGTACAGCATAATAAAAAAACTAATTAAATTTATATATATTTTACAGGGTAGAAAAAAATAATTACCAAGTTATGCACATATTTTTACACACGTAATTCACGCTTCTATTCATATCTGATAGCATCTAGAGGATTGAGCTTAGAAGCGCGACGAGCCGGAAACACTCCAGTAAGATACCCTACTGCCGCAGAGAAAATAGCGATAAAGGCTAAAAAGTCGAGTGGGAATGAAAACAACTTCACTGCCTGTCCGCCAAACTGACCAGCAATGAAGTTTAAGAACAAATTAACTGTGATTCCAATGGCTAGTCCCATTACAATCCCACTTACCCCTCCCAAAAATCCCACCACAATCGATTCTGACACGAACAAATATTTCACGTCGTTTGGTGAAGCACCAATAGTGCGCATAATTCCAATTTCTTTAGTACGCTCAAGCAGCGTCACCGTCATGGTATTAAACATTCCAATCGCTGATACAATGAGAGCAATACCACCAAACGTTGCCAAAACAATTTGAATTCCTTGAAAGATCTTTGACGCCTGTTCAACTGTTTTTGACAACGCGGTAACGCGATACCCTTCTTCAATGAGTTCCTTTTCAACCAATGGCAAGTTCTCATTGGAGTCAACTCGCACCTGAATTCGTTCATACTCAGTAATTGCTACGTAATTACGAAGCTCGGGGAGCATCATCATCACATTAAGCACCCCCTGCTCTTTAGTGATACCTCGGACCGTATATTCCTTATCAATTGGAATCTCATTCACGTTATCAGTTCCATCATTGGCAGGAACCAGAAGCCGCAGGGAGACTTTCTGTCCAATAAAATTAGGGACGTCCTCATCGGCAATGCCGAAAAGCTTCAGTACGGCTGGAGAAAGCATGATGCTTGAAGTATCACCCGCATCATCATCAGTAAATACCGTCCCTGCTTCAGCAGTTACTCCCGCATAGCGCAAATAGGGAGGCTCAACTCCCTGCACGAACACGTTCCCCGTAAGACCTTTATAGGTCACCAGCGCTGGAAAACGAACCAAAGGCGCAGCGTCGAGCACTGGTTCTTTTGCCTCAAAACCAACTACTGTTTCTGGAGTAAGCCGCAAACCTTGGGCTCCTGTTGAAGAAACCCCCAACGACAAAAGGGTTTCTCCAAACACAATCTGCTCCAAGATAATCTGCTGCAGTCCAAATCCTAACCCTACCAATACCACCACAGCACCAGTTCCCACGCCCATACCCAAAATCGTCAACCACGTACGTAGCGGGTTGGTTATAAACATTCGAGTCGATAATTGTGCCAAGTCTTGCACTCTCACCTACTCATTATGCCACACTTCCCTACTACTAATTCTTGTAACTCACATCTACTCCTTGGGCAATAATTTTTTCAAAGTAGCGGGTCATGGTATCAGCTTCTTTTTCGCTCAACGCCAATCCTCCGGCACGAACCCCCTTTGCTAGTCGTTCATTCATTTCACTTTCGGTCACCACTCCTGTTACTCGATCAGCAATCATTTCCACCAAATGTTCGTCTTGTTCCTTTGTTAATTTAATACGAAACTCCTGTACCAAATGATCGCGCATTCGCTCTGCCAATTTATGCTGACTGAAAAAGATATTATCGTTCTCCTTTCGGGCGCGGAATCGTTTGATATCAGTGGAACGGTCAATCATTTTTTGTGTAGTAGTCGCCATTGCCCTTGCTTCTTGTTCAGAAACGCCAACCCCTCCCCGCTCTGCCGGCAGCACCAATCCTTTAATGAAATTATCACGATCTATTCGACCCTGAATGAATAAACCAATGGCCCGTTCAATACGAGAAAGCTGTTCAAATGTGTAGTCTTGAGTGAGAAAATTAACCATACTTTTCACTCGAAGGGTTTCGACCGAATCATAAGGAAACAAGCGTGCCAACTGCTCTAGCTCAGTAACAATAGTTTCACCCTCTCGAACGGGCTTAATTTGCTTCCGTTGCGGATTCACCACCTCTCGCACAATAAATCCGTCTTTCAAATAGTACACGCGATGAGCATAACTCAAATGAGCAGCATTATGCGATACCATAATAATAGTTCGCCTATCAAAAGTATTAATCTCATCGATTTTGTCCATTACCTGCTGCGTAGAAACCGAGTCAAGGTTTCCTGTTGGTTCATCAGCCAAGAGAATTTTTGGGTCGTTTACCATGGAGCGCGCCACCGAGACACGCTGTTGTTGCCCTCCAGAAAGCATAGCCGGAATTTTATGTGAGACATGTCCGACCCCGAAGCGATCAAGAAGCGACTGGGCTCGACGGTTACGCGTTGTCTTGTCGGTATTACAAAAAATCATCGGCAGTGCGACATTGTCAAGCACACTGAGTGAAGGAATAAGATTAAAAGATTGGAAGATAATCCCCATCACGTAACGCTGAAAGTACACTCGCTCTGAAGGGGGGTACGAATAGACGTCATCTCCACGAATCAAGAGAGTCCCCTCCCCTGGCGGCAACGAGCCTTGAATTGAATACATGAGGGTTGATTTTCCGCAGCCGGAAGGACCGAACAATATAATGTACTCACCTTCATAAATGTCAGTATTAACATTCTGCAAGGCTTTAAATTCATTTGATTTTCCTTTGTTGTAGATGATTGAAAGATCACGCGCAACAATGAGCGGTTTTGCCATAGCTACATTATGGCATCATCAGGATTAAAATCATCTTCTTTCATCCACACTACTACTATCCACCAATATTCTTAACCCATCCGAATGTACTCTGGAAGTTTTCCAAAATCAAATCAATGATATTTTTTTCTTGAATCGGGGTGAAGAGTACAAAGTTTTCAGACTTAATAGCGTTTGCAGCGGCGTCGGTGCAAGTTAAATAAAATTGGTACACCGTTGCAGGAGCAAAATCAACAATCACCTCAACATGCTTAGTGTTGTAAGAAATTTGTTCTTTTTCAATAGTGTACGCCTCTGAACCGCCAGCCACACCCTCTTGATAAGTCATCAAACAAGAAGCTGATTCATCAGTATCCCACGCCACAATTGTTTGAATTCGTGATTCTCCCCCTGGGAACAATGTCGATTCATTGGTAACATTCGTAATAATTGGCGGAGCAGTATCTCGAACAGTAATAAACTGGACTGGCTGACTACGGACACGGTCACCGCCCGAATTTTCTGCCGTCACAAACGCTACATAGCGGGTTCCGAGGGTGAGGTCAGACAAGCGCATTTGATGTGTTGTCGACAACGTCGGTCTTCCGACTGATTGCTGTTCACCAGTGGTTTGATCTTGATATTCCACCAACGCTTTGGTAGGCACATTAGTGTCCCACGCGAGCGTAGCAGCATTTTCTTCTACCTTTAGCACCCGTAAATTACGGATTTCTGGCATCGTCGCTTTTGTCTGAAATGTGAAAGTACGACTTTCTCCTGTAATACCATACGTATCGGTCGAAATCACTTTAAAGCTATAGTCGGTGAATGCCGAAAGTCCAATCAACTGTACCTCGTGTTCAGTGGTGTTCCCTTGAGTTGATTCCTGAGCATAAGCGAAGTTAGTACCATCAAATCCCTGCGACGGCGAGAAAATCACTTTTGATGAAGCTTCACGGTCTGTGGTCCATCGTACAACCGCTGTCGTAGTTTCGGGAATAACAGTCGGCGGACCAACAATGGTGAGGTCTTCGGTAATACCTTGAATTGCCTTAACCGTCTCATTCACAATTTCCTTCAACTGCTGCGGGTCGGTAATTTGGTTTATCTGTTCAACGATTTCTTGTGTCGTCTGTGTTTGCGACTGCGAACTTGTAGTCGATTCAGTTTCTGTCTGTGTCTGGCTACTACTACCATCACCTGCCATTGCTCCCTGCCCTTGTCCTTGGGCAGTAGACTGTCCCGTACCACTACCATCGCCTGTTTGTGGCGTTCCAGATGTTTGCACTCGATAATCAGCAGAGATACCTTGATTACCATTATCGTCAGCAGATACGACACGGAAATAATACACTCGTCCTGGTTCAAGATTATCGAGGGTAATAGAATGCTGAGTACGATCGGCAATTGGAATACGAACTATCCCGTAATCAGGCTGCAAGCCATAGTTTACGGTGGAATCGGAAAATTCATCTGTCTCCCATGTCACGGTAACGCTCGATTCTGAGACCTGCGAAACTTCTACATTAGAAATTTCAGGAGCCTCCTTATCTGTCGATTGCGCCAAAACAAGCCCCGGTTGACTGGAACAAAGAAGCACGACGAGTGACAAAAAACTAACGACCTGCAGCATATAATTATTTCCTTATCATCATATCACTACTTTATGGCGAAACAGGGGTGAATACGTTGATTCCTTGGTGTGGCACGCTATTTACCCCAATCGGCACAGCAATTCCCCAGTACACAGCATCAGAAATTGGCGGAGTATCAGTAGCTGGCTTCACCAAATCGACATCAATTGACACAGGGGTTGTACTTGAGAGTAACGCGCAGTTACCGCCACAAGCAGAATAGGTGAAAGTCGAGGTGGCAAATTTTTGTTTGTCAGCAGGAATCACTGATGCAATACCATCTGAGAGGTCTGTTCCTGTAATCTCGATATCAATTGCCACGTTTCCAAGATTGAAGATTGAGGTAAAAGCGTTGTATGAACCAGTATCAGCGTTCACGGCAAGAGCACCATAATCGATAACACCGTCTACCTCAATGGCACGTAGTGTGCTCATTACTACTCCTGGTGACGCTGCAAATCCATAGCCAGCACTCGCGTCTGTTACTTCCACAAACGAAAACCATTCTTGACCGCTGTAATCACCTGCATCTGTTGGGTCAGCATGGAAATAAATATCTGCGTAACAAGAAACCGTACAACTATCACCAGCACAATCAATAAATGAGCACGTTGTCGTTTCCGTAGACGACACATAGCAATTGTTATTGTTTGGCGTACAGGAAGCAACACCAGCCACCAACCCCCGATAGATTGTTGAGGTAGCATACAGCAAATCAGTGTAGCCATTTAAATCACTGACCGTTCCGGTGGCGTATACGCGAGTAGTTGTTCCAGGGAGAAGCGAAATTGGCTGTCCATTATTTAGGGTGATGGTATTCACTACTGGTTCAAATCGCAAATTCATTTGTGCGACTGAAAGATACGTATCGAATTCATCTCCGTTATTCGTGACACGGAAGCAAAGGTTTTGATCGGTAACATTGACTGTTGGAGTAATCGCATACTCCAATTCTGTGTACTCATTTTGATTAATATCGATTGCGCTGGTGATATTTGAAGGATCTTCACGTACTTCACCGTACACAAATTGCCCCTCTACTCCAGTAAGAAGATCAATCGTTGCAGCACCGTTAGTGACATACGTTGATGTTTGCATACATACTGGCGCAGTACCACAACTAGCTTGTGTCGGTACTGGAAGATATTCATTAGCATCAACCGCTTCACAACTTGGCGCACTTCCCAGGGAGGCATATTCCAAGAGAAACTCTTGATCGGTAATTGAAAGACCGCTATTTTCAATTGCGATACGAAGTCGCGCCACATCGCTTGTGTCATAGGTTGCAGGGGCATTTTGTGTCGCTTTCCATGTCGCTCCCCCATCAGTTTGTTCGACCCCAAGCAACACAAGTGGTTCAGTGGTGAGTGTCGGACGAGCAGTAACACTATCCCAACCACCGTTATGGAACCAGTATGTGAATCCAAATCCACCACTTGTATAACTGCTGTCAGTAGCAGTGACTGTCGTCACCAGTGTTCCTGTTTCATCATACAGTGACACAAGGAAACTATCGTCGACACCCCAATCAACCTCTACGGTATACCATCCCGTGTTGTAGCTCACCGTACTAGAAGCGAGTACTACTCCTGAGGTGTCATTATCGACAACATCTCGCACTAATGAAATTCGATCCACTCCGAATTGTTCAATACACACCGCATAGTTATCATTGGTAGACCCTGGGGACTGCACCCCAAAGAGGGTACAAGTTTCATCTCCTGAACCTGCCGCCGTATCAACATATTGAGAATAGCGGAACGTCTGACCCTGAGACACAACTTGGTCAAAACGATACATACCCCCCGTATTGGCACGGCCATTTTCATTTCCATCGTTATCAAGACCATACTGTCCATCATTTACAAAGGTGGCTCCAACATTGAAAAGACTCGTCTGACCACTATATGCCGTAAGTGAACCACTCTCAAAATCATCAGCCGCAATAAAGACAGCGGTGCTGGAGCTCACTGTCGTAGCTGCAGGATTGTTGTAATACACGAAGAGATTTGTCGTTGCCTCTGCCAATAAGGTTGGTACTTTTACCCACACTTCAGCTGCTGTACTGTCGGTTGAAGAACCAATCCAGTGTGATAGCAGTGTCGTACCGTCACCAGCTGTAAAACGAATATCATCAAAGTCGGCCTGCATGTCACTGTCATAAGTCAGGAGTACGCGCACTGCCCCATCAGTGTAATTTGTAGCATCCACATTTTTCACTCGAACGAAGGTGCGAGCATTCCAGCTGGAGTCATACCATTCGCTATCTGGCACTCCCAGTCCCCCATCATCGTTGCGCCAGCGGTAATTTGTTTGTTGAGTCAGCAAACAGGCACTATCGCTCCATCGAATCGAACCACAAGCGGTTAAACCGTCAACATCAAATCCTTCCCCATCCAAATTGCCAGTATGTGCTGCGAACGTCCACGCGTTGCTGGTGGAACCAACAAGTGTAACGTTGTACCCAGTAATCGCCGTGGTGGTAGCGAAGCGATTGCCAGTATGTACCATTGAAGCGTTGGCATTAAGAGTCGTTGAGGCAACTGTCAGCAACGTTCCCCCTGCTACTGCCAACTCAAAATCTCCATACGAAAGCGAGGTAAGTGTTGGGGTTCCAGTAAATACTAAGCCGTTCTGATCAAGGTTTCGGAATTTGTAGTACTGGGCCAAAAGCGTACCGGCAGAGACAGTGAACGCGTACGCTCCTGCATCCTGTGACGTTATTGTTGTTTCGTTGCCACTTGTTCCAACCATTCGCAAAGCCCCACCATCGACTGTTGTAGTAGCATTCGAGGCGTGGGCAACCGTAACAGCACGCTCACTTCCTGTTAACGAAGTACCATCAAAATCAGTCGCGTAACTCCAATGCTCAGTTGTGGTTGCAATATGGAAATCACCAAAGATATATAGGTTACCATTTACTCCCGCATGATCCTGAGAATAGACTGAGGAAGCCTGATCAACGACAGTAGTCGTTGCAACGGAATTCCAGAATCGGATATCACTATCTTCTCCAATTATGAGGGTTTCATAGTAATCGCCACCGAGTGTTTTTGTGTTTGCACTATAAGCGTTTGCTCCGTCAAGGAATAATGTGCTGCCAGTCCAGTCGGTAGCAGCGCCTCCCACTTGATTAAGAAACACACCTTGTACTACGAGCGTAACACCACTGAGCGTAGTAAAACTATTCACCGCCGATAGTGTGAAGTGATTTGTGGTAGTAGCACTACTAATCAAAGAATATCCTCCCGCAGGAGCACTGAAAAGCACATTATAAAAATCATTAATTCCGGCATCAATATACTCGCCACCATCGGCAGAATTGAAGAGCACCGTTCCACTCGCGTGAGTGAAGGATCCTCCTGAAGCATCAAGCGTACCGCCAACTGCCAGTGTTCCTGAAGCAAATGTTACCGCACCATCAGTGATACGTAAGTCATCAAGTAGCGCAATGTCTTCATCAACAATACTGTATTCGCCGCCGCCTGCGAATCGTACTCCGTATAAATCTGAGCTCGATGCTTGCAGTAAAGCAGTGCTACTGCTTACCATTAGAAGTTCGCTGGTATTGTGGATTACAGCACCACTATGATTTATGAAATCTCCACCAATAGTGAGCGTGCCGCTCGGCAAAGTGACACTTCCTCCAAAAATTGAAAACGATCTTGTCGTGGTTGCCGCCACATCAAGGAAGGTATAGGAGCCACTCATAAAGTGTGCAGTAGCGAGTGATGATTCATCGAGTCGAACCGATTGTGCGCCAGTACCAGCAAATACTGCTACGCCATCATTAGCATCAAAGCTACCACCGCTGGCAATAAATGATCCTGCGAAAGTCGAAGTAGCAACAGGCAAAGTGAGTACACCATTTGTTTGCGTGTAATTGCCATTCACTGTGAAAGTCGAGTCAGTAATAGTCCAACTTCCACCCCCAGTGAAAGCAACATGATTAAGGTCAGCAGCATTAAGATCAATCGTTCGGCCGCCACCAGTGGTGGTAAACGTAGTCGTACCGCTATTTGCTGAAACAAATGCCGCGCCCGATCCCACAAGTAAACTTCCTCCCACACTGAGTGATTCAGAACCAGACCCTGTCCATGTTGCCCCTGAATATAATTCCAGAGTACCGTCGTAGGCAGCACCTGCTCCTCCACCCGAAATTGTGACATTACCAAAAGGAGTAAATCGCTTATTGTTCCAGACAATTAATTTGAAATTGGCAGGAAGCGTCAAAGAATCAGTCGCCCCATCGACAGCAGTAAATGGAATGTCGGGATCATCAGAAGAATCATATGTCGCCATCTCTGCTATCGTAAGAGCATCGGTATTTTCATGGCGAACGATAACTCGCTGTTCATAGAGATCAAAATTGGAAATGTTTGAAATTGGATCCTGCGTCACCGTCGCTGCACGTTCGGTTTCGCCATCAATGTACACAATTAGTGAATCGGTTGGTCCGTACGCAATATTTGTGAATTGGTACGCTCCGGTTGTCGCGTTACAACTCGTAGAAGCAGTTGAAATTCCTGCTCGCCAGAAACGGATATTGTTCGTAACACCATCACAAACGTTTGAAACAGTAGACCCTTCGTCACTAAAGACACGTCCAGAAATAGTAATCAGCGCGGCTGAATCATCCCATGCGATATACCCCGGATCACCATCTGGATCAACATCGAATGATTCTCCATCAATGTCACCATAGTGATTCGTGAAACGCCACGAACTAACACTGGTGCCAGTTGCCGTAACGTTAACTCCACTACCTACACCAGAAAGGGCAAAACGATTGTTGGTAAAGTTTTTCGCGGGGTTAGCAGTAATAACACCACCCCCAACAGTGAGCGCCGTCCCCCCATTCACAGAAACTTCACTGTCTCCGTAGGAAAGTGTGCCGATGGTTGGTTGTCCCGTAAATACCAACCCTGTAGCATTTAGATTACGTAGTTCGTAATTCTGAAGTGAAGTGGAGGCAGTGCCACCGATAAGGAAACTAAACGTACCCGATCCTTGATTTTGAATAGTAGTTGAAGCCGTACCGCCACCGTAAACAGCTAGTGTTCCGCCAGTAATTGCCACACTTGCGCCGGAAGCAATAAAGACATCCACTTTGCGCTCACTACCAACAAGAGAAGTGCCATCAAAATCGGTCGCATAACTCCAGTAATCGTTAGCATTCGTTTGCGAATAATTACCCCAGATATAGAGATCCCCATCTATACTGGCATGGTCTTGTGAATAGAGCGAAGCAGTGGGAGCAACATCATATACCGCAGCATTGCTATTCCACATTCTAATTTGTGTATTACCAATAACTGCGAGACTACTGTACGTATCAGTGGTAGTTGCAGTGTTAATGGCGTAATTGTCATCACCGTACAGACGAAGCACGGTATCAGTCCACGTCGTATCTGCGCCGTCAAGAATATTGAAAAATGTTCCTCCGACACCAAGCGATTGTCCGCTCGCAAGTGTAAATGAATTGGCAGTTGTCAGTTCAAAGCGTTCCGTGGCAGTGGCATGTTCAGTGACCACAATATCACCTGTAGCAGCCACCAAAACTGAGTAGAAGCTACTATCTCCAGCTGCAATACTACTGATTCCAGTACCATCGAATATCACGGTTCCATTATTGGGAACGATACTACCATCATTATTATAATCACCAGCAATCGTAAACGATCCAACATCACTAGCACTCAATACTCCATTGCCTCGAATCAAAACATCTCCATTTACATCAAGGAGTGGATCATTAGTGTTTACATCAAAAGTAGTGACCGCGTCTCCGCCAATTGAAAGAAGACCATCAACCATCAATCCTAAACCTGCAGCAACATAGGTTTGCGAACCAACTCCGGCATTAATATCCAAGTTGTAATATTGCGTCGCAAGAACGGTGGCGCCGGCGCCGCTATAACGAATAGTGCTTGTGTCTTCAATAAAGGTACCTTGTTCAATAAAGACGGCGCCGGCGCCGGCAAGGTCCCATAAAGTACTACCAGCATCGAGATAGTGAGCAGGACTGATGGTAAGCTGTCCACCAATAGTAGTGGTACTAGAAAATAGTGGCGTAGTAGTTCCAACCTGTACTCCATCACCGAGGACCAGATTATTGAAGGTCCACGCACTCGTACCACCGAGCGTATTTGAAGCGCCAAGCGTAGTAGTACCCCCTCCAAGCGAAAGGACACCGTCTCCGGTTAGTGAGCCATTTGGTAAAGTAATATCTCCCGTACCAGTCACTGTTCCCGTAGCAATAGTCATCGCACCAGCAACATGCAGATTGGCTCCCAGATTCCAGCTACCGCCACTGCCGGTGAATGAGAGATTATGAAAAGTAATTTCACTTGGCGCAGTAATGCTTTTACCCGTGGTTGAAGCATTCATTACTACCGTGGTGCTAGCAGCATTGAAAGTGGCTCCCGTGGTCAGAGCGAGGCGGCCGCCAATAGTGAGCGTGGAGGTGCTATAAGCATTGAATGTAGCATCAGCGCCAAGATACAACGTACCGTCATAACTATTGGCGGCCGCCTCTCCCACAATCGTCACTACTCCCTGTGGTGTAAAGGTTGATGACGCAAACACATATAATTCATTACCAGACCGCACCACGAGTGAATCACCAGCTGTCGATGTAGCAGCAACATATTCCAAATCAACATCATCTATTCCATCAAACACCGCCATATTTGCAATCGTAAGTGGGTCAGCATCTTCATTTCGAACAACTACTCGATTGGTGTAGATATCAAGATTAGTAATATCATTCGTCGGCGTTCGAGTAATTACACTTCCCTGTTCGCCACTAGAAGCATCATTGAGATAGACAGTGAGAGTCGGATCACCAATCACTACCACTCCAGCAGCAGTGTACGAACCGTCAACATTACTACAACTTACCGAAGTTGAATGGACACCATCAACCATCACTCGCACAACAGGCGTTACCCCATCACAAGTTCCCCCAGCAAGCGGAGAAATTCCGGCATCACTGTATACCGTACCAGAAATGCTAATCACGAGTGAACTATCATCAAAACGGACAGATCCAGGGTCGCCCGTGTCATTATCGTATCCTTCACCGTATAAATTCCCTTGCCCATTACGAAACCACCAGAATGAAGTCGGTACACCGTCAGTTTGCGCTACGTTATAGGCTGAAATTGCCGTTGTAGTAGCAAAAGTAACGTTGTAAATTTGCTTTACTGG
>Ga0268298_10003032_pt1 | contig 17582 bp, 18 predicted proteins | sample WWTPWeurt_MetaG_FD_194462 | JGI IMG/M metagenome (GOLD analysis project Ga0268298, IMG submission 194462) | Activated sludge microbial communities from WWTP in Nijmegen, Gelderland, Netherland - WWTP Weurt | ecosystem: Engineered > WWTP > Aerobic digester > Activated sludge | place...
CAGTTCGGCCCCGCGGGCGAGCGGATCGAGGGCGTCGAGCTCTTCGAACACCTCGAAGGCGGATGCTTTGGCGGGGCCGTCCGGGATGCGGTCCACGTTCTTCCAGGTGCCGCCGGTCTCGGGCCACGCCAAGAGCCCGAAGCGGGCGAGCATGCCGTCATCGGAAGCACCGCCCCGCATGGCGGCGCGCAGGTATTCCCCCAGGGGGCCGGGCTGGGCACCGCCTATCACGCCAAGGCACACGGCAGGAACGCGACGATGCCCGCGGCCGATGCGGTCGAAAGTCCATCCGTCCTTACCGTTCCAGCCGGTCATGAGGAAGGCGCGCAGTTCGGCCGCGTCTTCCCTATCCAGGCCAGCGAGCCAGCCGGGCAGCTCGTCACGCACCACCAGCAGACCGCGGGGGTTTTCGATCAGCTTTTCGGCCAGGGCTTCGACGGTGGCAGAGGCCACGGTATAGCGGCGCAGGATGGGGGCTTCGTCCGGGTCGGGCGTGGTGAAGCTGGCCACGTCCACAAGGGCGTCCGGGTTTTTGCGTAGTGCCTTGGTGGCTTCGCTCTTGCGGGCTTCAGCCCGTGCCTTGGCAATCTCGGCTTCTGCCCGCCATTGGCCTTGACTGGCGGTCCATTCCTCCAGGGCGCGGGCCTCGAGGCGCACCACGGGGGCAAGGGCCGCCATCATGGCGGGGCTCTTCATCATGCCCGGCCGCCCGACGATGCAGCCCCACAGATTGGGGAATTCCTGCCAATCGCTGAAGGCCTGCGGACGAATCGCACAGCACCGGCCTATCAGGTTGCCGGCCGCGGCGACCATCGGCACGGCGACGAAGTCCGGCGGGCATTGCATGCGGTCGGCCACGTCCTGCACCCAGGGGCGCAGGCGGTCGGGCAGCATGGCGTAATCGAAGGGGGCAACCGGCGCCAAGCCTTCGGGCAGCGGTTGCGGATCGGGCCAGGAGGCGGCCGGCCAGGTGCGCGGGTCACCCAAAGCCGGGGCGAGGGCGGCGCGTTCGTCGTGACTGGCGGGCTCGTAGGGGGGCGGGGCTTTCATGGCTGCACCTCCAGGCCGCGGGCTTCACTGACGACAAACTCCGCCACCGGCACGCCCCCCGGCCGCAGCACGATAAGGCGCTTGGGGCGGGCGGCGACCAGCTCCACCAGCAGCAGGCGCAGGCGCTCGGCATCGATGCCCGGCGAAGCCACCACCAGCACCGACAGGGCCGCCAGGTAGCGCCAATCGAGGCGGGCGGGGTGAGCGTCCGGCGGGCAGCAGATCGCCAGCCCCAGGGCCGTAACCGGGGCCGCCGGCCAGCGGTCGAGATAGACCACCACCTGCCGCTGCGCCGGCACCAGATCACGGGCGCGGGCATCGGCCAGTTCTCGGGCATGGGCGGGCAGGTGGCGGCCGGGCGAGCACCGCCAGGCGGGGGGCGGTGTGTCGGATCGCGGGGCGGTCATGATGCAGGCCTTCCCGCGGCCGTGGCTTTGGCAAGCGCACCTTGCAGGGCATTGAGAGCCCGGCCGCAGGCGGCAACGCGGGCCGGGTCATCGGCGGCCAGGGTGCCGACCGTGAGGACGCCGGCATCGAGCAAGGCAAAGACTTCGGATGCCGCGGCGAAAAGCTCGGGCGCGGCTTCGATCAGGGCTTCGTTGGCGTCCGCTTCGGTGCAGTCGCCCCATGAATAAAGCTCGCAGATGGTTACCCTATCCGGGCCTGTGCCGGCGGCAATGGTGCGGTGTCCGACACGACGCCACGGGGCCGGGGTGAAGGTGGGGACGGTCATGATTGCCCGCCTTCCGCCATTTCGGCCGGGGCTTCGTTGCCGTTCGCCTGGTAAAGGCCAGTCTTCGCCGTGGTGGGCTCCTGCAGGGTCCGCAATCCAACGATGGCGGCTTCGACCAAGGCTTCGGAGAAGCCGCTTTCAATCCCCCATCCGCCCACACGCCACCCGGCGCTATTCATCGGCAGGGAAAGTGCGAAGGCCGCCTGTCTTTCGCTGGATTCTGCCAACGATGCCGCGGCCTCAAAGAAGCGCCGTCCAATGGCTACGCCCTCAGCGTAAAGGGCGTCCGGGTCGTGAGGAACGGACCAATGCGAGGCAATACCCCCGTGAAGCTCATCGCGGACAACGAAGGGGAGCGTCAGGCGCGAGCGGTGTTTTTCGCCGGTCACGATTGTTGCCGCTTCAACCGCGTGGCGCTCTTCTAGGGCGTCCGCCAGCTCCTGAACCTCTAGGTCGATCATGCTGCACGCCCACATGAACCCATCTTGCAGGCTTTCAGGCAGACCGCAGAAGGCTTTTCCGGCCTCGCCTTGGGTCATCGCCTTGAGGGCTTCGAGCTGCGTTTGACGGGCCGTGAGCTGGTCGACGATGTCGCCAGCTTCCACGCCAGGCACGAAGCCATACACAGGGCCGGCGGAAGCCGTGAAAGTGAGTGGGGTTCTCATTTTTTGCCCCTTCCTGCAGGGCGCTGCAGCTTGTCGGCGGGGTCGGTTGCGACAGAGTCCTTTGCCCGTAGCGGAATCCCCGGCGGTGTCGAGTGGACGATGATGTGGCCGGTGCCGCGCAAAAAGTTGGTGTGGACGTTGATGGCGATTTGCCAGCATTCGCGGGCAACTGCGGTGCCGGAATCAATGATGTTTCCGGCGTCGTCAATGATTGCCAGCCGGGCGGGTTTGCCGTCGCGTGTTGTAACGGTAAGGCCGCCGTAGATCGTGCCGGTCATCACGGCGTTTTCGAGGGTGTCGAGGGTGTCGGGTTTCATGATGCATCCCTCCCGCCAAAGGCCACACGCCAGGCGAACACTGGGCCGGTGAAGCAGCGCAGGGCGCGATAAAGGGCGAGGGACGGGAACAGCTTGACGGTGCGGCGGGGCGCGTGCAGACGTGTGCACGCCGGGGCATGGGTTGCCATGGTGCGGGGCTCCTGTAGTGCGGTCTATTTATCCGCACCCCGCTTCCAAACGGGGTGGCGGAACCGTGCGGGGTTGGAAGACCGGCCTACAGGAAACCGGCAGCCCGAAGGCTCCCCGCACGGCCCCGCCATTGAACAGGCGTCACCATGCTGCCGACGTAAAAAAACCGCTTGCGCGGCCTTGTCGGCCTGTAGGTTTCGGGCTTCCAAACCCGGCCGCTGTTGTTTCAGCGGCATGCGGAGTATCGGCCCGGCTTGATGCCGGCGTCAAGCGGGCCGTGCAGACGTTTGCACGATCCACGCAAAAACCGGGGGGTGAGTGTTCGGCGCCAATCAGCGCAGGGCGAGGGCCAAAAGGCTGGAAGTGTTCCCACTGTTCCCACTAAGTGAACTGAGAGTGGGAACAACATAGACCCTTGGAAAGCCTTTCCCCGCTTGGGTTTCCGGCTCGTGTTCCCACTGTTCCCACTGTTCCCCCGCTTTTTGAGGCGTCCGACCTTCGCCGATGTAACACGCAACGCAGCAACATTCCCGAAACCCGCTCTCGGCAAGGGCTGCCGGGGCATTGAGTTACGGTGCAGTTTGGCGCTACCGATGCCGCCTAACAGGATGGTGCAGGTTCGACGATCCTGCACCTGCGCACAGAAAATGCGGCTCGATGCACATTGACGCATAGAGAGCACAGGCCTTTTGACCCCCCCACCCCCTAGAAAACGTCCCCATAAAACTGAGCCTAGGAGTCCGGTCCTGCATGGCGTGGGCCTAGACTTTTGACCACCCCTCCCCCTATCCATTTCGCGGCGCTGCGTGAAAAGAGCAACGTCCGGTCTATGGGTCGTCGCCCCCCTACTTTTTGACACCCCCCCTTTGCCCATGCTGCCCACCTGGTGTCGATCACAGGTAAGGGTGCAGTCGCCAGGCGGCGCAGCTCGCCCCGCCATCTTCGGGGAGCTGGCGCAGCGGATGCCCGGGCGTGTAGGCGGGCGGCAGGTCATCACGCCCGCCGCAGTGACCGTCAGAGAGTCCGGGGCGGCATAAGTGGGCACAGGTGCGGCAAGACGTTTCGACGGGGCTTTTATGCGGCGCAGATTGCCCTTCAACCTCACCCCCATCCGGCTTTATGAATTCATATGGAATCGATTTTTCTAATGCTTTCGTCCCGTGCTCTTCTAAAAGTGGGGGAACAGTGGGAACAAAACTAAAAACATCATTTGAAACAATAGGATGTGAGCTTGAAAATGTTCCCACTGCTTCGGAAATGTTCCCACTGACTGGGGGAACAGAGCCAGATTCGAGGGGTTTTGAGGGATTCGGGGCGTCTATTTGGTCCAACAGTGCAGACCAATCGACAATCTTTTTTGTATTCATTTTGGCTTGGGTCGGCCTGGTGGCCTCCCCGTGTTTTGGGAGGGTCAGGCCTGCAGGTTGTTTTCAGCCGTTGCGGCGGATAGTCCGCTGAAGACTGGGTTTAACCCCCCAGGGCCTGACGGATCGGGCCGTTGTTGCTGAGGTCGCGCAACACGACACGGACCACCATTCCGTCAACATCGAGCGTAGGCGTGGCAGAGATGGCGCGGGCCGGCTGGCTGGTTTCGTTGATAACTTCGACCTTTACCGACTGCACACCCCCATTTTTCCCCTTGATCGTGACGGGGATCGTGCGGCCGTCAGGCAGCGGAACGAAGGCCTCATTCGTGCGGCCTTCACCAAAAACTGCCAACTGCGGGCTATTGGCAATGCCTCCATTCGCATAGGTGCGCAGGGGGAGCGGCCCGGCGGGCGTCATGATGCCGCCGTCTGCAAATCCAAACATGGCGCCCCAATTGACCGCGCCCAGGGCGTTGGCGGCGGGGCCGGTGACGTTCTTGTAAATCTGCATGGAGAGGACTTCTGTCAACACCTGCTTGGCGTAGTCGCCAAAATCCTGAAGGCTGGCTTTGCCACTGGCGAGCGAAGATGCAATGGTCTTGGCGCTGTCCTTGCCCCACCCGTCGATAGCCTGCCGCAGCTCGTCGAATTGCTCTTTGCCGTTGTCGGCAACGAGGTTAAGGGCCTTAGTTGTGGCTTCCTCGAACTGTTCGGCGCTGATTTTGCCGGCTTCGAGCGAATCGGCCAGGAGCTGCATGTCGGCCCGGGCTTTTTCAAGGTGGGCGCTGTCGGTGGCGTTGAGCAACTCGTTAAGGCGCTGCTGATTGGCGGCGGCCTGTTCGGCCACGCTGGCGAGTTCGGCCTCATCTCGAATGAGATCCTGCCAAGGCTCCGCCATAGCTTGCCACTCGGGCGAATTCACCAGATCGTAAAACGCCCGTTGTGAGGCCGTGAGGTCAGCCCCAGCCACCGCCACATCAAGCTGAATGTCGCGGAACCGCTTGAGGGCGTCTTCGGCCGGTTTGACGCGGTCTTCAAGATCCTTCAGCCAGTCGCCAAAGGGGTCTTCGGGGCGGGCGGCTTTCGCCTTGGCGGGCGTCCCGCCACCAGAGAACCCCGGCGGCGGGCCGCCGGCCGGCTCCTTGGTGGCATCCCTTTCGACCTTCCGGGCCTTCGATATGTCGTCACGCGCCTTGATCGCCTCTTTCAGCGCCTGCTTTTGCTTGGCGATCTCCTCTTCAGCGCCCTTGATGTTGTTGTCGACAACAAAGCCAATGCCAAGCCCCTTTTCCTTCAGCTGTTTCTGGTCAAAGAGTTCTTGCCTTGCTTTGGCGAGCTTCTTGAAGGTCTCGGACACTTCCGTTTCGGCGCGCTTCAGCTCGTCAAGATCCAGCCCCAGCAGCTTGGCGCCACTCCCCCCAAGCAGGCCCACCAAGGTTCCAGAGAATGCGCCAAGCTCCTGTTGAGCCCGGCGGGTGAACTCCATAATCTCGTTGAGGCCGGGAATCATCTCGTTACCCACACTCACCTTGAATGCGGACAACTGGCGGTTGAGCCGTTGCATATTGGCTTCAAATTCCTTGGCCGATGCAATGGCCTTGGCGTCCATTACTCCGCCCAGGCGCTCGGCTTCGTCAGCCATCTTCTTGAATCCATCCCCGCCATTCTTGAGCAGGGGGATCAGCTTCGACGCATCGTTGCCCAGCGCTTCCATAAAAAATGTTGCTTGTTGCTGCGACACGCCGGCCTTCTCCAACGTGTTGTAGTAGAGCTGCAGGGCCTGCGGGCCGCTCAGGTTCTTGAAGGCCTCGGCCGTGACACCGGCTTTCTTCGCGACGGTGTCGAAGAAATCTTTCATCTCGCCACCGCCGGTAACGCTGAACTCGCCAAACTTGTCGTTTACGTCCTTCAGAATGTCGGCAAGCTGAGACTGTTCGACGCCTGCGCTCTTGGCACCGTAGGCCATCAGCTGGAAGTCTTCGACGCTGGCGTTTGAAACCTGCGAGAGCCTCGAAATTTCGGCGCCAAGCTTGGCTGTGTCGGAAATGAACGCCTGCCAGGCCCCGCCAACGGTCACGCCCGCAAAGACCGTCCCAAGGGAGCCCTTGAGCACGGCGAAGGATTCGTCAATGCGCTTGGCGGCTTTCTCGGAAAGCTGGGTAGCGCGGTTCAGTTCCTGTTCCATCTTGCCAAGCCTCGCGACAAGATCGACGGTCAATGTTGCAATTGCCATTTGTGTTTCCCTTCAGGGCGCAGGTTCGAGACACAGGAGGCGCGCGCCCCTGATACGCATCCTGTGTGGAATGGGTCAGGCGGCGGTGTCCCAGCCTTGGAGAATCGAGGGGCGCAGCAGGAAGAACCACCCAGGACTTGAAGCCCCGGGCTCCCGCCACTTCACCTGGTGGCGAGTCTTCGCGCCTTCGGCCGTGGTTTCGAGGAAGCCCCTCCGGGCCAACTCTTGAGAGACTTGTTTAGGGTCGAAACCGGAGCACAGCTCCTGCTTGAACACCGCCGGATAAATCAGGTACTCGAAGACGTGATCGGGCTCATTAAGGCTCGCCGTGTCCTTTGTCGGGCGCTTCCAGCCGGCCCGGTTCATCGTCCGCGGGGCGTGGGTGTCGCTGATGCTTGGGCGGCGCCAATCCTCCAGGCGGGCGCCTGCATGGGCTTGAATCCACGCCTGCACCTGTTCAACTATCTTGCGGGGCTCCCGGTTCTCTTCACCGCCAAAGGCGTGCAGCCAGTCCTTGAACATGCGCATGCAGGCCTTTACCGCCTCGCCTTGTGGCCATCCGGTAAGCCCCCATTCGGTAGCCTTCTCGCCCGCGTAGGCCACCGCGGCAAAGCGCGTTGCGGCCCGGATCGCCTGCCCGCCGGCTTTGTCCGACAGGGCGCGGGACTCAAAGGCGGCGCGAAGCTGTTCGAACTGAGCGGGCAAGGCGTCCCGCTCCTGAATCGTCCGGCGGATGAACTCCGGGTAAGCCGTGCCGTAGTGCTTGGCGACGTTGCGTTGCAGGGTTTCGGAGAAGCGGGCGCCATCGGGCAGGCCGTGCAGCGCATCCCAGCAGCCAAAGCCGGCGCCGGCATCGGCGGGTAGCTCGCAGAAGCGCACCTCTTGCCCGGCATAGGCACGTTCCTGGTTCTCTTCGAGGAACTGGGTAAGGCCGATTTCCCCGTTTGACTGGAAGAGCAGGGAGAAGGACGCGGTTTCCCGCAGGCCCCCGGCGGCTTGTCCTCGCCCTTTTCCCTGCCCGCTGGTGAGCATGTAGGCGGCTTGGGCCACGTCCCGCGGGTTGCCGGCCTGCTTGAGTTCATCCAGCAACAGCGGCGCGTCACAGTGCCCGGCGGCCACGCCTTCAATCGCGGTAGCGGTCAACAGCCAGGTGCGGCGGTAGGTTGCTGGGCCGCACAGGCTCGCCGCTCCGTAAAGCAGGGCGGACTTGCCCAGGCTCGAACCACCGGCCCAATGAAAGCCGCCGGAGATATTGGGGTGCAGCCAGCACAGGCCACCCGCAAAGCCGGCCGACAGGGCGAACAGCAGCCGGCTATTGCCCACGGCCAGGCCGGCGACGTTGGCCCGCCAGTCTTCCAGGGTGCCGGTGCTCTTGAACTGGGCATGCCCGCTGCCTTGGGCGGCATGCAGCCACAGTTCGGCATCGGGTGCGGCCAGCGGGTCATGGTCGCCACCCAGCACGAAGGACCAGCGGCCGGGCGTGGTGCAGTCATCGTGCCAACCGATGCGGGACGTAAGACGGGCGCGGGCCGGCGGCCGGGAGCGGTTCACGTACATCTTGAGCAGGCCGCCCTTGTTGTCGCCAATGAACAGCCCTTGTGCCCGCAGCAGGCGAGCCAGGGCGGCGCCGTCGCCTTCGAGCATGTCGTCAGGCACCAGCACCCGGCGGCGCCGGCCGTCGTGATCGCCGAAGGTGGCGAGGCGTTGCCAGTTCTCGCCGCGGGCGTCGCGCACCTGGTGGGTGATTTCGAGGGGGGCGCATACGAACTGTTCAACGGTTTCCCACCCCTCGCCGCGGCGCTCTACCTTGAGGCGATACACGCCCCGGCCGTCGCTGCCGTCGCGCAGCTCGAACAGCTCGCCGCCCTGTGCAGGCGCCTGCACGCCCGGCGCCTTGCCCTTCGCCTTCGAGCGGGTGCGCTTGGCGGGCTTGGTGGCATCGTCGAGAGGCGCAGCGGGGGCCGTTTCCGGGGCGCTGGCGGTCCTTTCTGCTTCGCCTGCGGTGTCGGGTGCTGCCGGGCTCGAATCGTCGCAGGCGGGGCCGGCTATCGCGTCCCGTGCGGCTTCGAGGATGCGGCGCAGCGCATCAAGCCCTTCGAGCGTGGCCAGGTCGTTGAAGTCGGTTGCAGAGTCGGGGCGCTCAGGGCCAAAGACGGGCACCGCCACCACGCCACCCACCGCACGGGCGGCCGCTTCGGCTTTGCTGCGGCCGGGGTTGCCGGCGGTGCGGTGATCGTCATCGGCGCAGATGATGAAGCGGGCGCCGGGATTCGCTTCACGCAGGGCACGGGCCACGGGCTCGAGGCTGCCGGCATCGAAGGCCACCGCCACCGGCCAGCCGGTCGCCTGGTGAATGCTTGCCCCGGTGGCGTAGCCCTCGGCCACGCACAGCGGCACGCCTTCGGCCAGCTCGCCTATCAGGTGGAACTTGCCGGCCTTCTCGCCACCCGGCAAAAAGTCTTTATCGCGTCCGTCCACCTTGTCGGGGTAGATCGCTTGCAGGCTGTGCAGGGTGCCCGATGCGCTGCGCATGGGCACCAGCAGCACGCCGGGAATACGGTTTTCTCGCCACTCGCCGGGGCGCACCTCTTCCCACTTCGGCCAGGCACCGACGCGCAGGCCAAAGGACGGCACGCCCTTTCGCAGCAGATAGGCGTGATCGTCTGGCGCTGGCGTGGCGCGGTTCCATATCGCGTTCGCCTTCTTGCGGGCCTTGTCCCGCTTGGTTTTGGTTTCGGCTTCGCGTTCGGCCCGCTGCGCTTCCATGCGAGCACGGTTGGCGGCCTCTTCCTCGGGCGTGAGCTGCCGGCCAATGTCGGCCCGCCAGTTTTCCCACTCCAGACCATCGCGGAAGTTCTGGAAACCACCGGCCGGCACACCATCGAGGTGCAGCAGATAGGCGCCATCCTTCTTGCCCTTGGCGCCCTCCCACAGAGGGCAGCGGTGCAGCTTGCCGTCTGCTTCGAGGTGATCGGGCAGAAGCAGGCCGCGGGCTTCGGCGGCGGTGCGGAACTGGTCGAGGACTGAGGCGGTATCGATCATTCCATCAGCCCCTCGAACACGTCCGGCACTACGCGCCGGCCTTGAACGGCATCCATCGCCATGCGGTGCAGATCGTCGTTACCCAGCGCATCGAGGCGCGCATTCAGCACGTGCAGACGTTCCGGCGCGTACAAGCCCAGATCAACCACCCGGTGAGCGATGGAGAGCCGCCCGATATCCGTTGTGCGATCAACACACGCCAGGGCGTGCAGCCATCGCCCGACAAGGTCATCAAGGCTTCGCTCCCCAAGAAAGGACGTGCCGGACACCCGAAACAGCTTGAGAGCAGCGACACCCAGGACTTCGCCCAGCAAATGCCCGACGCCGAACTCGGAGACCGGGAATTCATCGGGGAAATCTTCGGCGTCCGGGAGTTGAGCCAAGCCGGTGCAGGCGTCTGCACTGATTCGGAAGCGCAGAACGTGTTTCCAGCGGAGAAGCAGGCGGGCCGGGGTATCGCTGGTGAGAATGTCGCGAGTCATTGCCACGACTCCCCGCGCAGTGCTTGCCGCAGATCTTCCGCCAGCAGATCGCCCACAGGGGGCAGGAGGGGGACGCCAGGCGCAGGGGCGGCGCGTTTCTTCTGGGCCATTACCGGCCCCCTGCCTTCATCACCTTGCGGGCCGCATCACGGGCCGCCACGCGAGCGGCAAGCCATGCGTTGATTTCTGATTCAATCCAGCCGACAGCCTTGGGGCCAAGCTGGATAGGTGCCGGGAAGGTTTGGGCCTTTATGGCGTCATAAATTGTGGAGCAGCCCAGCCCGGTACGGGCTTCGACTTCGGGACGGCGAAGGATTGCGAGGGGGGTATCCGGGGCGCGGGTAACTTGCATTGCCATGTGTTTGCATCCTGTTGGATCGCCCCGGAACTGCCCGGAGCACATGGCGGCATTCTCTGAATATCCCTAGTGAATGTCGGGGACGCTTCCCTATGGTAATTCTTCGGAAGTGTCCCCCTGGTCATCGTCACCGGCCCGGCGTTGCCACCATTTTTTAACCGTGTCGGTATCGATCAAAGTGTCAAAAACCTCTGATACAAGGGCAGTGGCAGCCTCAATACACGGCGCTCCATAGGCGTATTCGAAGAGGTCGCAGATGGAGATAGCAAAGGTGTGAGCATCTGCGGAATCTTGGTTAGGACGTGGCACGATAGGGTCGGAAGTGGCAGACGTGGAAGCAAGATCAGCGAACGCACGAAGCCTGAAGACCATTCCTTCATGGCTATACTCGCTATACGGCATCGTGGGGGCGTTTTTCATGTCGGGCGGTGCAATACGCATCCCGGAAAACTGAAGCGTTGAATGTCCTTCAATCAGTTTGGCAAGCTCGATAGCCAGCTTGGCGGCTTTCACCCCGGCGCTCTTAATCTCCGATGCCGTACGTTTACTGGCCGGCGGTAGGAAGCAAAAAGCAGCCTCGCGCCCAACAAACGACACCACGGATTCAAAGCACCACCCATCCCGCTTGACTGTCATTGAATGAAGCTTTGTCCAAGCACTTATTGCATTCTCTCGGGTCGCCAGTCGCTCCAAGGCTTCGTAATGTTTTTGAGAGGGGCACATGTAATCCCACGGCATCAACGAATGCGCAATGCGGTCCCGAAGCGGACGACTTTTAAGCCATTGCGAATACTTCTCTGCCCGCTCGTAAATTGACGGGCCGCTCAAATCTGGATTTTCAGACGCTGCACTCATGCCGCCCCCGCCCGTGCAGCTCTACCACCTCCGCCCCCGCCTTGAGCCGCCCCAGGTAGTCCGCCCAAAGATCCATCATCCGGCGCCGGTCCTTCATGAACTTGGTGCGGTTGTAGGCGGTACCCAGGGCATCCGGAACGGAGTGCGCAAGCTGGTGCTCGATCACATCCCGATCCACGCCAAGCTCTTCGTGCAGGATTGTCCGGGCCATCGCCCGGAAGCCGTGCCCGGTAATATCCTCCTGTGTGTCGTAGCCCATGCGCTGGAGAGCGGCATTCACGGCGGCGGCGGACATGCATTTTCTTGGGTTGCGCCCGGCGAATACATGCACACCGCGCCCGGTCAGTGGGTGAAGGTCGCGCAGGATCGCCACAGCCTGCGGAGCCAGGGGTACGAGGTGCGGTGTCGTAATGCCCTTGCGTATCCAGTTCTTCATGCGGCGGGCTGGAATGTTCCATTCACCTTTTTCGAGGTCGATTTCTGCCCATTCAGCCTTTCGCAGTTCGCCAGGTCGAACGAACACCAGCGGGGACAGCTTCAGAGCAGAGTGCACAACCAGCGTCCCCCGAAAGGCATCAATCGCACGGAGCAGGCCGGCAACGTCGGAAAGGTCGGTCAGGGCTGCCATGTGCTTAACGAGGGGAGGAGGCAAGGCCCCGCGTAGGTCGCCCGTAGGGTCACGTTCGGCGCGCCCTGTCGCCACCCCGTAGCGGAACACCTGTCCGCAACTCTGAAGTGCACGGTGGGCCGTTTCCAGCCTTCCGCGTGCCTCGATGCGGCGGACGGTCGCCAGCACCTCGGGGGCGTTCAGGTCGGAGATTGGTTTTCCACCAATCCAGGGGAATACGTCACGCTCAAACCGCCTGAGGATCTTTTTTGCGTGGTCTGGCGACCATGTGGGCTTCATCTTCGAATGCCATTCACGCGCAACCGATTCAAAGCTGTTGGCGACGGCATCGGCGCGGGCGCTCTTGTGGGTTTTCCGATGCTCGCTTGGGTCGATGCCTTCGGCCAGAAGCCGGCGGGCTTCGTCCCGGCGCTCCCTCGCCATCTTGAGGGGCACATCAGGGTAAGCCCCCAGGGCAAGCAGCTTTTCCTTTCCGTCCACCCGGTACTTGAGCCGCCACAGCTTGCCGCCGCTGGGTTGAAGCAGCAGGTAAAGCCCTTTCTCGTCCGCCACCTTGCGGGCCTTCTCGCCAGGCTTCAGGGCTTTTATCTGTGTTTCGGTCAGGGACATCGGGGTATCTCCGGCAAGGGGTATCCCGGCCGTGGGGGTATCGTCAGGGGCAGGGCCCTCACATACCCCAGGATATACCCCCACGAGAGGCCGGCTTAGGGTGGAACGTGCCGGAACAGTAGGGATAAAAAAAGCCGGGAAAGCCTTATTTTAATTGGCTTTCCCGGCTTTGTCCGGAACATCCCGGAATCGTTCTTGGTGGAGCTGGGGGGAATCGAACCCCCGTCCGCAAGTCCTCTACAGTCAGTTCTACATACTTAGCCGACCTATTTGGGTTTAACCCGGGGTTTAGCCAGTCGGCAGGCCGACCACGGGCGAGTTACCTTGAGTTTCGCGCGGGACCAAGTAACCCGATCCTTTGCTAGTCCCTGTAAATGACGCTGCAATGGGTTTGACCCCATCTGACCCAGGAGACCTGTCAGTGCAGCGGCTTAGGCCTTAGGCGGCCAGAGCGAAACGCTCGTCGTTGGCGTTTGTATTTTTTCCAGTGGATTTACGAGGTAACTGGTCCTCGGTATGCCCTGATCTGCTTTGCAACCCACGTCGAAGCCAGGTCAGCCCCTTGGTGATGCATTACTTTGTCCATGCCAGTAGCCGGAAAGTTCCCAATCATAGCACGCGATCAGTCTTTTTGATGAAGGACAGGATTTCAAGTGGATGTTCGATGATTGCGTCTGCGGCCCAGGCTTCAATCGGCTCGTTGCTGCCGAGGTAGCCGTAAGCCGCGGCGAGAGTTCGCATGCCGGCGGCTTTGCCTGCCTTGATGTCACGAATGTCGTCGCCAACATAAATGCAGCGGACTGGATCCAGCGCGGCGAGCTTGCAGGCATGAAGGAGTGGATCGGGGAAGGGCTTGGCACGCGCCACGGTGTCGCCGCCGACGACACAGATGCTGCGTTCAGCGAGGCCGAGGGCCTCGATGATGGGGCGGGCGAAGCGTTCGGCCTTGTTGGTGACTACGCCCCATACGATGCCGCGTTCATCGAGGCTGTCGAGCAGTTCGGACATGCCCGGGAAAAGGCAGGTTTCCACGTAGAGGCTTGCAGCGTAGAGCGTGAGAAAGCGCTGTGCGAGGTCTGCATACGCGGGGGCGTCCGGTGTGAGGCCGAAGCCTGCACCCAGCAGGCCTCGCACACCCTTTGAGACATGGGGTCTCAGCACTTCGAAGGGCGTTGGGGCGAGGCCGTTCTCAAGCTGGAGACGGGCAAGGACGCCTGCGAGATCCGGTGCGGTGTCAGCGAGCGTACCGTCGAGGTCGAAGAGGACGGCCTCAGGCATGCCTGGATGTACGCATCAGGTAATTGACGTCGGTGTCGCGACCAAGAGAGTAAACCTTGCTGAAAGGGTTGTAGTTCATGCCGACAAGCTCTTCCACATCGAGGCCAGCCTCGCGAACGTAGCGGGCCAGTTCGGAGGGCTTGATGAACTTGGCGTATTCATGCGTGCCCTTCGGGAGCAGGTTGAGGACATATTCGGCGCCGACCACGGCCATGAGGTAGGCCTTGAGGTTGCGGTTGAGGGTAGAGAAGAAAACGTGGCCACCGGGCTTGACCAGCGTTGCGCAGGCCCGGATGGTGCTGGCCGGGTCGGGAACGTGTTCGAGCATTTCCATGCAGGTGACTACGTCGAAACTGGCCGGCGCTTCGCGGGCCAGGTCTTCGGCGGAGATGAGGCGGTAATCGACGTTCTGTCCGCTTTCGAAAAGGTGCAGCCGGGCGACGCCGAGGGCTTTTTCGGATAGGTCGACGCCAGTGACCTGCGCCCCCCGTGTGGCCATGGATTCGGCGAGAATGCCGCCGCCGCAGCCAATGTCCACCACTCGCTTGTCAGCAATCCGGGCTGCGTTGTCGATCCAGTCGAGGCGTAGCGGGTTGATCTGGTGAAGCGGTTTGAATTCGGATTCGGGATCCCACCAGCGGTGGGCGAGGTCACTGAATTTCTGTAGTTCTGCAGGATCGGCGTTCATGGATGCGGGGCGTCAGCGGGACGAAGAGTTGATTCAGGGGGGATTGTATTGCGCTGTGCAGAAAAACAAAAAGCCCTGCAGGGCAGGGCTTTTTGAGGACTGACGCGAAGTCAGAAGGTCGGCAGATTACTTGGTGCCGATCACTTCGATTTCGACGCGACGATCCGGCTGCAGGCACTCGACCAGCTTCTTGTTCTTGCCGCTTTCCTTGCCGAGGTTGGTGCACTTGCCGGCGGTCACGGGTTGCTTCTCGCCCTTGCCTTCGGTGTAGACACGGTTGGCTTCTACGCCCTTGCCGACCAGATAGGTCTTGACGGCAGCAGCGCGCTTTTCGGACAGCTTCTGGTTGTAGGCTTCGCCACCGATGCGGTCGGTGTGACCAACGGCCAGAATGACTTCCAGTTTGACGTCCTTGGCCTTGGCAGCCAGATCGTCAAGCTTGGCCTTGCCGGCGGGCAGCAGGACAGCCTTGTCGAATTCGAAGAGGGCGTCGGCAGCCAGCTTGACCTTCTCGGCGACCGGGGCAACAGCCGCGGGGGCGGCGGCCTTGGCGCCAGCGGCCGGGGCAGCGGCGACTACGCATTTTTCCTGGGGAACGACGTCCTTGTCACACTCGCAGCCGACCGGCAGTTGGCCAGCCATGGTGTTGGCGGCCGCGGCAGGGGTCCAGTAGCCAGTGCGCCAGCAGAGGTCAAAACCGCTGCGTGCAACGACATTGCGTGCATCAATCACGTAAGGCACTTCGCCTTTCGCATCGACGACGACGTCTTTGGCGAAGCTGGCGGAGGCGGTCAGGCCGAGGGTAGCCATTGCGGCAGCCATCAGCAGTTGTTTTTTGGCTTGTTTGATCATCGTTTTCCTCGTCGCAAGGCAAAGGGGTAGAACCGGAAGATTCATCCATGTCGCCGGAGAACACTATGAACTCAGGCAGCATATCCAATTCATTGGCGGAATCTATTTTGCCATAGGCGGGCGATGCTCAATAGCTCCGTGTTGGTTATTTGCAACAGTTTCCCACGTTCCATGCGCTGCTGCCCCTCGACCCAGACGTCAGATACGGTGTGTCTGCCTAATACATATACCACATGCGAGACGGGGTCGAAGCAGGGGAGTTCGTCGGGGTCGTCGATGCGGATGGCGCAGATGTCGGCCGCCTTGCCGGGCAGGAGGGAGCCGATTTCCTTGTCTAGGCCGAGTGCGCGGGCGCCGTTGAGAGTGGCCATGCGCAGCGCCTGGCGGGCAGGCAGGGCCGAGGCGTCGCTGGTGGAGAGTTTTGCGAGCAGGCTGGCTTGATGCATTTCGCGGAAGAGGTCGAGCCGGTTGTTGCTGGCTGCGCCATCGCTGCCGATGCCGACCGCCAGTCCGTGGTCGAGAAGCTGGGTGACGGGGGCCGCACCGCTGGCCAGCTTCATGTTGGAAGTGGGGCAGTGGGCGATGGCGCACTGGTGCAGGGCGAGGCGCTCGATGTCTTCCGGTGCGAGGTGGACGGCGTGAACGCCGATCAGGTTCGGACCGAGTATGCCGAGACTTTCCAGGCGGGTGATCGGGCGCTGTCCAAAATCCCGCAGGCTGTCGACGATCTCGCCGGAGGTTTCATGAAGGTGGATGTGAATGGGCAGTTCGAGTTCGTCGGCGAGGGCGCCAAGGCGCTCGAAGCTTGTATTCGATACGGTGTAGGGCGCGTGAGGCGCGAGGGCGAAGCGAATGAGCGGGTGGCCGCGCCAGGCGTCGTGGGTGGCGAGACCCTTGCGCAGGTAGTCGTCGGCGTCGGCGGCGTATTGCGACGGGAATTCAAGGAGCGTTATTCCGAGCACCGCGCGCAGGCCCAGGCGGTCGAAGGCTTCTGCGGTGGCCTCCGGGAAGAAGTACATGTCGTTGCAGGTGGTGATGCCGCCACGCAGCATTTCGGCGCCGGCCAGCAGGCTGCCGTCGCGCACGAAGGCGTGGGATGTGTGGCGGGCCTCGGTGGGCCAGATGGCTTCCTGGAGCCAGCGCATCAGGGGCAGGTCGTCAGCGAGGCCACGCATAAGCGTCATGGCGGCGTGGCAGTGCAGATTGACGAGGCCGGGAATAAGGATGTGCTCGGGCAGGCTTACCGTTTTTGCGGCCGTGAAGCGCGTGCGGGCGTCTGCGAGTGGCAGGATGGCCACGATCTTTCCGCGCTCTACGGCGATCGCGTGATGTTCCAGCGTGGTGTCGTCCGGCTCGACCGGAATGATCCAGCGCGCTTCGATGAGCAGGTCGACCGGTGTGGGCGTCATGATGTTTCTTGTCGGAGGCAGAAAAAACCCCGCTTGCGGCGGGGTTCCGGAGGTGCGTGTGGGTTATGGCCAGCGAATTACCTGGCGGGGCCCTTGACGTCGACGGTGACGCGGCGGTTCGGGGCAAGGCATTCGATCAGTGCCTTGCGGCCGAGCTTGTCGTCACAGCTCTTGATCGGCTGGGTCTTGCCGGCGCCCATGGTGTCGATCACGTCAGCCTTCACGCCCTTGCCGGTCAGGTAGGACTGGACGGCGCTTGCGCGCTTTTCGGAGAGTTTCTGGTTGTACGACTGGGAGCCGAGGCGATCGGTATGGCCGGTGATGATCACCGAGGTCACTTCGGCACAGGTGCTGAGCTTGCCGATCACGGCCTTGTCTAGGTTGGTCCTGGCAGACTTGGTGAGCACGGCCTTGTTGAAGGCGAAGGTGCTGTCGGCAGCCAGGGTAACGCTGAAATCACATTTGCTGGCAACTGCCGCGGGGGCGGCGGCAGCGGCGGCCGGGGCTGCGGCAACGGCGCGGGCGGAGGCCGGTGCGCACTTGTCGGCGCCGACGACATCCTTGTCACATTCGCAGGCGACCGGTAATTCGCCGGCCTTGGTGTCGGTGGCTGCGCCCGGGGTCCAGGAGCCGGTACGCCAGCACAGGTCGGCACCGCTCTTGACCACAACGTTGCGCTGGTCGATCACGTAGGGGACGTCGCCTTTCGGGTCGACAACAATGTCCCTGGATTGGGCCGTTGCGCCAACGCTGGCAAGCATCAGCAGGGCAGCCGCGGTCAGGCGGAATTTGGCGGTGTTCATGAAGATCTTCCTCTATGAAATGGCGCGCTTCCGGCGCCCGTCTCGTAATCGGTCGTGCGGCGC
>Ga0268298_10003034_pt1 | contig 17580 bp, 16 predicted proteins | sample WWTPWeurt_MetaG_FD_194462 | JGI IMG/M metagenome (GOLD analysis project Ga0268298, IMG submission 194462) | Activated sludge microbial communities from WWTP in Nijmegen, Gelderland, Netherland - WWTP Weurt | ecosystem: Engineered > WWTP > Aerobic digester > Activated sludge | place...
TCCTCGTCGTCGATACCGGCGGTTTCGAGCCGCGTGCCAAGGACGGCATCATGCACGAGATGGCGCGGCAAACCGAGCAGGCCATTGCGGAGTCGGACATCATCGTGTTCGTCGTCGACGGGCGCGCCGGCATCACTGCGCAGGATAAGGATATCGCCAACAAGCTGCGCAAGATCGATCGCCCCATCTATATCGCCGTCAACAAGGCGGAAGGGATGGACCGCGGCATCGCTGCGGCCGATTTCCACGAACTCGGGCTGGGGCAGCCCTACAGCATCTCCGCCAGTCACGGCGAGGGCGTTCGTCAACTGCTCGATTTTGTGCTTGAAGGCTACCCGGAGCCGGATGAGGAGGCCGACGACGACGGTGTCGTCAAGGTCGCCATTGCCGGCCGTCCGAACGTCGGCAAGTCCACCCTGATCAATGCGCTACTCGGTGAAGAGCGCGTCATCGCCTTCGACATGCCGGGCACGACGCGCGATGCGATCCATGTCGATTTCGAGCGCGCCGGGAAAAAATACACCCTGATCGACACCGCGGGTCTGCGCCGCCGGGGCAAGGTCTTCGAGTCGATCGAGAAATTCTCGGTGATCAAGACCCTGCAGTCGATCGAGGACGCGAATGTCGTCGTGCTGGTCCTCGATGCGCAGCAGGACATTTCGGATCAGGATGCGCACATCGCCGGGTTCGTGCTTGAATCGGGCCGGGCGCTGGTCGTCGCCATCAACAAGTGGGATGGCCTCGACAGCTATGCGCGCGACCAGGTCAAGCAGATGCTCGAGCGCAAGCTGAAGTTCCTCGATTTTGCGCGTATCCACTATATTTCGGCGCTGAAGGGGCAGGGGCTGGACAGCCTGTTCCGCTCTGTCGATGGCGCCTATGCTGCGGCGATGGCCAAACTGGCGACACCGAAGCTGACGCGGGCGCTGCTCGATGCCGTCGCCCGCCAGCAACCGGCGCGGCACGGCGCCTTCCGCCCGAAAATGCGCTACGCCCATCAGGGAGGCATGAATCCACCGCTGATCGTCATTCACGGTAACGCGCTGGAACACGTCGCCGACAGTTACCGCCGCTATCTGGAACATACCTTCCGCGAAGTGTTCAAACTTCAGGGAACACCGCTACGGATCCAGTTCAATACCTCGGAAAACCCCTATGCGGCGAAGGCCGAGCGGCACATCGACAAGCCCGGCTCGAAACGCGGACCCAAGAGCTCCCGTCCGACCTGAACCCCAGATCAGGGCGGCGGGTTGGCTTTTCCGGGGCTTTTCCGATAATCTCCGGTTTCCAAAACCATATAAAAATGGAGTACCACACCATGAGCAATAAAGGGCAACTTCTACAAGACCCGTTTCTCAACACGCTGCGTCGCGAGCATGTGCCGGTTTCGATCTACTTGGTCAATGGCATCAAGCTTCAGGGCCAGATCGAGTCCTTCGACCAGTATGTGGTGCTGCTCAAGAACACCGTGACCCAGATGGTCTACAAACACGCGATCTCGACAGTCGTTCCGGCCCGCCCGGTCAATATCCAGCAGGAGAACGGCGGCGAGTGACGCCCCCGTTCCGCCGGTGTGCCCAGTGCGTCCCGGCTTGCTGCTGTGTCCGCATTCCACGGCCTGTCGCATTTGCGGCGGGCCGCGGTCATTCCGCATCTGAAATTCTGCATTCCTGCCTGATCTCCCATGCTTGAACGCCCTGCCGCAGGAGAGCGTGCCGTCATCGTCCAGCTCGATTTCGGCCACGATGATCTCGTCGAACAGGTCGAAGAAGTGCGCCTGCTCGCGGAATCAGCCGGTGCCTCGGTCTGCGAAGTGATTTACGGCCGGCGCCATAGCCCCGATCCAGCGACTTTCGCCGGCAAGGGCAAGGTCCAGGAGGTCGCTGCCGCGCTGGCGGCTGCTGATGCCGACCTGGCGATCTTCAATCATGAACTCTCCCCTGCGCAGGAGCGCAACCTTGAACGTGCGCTGAAGTGCCGTGTCGTCGATCGTACGAGCCTTATCCTCGACATCTTCGCGCTTCGTGCCCAGAGCGCCGAGGGCAAGCTGCAGGTTGAACTGGCGCAACTCGACCACCTCGCAACCCGCCTCGTACGTGGCTGGACCCACCTAGAACGGCAGAAGGGCGGCATCGGCCTGCGCGGTCCGGGCGAAACGCAGCTCGAAACCGATCGTCGTCTGCTGGGTAACCGCGTCAAGCTGCTCAAGGAGCGGCTTGCAAGGCTGGAGAGGCAGCGCGGCGTACAGCGCAAGGCAAGGAATCGCGGCGATGTATTGAACGTTTCGCTCGTCGGGTACACCAATGCAGGGAAATCCACCCTTTTCAATGCCATGACACATGCCGGTGTGTACGCCGCCAACCAGCTCTTCGCCACGCTTGACACGACGTCTCGCAAACTATGGCTGGAGGGGGCGGGGAACATCGTGATCTCCGACACGGTCGGTTTCATACGTAACCTGCCGCATGAACTCGTTGCTGCCTTCCACGCAACGCTCGAAGCGACCGCCGAGGCCGATCTGCTACTGCACATCGTCGATGGCGCCAATCCTGCGCGCGATGACCAGATGGCCGAGGTGGACAAGGTTCTGGCAGAGATCGGAGCACAGGATGTGCCGCAGATCGTGGTGCTCAACAAGCAGGATCTGACCGGCCTTCCGGCGGCGGCCGAGCGGGATGAATATGGTAGAATTCGCCGCGTTCGCGTCAGTGCGGTGACCGGGGAGGGCTTGCCGCTGTTGAGGCAGGCGCTGGCCGAGCACGCCGTCGAGAAAGTGCAGCGGCTTGGCCGGGAACGCAATCGCACTGTCGTCGATGCCGTCGACGAGCCTTCGTCAACTCTTGAATCCCTGATCGACTCTCCTATCACGCAATGATTTCGACCTTCGGACTCCTCATGTCGCTTAATGACCCACAATGGGGCAATCGTGGCAACGACAACAATGGTGGTCGTCGCCCGAACCAGGGACCTCCCGACCTGGAAGAACTGTGGCGCGATTTCAACCGCAAGCTTTCCGGCATGTTCGGCAAGAAAGGCGGCGGCAACAACGGAGGTAACGACGGTGGCGGTCGCCCGCCGGTCGAATTCAGTCCGAAGTTCCTCGGCGGCGGCATCAGTGTGCTGGTCGCGCTGTTGGCACTGGTCTGGCTGGCGAGCGGCTTCTACATCGTCGACGAATCCCAGCGAGGGCTCGTGCTGCAATTCGGCAGGTATAAAGAGTCCACGCCACCGGGTTTGCGCTGGCGCCTTCCCTATCCGATCCAGTCGCATGAGCTCGTGAACATTTCCGGCGTGCGCACGGTCGAGGTCGGTTATCGTGGCAGCGAGAAAAACAAGGTGCTCAAGGAAGCCCTGATGCTGACTGACGACGAGAACATCATCAACATCCAGTTCGCCGTGCAGTATGTGCTCAAGGATCCGGTCGACTACATCTTCAACAACCGGCATCCTGACGACGCCGTGATGCAGGCCGCCGAAACCGCAATTCGCGAAATTGTCGGCAAGAGCAAGATGGATTTCGTACTCTACGAAGGGCGTGAGCAGGTCGCGGCGATTGCGTCGAAGTCGATGCAGGACATCCTCGATCGCTACAAGACCGGCATCATGATTTCCAAGGTGACGATGCAGAACGCACAGCCGCCCGAGCAGGTTCAGGCAGCCTTCGATGACGCCGTGAAAGCCGGGCAGGACCGCGAGCGGCAGAAGAACGAAGGCCAGGCCTATGCCAACGACGTCATTCCGAAGGCCAAGGGTACGGCGGCCCGCCTGATGGAGGAGGCCGAGGGCTACAAGCAGCGCATGATCGCGACCGCCGAGGGCGATGCCTCTCGCTTCAAGCAGTTGAACGCTGAATACGCCAAGGCACCGGAAGTGACACGTCAACGTCTCTATCTTGAAACAATGCAGCAGGTCTACTCGAATACCAGCAAGGTGATGGTCGATGCCAAGGGGCAGGGCAACCTGCTGTATCTGCCGCTCGACAAGATCATCGGTGCAGCCGGTGCTGCCGCCCCGGCTGCTGCAGCCGTTAGTGATGCGCCGGCTGCATCGCGCATCCCGGCCGCAACCTACTCGAACGATGCGCCACCGCAACTCGAGAAAGCACCCCAGGTGGAACGAGGGGGCAGCTATTCGTCGTCATCGCGGGACCGCGATGTCGGCCTGCGCCGTGACCGGGAGGGGCGCTGATCATGCGTAACGGATTCTCTTTCCTGGCCGCGGCCGTTGGTGCGCTGTTCGTAGTCCTGGGACTGTCCATCTTCACCGTCGATCAGCGTCAGTACGCGATCGTCTTTCAACTCGGTGAAGTCAAGGAAGTGATCACCGAGCCCGGACTCAATTTCAAGTTTCCGCTGATCCAGAACGTGCGCTATTTCGACCGCCGCATCCTGACGCTGGACAGCAACGAGCCGGAGCGCTTCATCACGTCCGAAAAGAAGAACGTGCTGGTCGACTCCTACGTCAAGTGGCGGATTGTCGATCCGAAGCTTTACTACATCTCGGTCAGCGGTGACGAGACACGGGCGCGCACCCGTCTGACACAGACGGTGAATGCCGGACTGCGCGAAGAGTTCGGCAAGCGTACGGTGCATGACGTCGTTTCCGGCGAACGCGACAAGATCATGGAAGACATGCGGGCCAAGGCCGACCAGGATGCACGCAAGATCGGCGTACAGATCGTCGATGTGCGCCTGAAGCGTGTCGATCTCCCGACGGAAGTGTCGGAATCGGTCTATCGCCGCATGGAAGCCGAGCGCAAGCGCGTCGCCAACGAGCTGCGTTCGCAGGGCTCCGCGGAGGCCGAGAAGATTCGCGCCGATGCAGACAGGCAGCGCGAAGTCATTGTTGCCGAGGCCTATCGCGACGCCCAGAAGATCAAGGGCGATGGCGATGCGAAGGCGGCCGCGATCTATGCCCAGGCCTTCAACCAGAACGCCGAGTTCTATGCCTTCTACCGCAGCCTCGAGGCCTACCGGAACACCTTCCGCTCGAAGGGCGATGTGATTGTCGTCGAGCCGAATTCGGAATTCTTCAAGTATCTCAAGAGCCAGGGCAAGGGTGGCGAGAAGGGCAAATGAGCGAAAACCTGCTGCTCGCCTTCGCACTGATGCTGGTGCTGGAGGGGCTGTTGCCCTTTATCGCCCCGAATGCCTGGCGTGAGACCTTCCGCCGCCTGATTGCGATGTCCGACGGACAGATTCGCTTCATCGGCCTGACATCGATGCTGGTTGGCCTTATCCTGATCATGGTTTTCAAATGAACTGGCTGCTTCCCGAATACCTTGCCGATGCATTGCCCTTCGAGGCGGCACGCATCGAGCAGCAACGCCGTTCGGTCCTCGACCTCTTCCGCGCGCATGGCTACGAGCTGGTGATGCCGCCGCTGATCGAATATCTCGATTCGCTGCTCACCGGCTCCGGCCATGATCTCAAGCTGCGTACCTTCAAGCTGGTCGACCAGGTTTCCGGCCGTACGCTGGGCGTACGTGCGGACATGACACCTCAGGTTGCGCGCATCGATGCGCACCTGCTGAATCGTCAGGGCACGACCCGTCTCTGCTATTGCGACAGCGTGCTGCACACGATGCCGGCATCCATCAGCGCCAGTCGCGAACCGATCCAGATCGGTGCGGAGCTCTACGGTCACACCGGGCACGATGCCGACGTCGAGGTGATTCGCCTGATGGCGAGGGCACTCGATGTGGCAGGCGCTGCACCTTCACGCATCGACGTCGGACATGTCGGTATCTTCCGGGCGCTGGCTGAAGCGGCCGGGCTGGACGTCGAGCAACTCGATGCCGCACTCTCTTTGCTGCAGGCCAAGGATGTGCCGGGCCTGCAGGAGTTCTGTGCTGCGCTGCCCGAGTCTCAGCGTGCGGCCTTTCTCCAGCTGCCGACGCTCTATGGTGGTGTCGAGGTGCTGGACCGTGCCGCGGTAGTACTGCCGCCTTTGCCCGCCGTCACTGCGGCTCTGGCAACGCTCCGCCGTGTCGCGACTGCGTTGCCGGACCTACCGCTGTCATTCGACCTTGCCGACCTGCGTGGTTATCACTACCACAACGGCGTCGTCTTCGCTGCCTATCATCCTGGCAGCGCCTCGGCAGTCGCACTTGGCGGGCGCTATGATGGTGCCGGTGCCGCATTCGGACGTGCGCGCGCGGCGACGGGGTTCTCGATGGATCTGCGCCTGGTCGCGCAGATCGTCGGCGGTGACGAGGGGGGGGGCGCAATCGTCGCCCCGGCGGGTGGCGATGCGGCCCTGTCGGCGGAGGTCGCTCGCCTCCGTGCTGCGGGTGAAGTCGTCATTGAATTGCTGCCGGGCGAAAACATTCCGGAAGGCCCGCGCTGCACGCGCCGGCTCGTCGCCAGCGGCGGCAAATGGACAATCGAACAGGTTTGATCAGGGGTATCAGGGATATGGCAAAAAACATCGTGGTCGTCGGCACCCAGTGGGGCGACGAAGGCAAGGGCAAGATCGTCGACTGGCTCACCGACAGTGCACAGGGCGTCGTCCGTTTCCAGGGCGGCCATAACGCCGGCCATACGCTGGTGGTCGGCCAGGGCGCCGCGGAGCGCGTCTACAAGCTCAACCTCGTGCCGTCGGGCATCGTCCGCAAGGGCGTGCAGTGCTACATCGGCAACGGCGTCGTGCTCGACATCCACCACCTGATCTCGGAGATCAAGGAACTCGAAGCCGGCGGTCTCGACGTCCGTTCGCGCCTCAAGATCAGCCCGGGATGCCCGCTGATCCTGCCGTACCACTCGGCGCTCGATCGTGCCCGCGAGGCGCAGAAGGCCGGCGACCAGAAGATCGGCACCACCGGCAAGGGCATCGGCCCCGCCTACGAGGACAAGGTCGCCCGCCGCGGCCTGCGTGTCTATGACCTCTTCCATCCGGAACGCTTCGCTGCCAAGCTGAAGGAAGTGATGGAGTACCACAACTTCGTGCTCGTCAATTTCCTGAAGGCCGAGGCGGTCAGCTATGAGGCCGTGCTCAAGCAGGCGATGGAAGATGCCGAAACGATCAAGCCCCTGGTCGCCGATGTTTCGGCCGCCATCTACGCCGCCAACGAAGCCGGCCAGAACATGCTGTTCGAGGGGGCGCAGGGTACGCTGCTCGACATTGACCATGGTACCTATCCGTTCGTCACCTCATCGAACTGCGTTGCCGGCCAGGCCTCGGCCGGTACCGGTATCGGTCCGGACAAGCTGCACTATGTGCTCGGCATCACAAAGGCCTACTGCACGCGCGTCGGCAGTGGCCCGTTCCCGTCCGAACTGTGCATCGAGACCGAGACCTCGCCCGGCCACCAGATGTTCACCGTCGGCAAGGAATTCGGCACCGTCACCGGCCGCAAGCGCCGCTGTGGCTGGTTCGATGCCGCCGCGCTGCGCCGTTCAGCGCGCATCAACGGCGTGACCGGCCTCTGCATCACCAAGCTGGACGTGCTGGACGGCCTGCAGGAACTCAACATCTGCACCGGCTACAAGCTCGACGGCAAGGTGGTCGACCTGCTGCCGATCGGCGCCGATGAAGTGTCGCGCTGCGAGCCGATCTACGAAACCCTGCCGGGCTGGACGGAGAGCACCTTCGGCGTGAAGCGCTGGGAAGACCTGCCGGCCAATGCCCGTGCCTACCTCGAGCGCATGCAGGCCCTGGTCGGCATCCCGATCGACATCGTTTCCACCGGCCCGGAACGGGACGAAACGATCCTCAAGCGCCATCCGTTCGCTTGAGCCCGCAAAAAGGCCGGCAGGACGCCGGCCTTTGTTATTTAATGCCTTCAGATGTGGTGCAGGAAATGAAAAAGCCGACCCGAAGGTCGGCTTTTTCGAAATGCTTGGTGCCCAGAAGAGGACTCGAACCTCCACGCCTTGCAGCGCTAGTACCTGAAACTAGTGCGTCTACCAATTCCGCCATCTGGGCAGCGAAGAAGGCGAGATTTTAAAGGAAAAGAACAAAATGTCAATAAAGAAACTCTCAAAAATTCGTCGCGCCGATCCCCACTTCGAGCGCGAGGTGCAGAAATACGAATTCCCGTTGCCGTCGCGCGAGTACGTGATGATGACGCTGGAGGGCGAGGGTAAGCCGGTCAGCTTCGACCAGCTCTGCAACCTGCTCGACATCAAGAAGCCGGAATTCGACATGTTCCGCCGTCGCCTTGCCGCCATGGAGCGCGAAGGCGAACTGATGCAGAACCGCAAGGGCGCCTACATCGTGCCCGAGCGCGCCAGCCTGATTGCCGGCCGTGTCGAAGGCCACAAGGATGGCTACGGCTTCCTCATCCCCGATGAGGAGGGCGACGACATCTACCTCGAGCCGAAGCAGATGAGTCGGGTGCTGCACGGTGACCGCGTGCTGGTCCGCATCACCGGCCTCGATCGCAAGGGGCGTCGTGAAGGGGCCGTCGTCGAGGTGCTCGAGCACGTCAATAGCCGTGTCGTCGGCCGCGTCTTCGTCGAGCATGGCATCACCTTCGTGGTGCCAGAGAACCGCAAGATCAACCAGGACATCCTGGTGCCGCCGGACGACAGGAAATCGAAGTTCAAGTCGAAGGCCGGCCAGGTCGTGGTGGTCGAGATCATCGAGCAGCCGACGAAATACTCGCAGCCGATCGGCCGCATCGTCGAGGTGCTGGGCAATTACGCTGATCCCGGCATGGAAATCGAGATCGCGCTGAGGAAGCACGACCTGCCGTTCGAGTTCCCGAAAAAGGCGCTCGACGAGACGAAGGAACTGCCGGACAAGGTGAAGAAGTCGGAGTGGGAGGGACGCGAGGACCTGCGCGACCTGCCGCTGGTGACCATCGACGGCGAGACGGCCAAGGATTTCGACGATGCCGTCTGGGCTGAAAAGCAGGGCAAGGGCTGGCGGCTGGTCGTCGCCATCGCCGATGTCAGCCACTATGTACGGCCGGGCATGGCGCTGGACAAGGAGGCGATGGCGCGCGGCAATTCGGTCTACTTCCCGCGCCGGGTGATCCCGATGCTGCCGGAGAAGCTGTCCAACGGTCTCTGCTCGCTGAATCCGGAAGTCGACCGGCTGGCCATGGTCTGCGACATGATCGTTACGCCGACCGGATCGATCAAGAAATACCGCTTCTATCCGGCCGTCTTCCACTCGAAGGCGCGCCTCACCTATACGCAGGTGTGGAACTGGCTGTCCGGTGCGACGCAACCGGAAAACGATGTGCACAAGGCCCTGCAGCCGCATCTGCAGGCGCTCTACAGCCTCTACCAGACGCTCGCCAAGGCGCGCACCAAGCGCGGCGCGATCGACTTCGAGACGACCGAGACGATGATGCTCTTCAACGACCAGGGCAAGATCGACAACATCGTCCCGGTGGTGCGCAACGATGCCCATCGCCTGATCGAGGAATGCATGCTGGCGGCCAACGTCTGTGCCTCGGCCTTCCTGCAGGAGCACGAACAGCCGTGTCTCTACCGTATCCACGAAGGGCCGACGCCGGAGAAGCTGGAAAGCCTGCGCAGTTTCCTCAAGGAATTCGGCCTCGGCCTGAGTGGCGGCGACGATCCGCACGCCAAGGACTATGCCGCCCTGCTCGAGAAGATCAAGCCGCGCCCCGACGCGCAACTGCTGCAGACGGTGATGCTGCGCTCGCTGCGCCAGGCGATGTACAGCCCCGACAATGTCGGCCACTTCGGCCTGGCCTATGAGCACTACACGCATTTCACCTCGCCGATCCGCCGCTACCCGGATCTGCTGGTGCATCGCTCGATCAAGGCCGTCCTCAATGGCGAACGCTATAACCCGGGCAGCTGGGACGACATCGGCCTCAACTGCTCGATGACCGAACGCCGTGCCGACGAGGCCACGCGCGACGTCGACAACTGGCTGAAGTGCTACTACATGAAGGAACGCATCGGCGAGGAGTTCGACGGCACCATCGCCGCCGTCGTGCCCTTCGGCGTCTTCGTCGCGCTCGACTCGGTCTATGTCGAGGGGCTGGTCCACGTGTCGGAACTGGGTGAGGACTACTTCCAGTTCGACAACGTCAAGCATCAGATGCTGGGCGAGCGCAGTGGCAAGCGTTACCGCCTCGGTGACCGTCTGCGCGTGAAGCTGGTCAAGGCCGATCTGGAAAGCGGCCGTATCGACTTCGTGCTCGCTGATGCTCCGCTTGGCCGGGTACGTCAGCCGGTGCGGCGGACCTAAGTCGTCGCAACTTCCGCGCTGACCGGCGCCTGCGGTGCCGCCGTCACGCGGTTGCGTCCCGCGTGTTTTGCCGCGTAGAGCGCGGCATCGGCTGCGCTGACCAGTGTCGGAAAATCTGCGTCGGCAGCGGGTGTCAGTGTCGCGATGCCAATACTGACGGTGACATGCGCGGCGACATCCGAATGCGCATGGGGCAGCGCCAGTTCCCGGATGCGATCGCAGATGCGCTCGGCGACCGCATTGGCGCCGTGTTCCAGGGTTCCCGGCATGATGACGGCGAACTCCTCGCCACCATAGCGTGCCGCCAGATCTCCCGGACGGAAAAGCGCCGCTGCAACCGTACTTGCGACCTGGCGCAGGCATTCGTCACCCTGCTGGTGTCCGTAGCCGTCGTTAAAGCGCTTGAAAAAATCGACATCGATCAATGCCAGCGATAGCGGTTGCCCTTCCCGCTGGGCGCGGAGCCATTCCAGTCGCAGCCGGTCGTCGAAGGTGCGGCGATTGGCGATGCCGGTGAGGCCGTCACTTTCGGCGAGATTCTGCAGTGCCATCTGCGCCAGCTTCTGCTCAGTCATGTCGCGAAGAGTTTCCACGACGGCGATCAGCTTGCCATGGTCGTCGTAGATGGGGCCGGCGTCGATTGCCAGGTAGAGCCGGTGGCCGGCGCGCGGCATGGTGCACCAGTTCTCGGCACGCAGGCCGTTACCTGTTTCACTGGGTTCGGTGTGCGAGGTATAGAGCGCGCTGAGGTCGTCCTCCCGCTCCAGTACGAGAACGTCTGCCAGGCAATACCGCGGTTCGTCGTAGAACGCCCGCCAGTGATCCTGTGTGCCGAGTATGTCCTTGGCCATGACGCCGGTGAGCCGTTCACAGGCGTGGTTCCAGATCATGACCTTGCGTTCGGCATCGAGCACGAAGGTCGGCACGACCATGTGCTGCATCAACCGTATCGCGAAGGTGTGGTGCGCGTCGATGTTGGCCTTTTTTGCCATTTTTCTGCCTGTTCGCCAATAGTCTCCCCGAACGACAATACGCCCGGCATATTCGGTACGTCAATCCGCTCGGCACAGCGCGTCCGTTGGGCGGAGCTTTCGGCAGCCTGTTAAACTTCGCATCGAGCAAGTCCAAGGAGTGTCCATGTCTCGCGCCAGATCCATCTATGGCTTCCATGCCGTTCTTTCCAAACTCCGCCACGATCCGGAGGCCATCCACGAGATTTATCTCGATGCCGAGCGCAAGGATGCGCGTGCGCGCGATCTGATCCGCCACGCCGAAGGCGCCGGTGTCAAGCTGATGTCCGTCGACGGCAAGCGGCTGGAGTCGATGGCACCGGGAGCGCGGCATCAGGGCGTTGTCGCCCATGTCTCGGCGCAGCAGCGACATGTCACGCTTGACGACGTGCTCGACACGCTTGAGGAACCGGCCTTCCTGCTCGTGCTCGACGGTGTGCAGGACCCGCACAATCTCGGGGCCTGCCTGCGGGTCGCCGACGCGGTGGGGGCCCATGCGGTGATTGCGCCGAAGGATCGCGCCTGTGGCCTGACGCAAACCGCAATCAAGGTGGCCAGTGGCGCTGCCGAAACGGTCCCCTACATCATGGTGACCAACCTTGCGCGCACACTGCGCGAACTGAAGGAGCGCGACATCTGCGTCATCGGCACCGACGACGAGGGTGCAAGCGACCTCTATGCGGCCGACTGGCCGCAGGCAACCGCCTGGGTGATGGGTGCGGAAGGTGAGGGGATGCGGCGACTGACGCGCGAGACCTGCGACCTGCTGGTGCGCATTCCGATGCTGGGCAGCGTCAGCAGCCTCAATGTGTCGGTGGCGTCGGGGGTGTGTCTTTACGAGGCGAGGCGCCGTCGCGGCTAGTTGCTGGCGGCTTTCGTTTCCAGCTGCCAAGGAGCGCCGTACCCAGACCGAGCAGGATCTCGTCGGCGAATGGAATCAGATCGGGCAATAGAACGTCTGTAATGAATACGAACGCAGTGATGCCGAAGAGTACGGGGAAACGCAGCGTCGCGAGGTAGGCGAGCAGCGGTCCCAGCAGGAGTCGGCGCAACACGGGCGATGCTCAGGAGCAGCGAAGGATCAGCAGCAGCGCCACGGTGCCGCAGCCCAGCGACAGCCCGCTGTAGATCATCATTGCCGTCATGGAAGGCGGCTTGATCCCCTTGCGCTTTTCGTCGACCCAATTGACGACCTCACCGACCGTCGCCACTGCAAAGAGGGCGAAGAAGGTGAAGGCGAAGAACTCCGAAATGAAGACAAGGTTCTTGTTGCCCGGGCAGCGGGCAAAGGTCTCGCGCGAGTAGCCGAATTTGTCGATGGCCACGTACATCAGCGTTGCGAGGAAGGCGAGGTTGAACAGGACGATCAGCGCCAGCCGCCAGGCGTGCGGCGAAAAGAACCACTTGAAGGCGTCGATGATGTCGCGGCCAATGTCGTGGAAGAATTCGAAAGTTGATTTCAGCATGGGCGAATTCTAGCGGGAACGCGGGGCCGGAAACAGTTGCGGCATGCGCAGGCGTCTTCCGACGACCGGGCATGCCGCAGCATGGAGCGAAGGCATGATCAGAGGATCATGCCGGCGCCGACGGTGTTGTTGTTGCTCTCGTCGATGACGATGAAGGCGCCGCTGCCGCGGTTCTCGGCATAGGGGTCGCAGAACACCGGCTGCGCCAGCTTGAATGCCACCTTGGCGATGTCGTTCATCGCCAGCTTGTCGGCCGGCACCCATTCCATCGAATTGACGTCGACGCGGTACTCGATGCCGGCCACCATCGCCTTCGATTCGCGCGTCGTGTGGCGGATCAGGTACTTGCGGGCACGGTCCATCGGGGTCTCGGAGAGCCAGCAGACCATCGCCTCGATCTGCTTCTTCGGCTCCGGTGCTTCCTCCGATTTCACGATCATGTCGCCACGCGAGATGTCGATCTCGTCGGCGAGCAGGATGGTGACCGATTGTTCCGAAACGGCGTGCGTCAGCGGCTGGCCGTAGAGTTCGATGGCCTTGACGCGGGTGGTGAGGCCCGAAGGCAGCACCGTGACTTCGTCGCCGACGGAAATCTCGCCGGACTCCACGCGGCCCATGAAGCCGCGGTAGTCATGCAGTTCCGGATTGGCGGAATCCTGCGGGCGGCAGACGTACTGCACCGGGAAACGGAACTTCTCGGTCTTCTCGGTGTGGGCGGCCGGTGCGGTTTCGAGCACGTCGAGCAGGGTCGGTCCCTTGTACCAGTCGAGCTTTTCGCCACGGTCGACGACCATGTCACCGTTCAGCGCCGACATCGGGATGAAGCGGATGTCCTCGATGCCAAGCTTGGCGGCGAATTCGAGGTAGTCGGCACGGATCTTCTCGAACACCGCCTGGTCGTAGTCGACCAGATCCATCTTGTTCACTGCGACGATCAGGTGCGGGATGTTGACCAGATGCGCCAGGTAGGAATGGCGACGGGTCTGCGTCAGGACGCCCTTGCGCGCATCGATCAGGATGATGGCGAGGTTGGCGGTCGAGGCGGCGGTGACCATGTTGCGCGTGTACTGCTCGTGGCCCGGGGCGTCGGCGATGATGTACTTGCGCGTGCCGGTCGAGAAATAGCGGTAGGCGACGTCGATGGTGATGCCCTGTTCGCGCTCGGCCTGCAGGCCGTCGGTGAGCAGCGACAGATCGACGGCTTCCATGCCGCGCTTCTGCGAGGTGCGCTCGATCGCTGACAGCGTGTCGGCGAGGATGGTCTTGGTGTCGAACAGCAGGCGGCCGATCAGCGTGCTCTTGCCGTCGTCGACGCTGCCGCAGGTGAGGAAGCGCAGCAGGCCGTTGTCTTGAACATGTTCCATGGCGGACATCAGAAGTAACCTTCCTTCTTGCGTTGTTCCATCGAGGCTTCCGAGGTCTGGTCGTCCAGACGCGTGGCGCCGCGTTCGGTAATGGTGGTGGTGGCCGTTTCGAGCACGATCTTGGCAACGTTGTCGGCCGCCGATTCGACCGGCGCCGTGCAGGAAATGTCGCCGACGGTGCGGAAGCGCACCTGCATCTCGACGATCTCCTCGCCGGGCTTCGGCAGATTGGTCAGCTCGCCGCTCATCAGCGGCACGTTCACCGGCACGATGGCGCCCTGGCGGATGACCACGGGGCGCTGGTGCGCGAAGTAGATCGAGGGCAACTCCAGCTGCTCGCGCTCGATGTACTGCCACACGTCCATCTCGGTCCAGTTCGAGATGGGGAAGGCGCGGATGTTCTCGCCCTTGTGCGAACGGGCGTTGTAGAGGTTCCACAGTTCCGGGCGCTGGTTCTTCGGGTCCCATTGGCCGAACTCGTCGCGGAAGCTCATGATGCGCTCCTTGGCGCGCGCCTTCTCCTCGTCGCGGCGGGCACCGCCGATGCAGCAGTCGAAACCGAATTCCTCGATGGCTTCGAGCAGCGTCACCGACTGGTGCTTGTTGCGCGATTCGCCGGCGTGCTTGAGCACGACGGTGCCGCGCTTCATCGAATCCTCGACCGAACGCACGATCAGGCGCTCACCCAGCTCGGCAGCGCGCTTGTCGCGGAACTGCACGACTTCCTGATAGTTGTGACCGGTGTCGATGTGCATCAGCGGGAAGGGGAACTTGCCCGGGCGGAAGGCCTTCTCGGCGATGCGCAGCATGCAGATCGAATCCTTGCCGCCGGAGAACAGCAGCACCGGGTTGGCGCACTGGCCAGCGACCTCGCGCATGATGTGGATGGCTTCGGCTTCGAGCCAGTCGAGGTGGGAGAGGGTTTGTTTGGTCAGGGTGGTCATTGGATTACTCAAAAAACGCTTTCGACGCAGAGATCGCAGAGGCGCGGAGTTCGCAGAGAAAAACCTTGAATGTTTCTCTCTGCGGGCTCTGCGTCTCTGTGCTCTCTGCGTATGAGGAGGTTCATGCCTTCTTTACGTGCAGGCCGCACTCTTTCGTTTCGGGGTTCTCCCACCACCAGCGGCCGGCGCGAACGTCTTCGCCGGGGGTGACGGCGCGCGTGCAGGGGGCGCAGCCGATCGAAGGGTAGAACTTGTCGTGGAGCGCATTGTACGGCACCCCATGCTGCTTGATGTAGGCCCAGACTTCCTTTTCGCTCCAGTCGGCAAGCGGATTGAACTTCTCCAGCCCGTTGCCGGCGTCGAAGGCGCGCACCGGCAGGCCGTCGCGCGTCGCCGATTGCTGGGCGCGCATGCCGGTGATCCAGGCCTTCTTGCCGGAGAGCGCACGCTGCAGCGGCTCGACCTTGCGCACATGGCAGCAGCCCTTGCGCAGATCCACCGAGTCGTAGAAGGCGTTGATGCCGTTCTCGCGCACGAAGGGCTCGAGCAATTCGGCGCGCGGCGCGAAGACCTTCAGCTTCAGCCCATAGTGTTCCTGAACCTTGGCCATCAGGTCGTAGGTCTCGAGCGGCAGGCGGCCGGTGTCGAGCGAGAAGATCTCGATGGCCAGCTTCTCTTTCACGATCAGGTCGGTCAGCACCATGTCTTCGGCGCCGAGGCTGTTGGCGAAGGTCACCGGCGAGAAATCACGGGTGATCTCGGTGAGCAGGGCTTTCGCCTTGGCGGTCTTCTCGGCGGTCGAGGCGACCAGGGCGTCGTTGAGGTTGATGTTGATCGTCATCGTCTTTACGCAGCGCGGCGGCGGAAAAGCGGCTGCGGCTGGTCGACCGCGGCCTGGTAGGGTGTCTTGAAGGTTTCGAAGGCCGCGACGGCCTTGGCGACGTCCTTGCCTTCCTTCAGCGCGAAGGTATCGAAGCCGCAGCGGGCCATCAGGAAAAGCTGGTCGTGCAGCACGTCGCCGATGGCGCGCAGTTCGCCGGTGTAGCCGTAGCGCTCGCGCAGCAGGCGGGCGGTCGAGTAGCCGCGGCCATCGGTGAATTTCGGGAAATTCACGCCGATGACGGCGAAGGCAGCCAGCTCACCGGCAATCGCTTCCGGGCCTTCGGTGACGTCGAGCCAGACGCCGACCGGCGTGCTGCGGGACTGCAGTTCCGTCTTGCGCGCCTGCCACACGGCGAGCGGCACGATGAGGGCGCCGGCGGGCAGGGCTGCCGTGACGGCGGTCTCGCCTTCGGCCAGTTTCACGAGGGTGAATTGGTCAGTCACGGCCTGGCGGTTCTTGATGATCGTGGTCATGCGCATGCTCCTTACGCGGCGGCCTTCAGGCGGGCCTTGTCGCCATAGACGGCGACCTTGAAGGCATCGATGCCGAGGCGGTCGAAGGTTTCGATGAAGCGCTCGTCTTCCTGGCGCTGGGCGATGTAGAAGCGGACGAGCGTCTCGATGACATTGGGGACTTCCTCGGCCGGGAAGGACCGGCCGATCACCTGGCCGAGCCCGGCATCGTTGCCCTGGCGGCCGCCGAGCGTGATCTGGTACCACTCCTCATTGCCTTTATCGACGCCGAGGATGCCGATGTGGCCGACGTGATGGTGGCCGCAGGAGTTCATGCAGCCGGAGAAGTTGAGCTCGATGTCGCCGATGTCCCACAGGTAGTCGAGGTCGTCGAAGCGCGCCTGCACGGCCTTGGCGACCGGGATCGAGCGGGCGTTGGCGAGGTCGCAGAAATCGCCGCCGGGGCAGCAGATCATGTCGGTGAGCAGACCGATGTTCGGGGTCGCGAAACCGGCGGCCTTGGCTTCCTGCCAAAGGTCGAAGAGGCGGCGCTGTTCGACGTCGGCGAGCACCAGGTTCTGTTCGTGCGTGACGCGCAGTTCGCCAAAGCTGTAGTTGTCGGCAAGTTGTGCGGCGGCATCCATCTGTTCCGACGTGATGTCGCCCGGTGCCGTGCCCGGCTTCTTCAGCGACAACGTGACCGACGCATAGCCGGCGACACGGTGCGGACGCACGTTGCGCTCGACCCAGCGGGCGAAGGGCACCGAACCGGCCTGCTGGCGCACGAATTCCTCATCGATGGCCGGCAGCGATTCATAGGCCGGCGGCTCGAAGCAGGCTGCGACGCGATCATATTCGGCCTGCGTGATGGTGGCCGGGCCGCCCTTGAGGTGTTCCCATTCGGCATCCACCTGGCGTGCGAACTCGGTGACACCCAGTGCCTGCACGAGGATCTTGATACGGGCCTTGTAGGCGTTGTCGCGGCGACCGTAGCGGTTGTAAACGCGAAGGATGGCTTCACTGTAGGTGAGGATGTCCTGCCAGGGCAGGAACTCGCGCACCACTTCGCCCCTGATCGGCGTACGGCCGAGACCGCCACCGACGATGACGCGGAAGCCGATCATGCCGTCGTCGGTCTTCAGGATGTGCAGGCCGATATCGTGGAACCAGGTCAGCGCGCGGTCCTCCTTCGCGCCATTCACGGCAATCTTGAACTTGCGCGGCAGGAAGGCGAATTCCGGATGGAAGGTGCTCCACTGGCGCAGGATCTCGCACAGCGGGCGCG
>Ga0268298_10003036_pt1 | contig 17576 bp, 14 predicted proteins | sample WWTPWeurt_MetaG_FD_194462 | JGI IMG/M metagenome (GOLD analysis project Ga0268298, IMG submission 194462) | Activated sludge microbial communities from WWTP in Nijmegen, Gelderland, Netherland - WWTP Weurt | ecosystem: Engineered > WWTP > Aerobic digester > Activated sludge | place...
GAATGCAAAACCATATCGGCCATCACTTTAATCCTGCGCAGCGGGTGATCCGGCGCAATCCGGTCTTCGATGTGGGTGTAGCTGAAAAGGCTGCTCTGCTTATGGTCGAGGCCGCGCATGGGATATTAGATGTCGTGAATGCCTTGTGAATTTTAATTCAGCCGAAACCCTTGCTGGTGCTGGAGATCGATTAAATCAACGTCCTGCTAGCCGGCGTACCAGAGTACGGCGAAGAAGTGGCAGGCTGTGCCGGCCATCACGAAAAGGTGCCAGATGAAATGCCCGAACTTCAGGCGGGCATCGGTCAGATAGAAGACCACGCCTCCCGTATAGGCCAGCCCGCCAGCAAGCAGCCACGCCAGACCGGTCACGGACACCCGCTCCATCAGCGGAACGGCGGCGATGACCACCAGCCAGCCCATCGCCAGATAAAGACCGGTGGACAGGTAAGGGTTCGACAAGCGGTCGAAGGTCTTCAACAACAGGCCTACCGCCGCCAGCCCCCAGACCAGCCCAAACAGGGTCCAGCCCCAGGCACCGTCGAGCACGCCCAGCGCGAAGGGTGTGTAGCTCCCGGCAATGAAGAGGTAGATCGCCCCGTGATCCACCTTTGCCAGACGACGCTTGGCAGCGCCCCTGCCCGACGGCATCGCGTGGTAGAGCATTGAACTGAAGTAAAGCAAGACCATGGTGGTGGCAAAGACGCACGCCCCCACGACATTCGCCGCAGAGCCTTCCTTTGCCGCCACGACAATCAATACCGGTGCCGAGGCCAAAGCGAGCACAAAGCCAATTCCGTGGCTGACGCTGTTGGCAATTTCCTCGGCGGTTGACTGGATACGATCCTGCATGAGCTTCCTTCCAAAAAACACAAAAGCATTTGTTGGACCAAGCCCTGCCGGGAAGGTTGCAATCACCAAAAACCGCTCAGTCTCGCCCTCCACAAGGCCTGCCTCAGCGAACACACCGATGACAAACCGGAAATCCGTACCTGGCGCCGACCCGGGCCGCGGCCGCGAGCGCTGCTTTTTAACGACCGCTGCCGTAAGGGCGTGTCAGCACCTCAAGAACATGCCCGTCCGGATCCTCGAAATACACACCCCGCCCGCCATCGCCGTGGTTGATCTCGCCGGGCCGGGTTTTGCCCGGATCGGCCCAGAACGGCAGGCCACGCTGGCCGATTCGCGCAAAAACCGCGTCGAACTCGGCCTCGCCGATCAGGAAGGCATAGTGCTGGGGCGTCACCGGCGCGGCGGTCTCTTGAAAATCGAGACTCACGCCGTTATCGGCCTGGACCACCTGGAACGGGCCAAAACGCACCGGCGCAGAAAGCCCCAGTATCCCGGCCAGGAAAACCGCAGAGGCATGGCTGTCACGGGCATGCACGATGGTGTGATTGAACTGGACTGTCATGGCATCCTCCGTTGATGTGACGTGAGGCAATGAGTCGTCCCCTTACCGCCCCAAAACTAGCGGTCGGGCATGACCCGGGCGCCCGGCCGTGTGCCAAACAGGCTGTCCCAGACGCTGCTGAGCGTACCGAAGGCCTGGCCTTCGTGGCCATGGTGATGAAAGTCATGGTAGCGCCAGCGCTCACACAGCCATCCTTTGCGGCGGTACTCGGCCCGGTGCAATTGGTAATGAACGAGCTCTTGCGCCAGATGGCCCAGGATCAGCCCACCGGAAAAGGCCATGGCCTGACCCTGACTGGCCCACAGCAACAGCGGCGCTCCGACCAGCCCGAGAAGCAGCATCAGGCTGAAAAACAGCGGCGTACGCATCGGCACCTCCGGGTGGAGGTGATGCTCCAGATGCCAGCTCCGGAAGGGTTCGAGGCGGTGCAGGATGAAGCGGTGCAGCAGATATTCCGCCAGCGTCCACGCAGCCAGTCCGAACACCAGCAGGCCGGCTGCCCCAGCCAGAGCCACGTCCGCCGTGCGCAAGCACTCCCGTATCAGCATGCCGAGCGCCGCCAAAGGCAGCAGCACCGTCAGCGGAAATGCGAGCGCAGGCCCGATTGAGCGGAAATCAACCACCACAATGCCTCCTCAAACGCCCGTTCACCCACATGGCCGCGACCATTCCCCGCCCCATTCAGGCCGCCGGACGCACGGTTTTGTTCCCTGTTCAAATATAGCTGGGGCAGGAGGAAAGGTCTGTTGGGCAACGCACACGGCGCGGCTGCATCATTTCGGCCAGCGGCGACCAAGCCTGACCCTCCCCCATAAGGATTGATGCCACGCGCACGACATCTTGGGGAAACGAGGGCGGTGATCCGGTTCAAGATCACCGCACTCACAGTCAGACCACCATCCAGATGACACTCACGAACGGGGCGGACAGGGAAATTGCCGGATACTATCTGGAAGATTCACGCAAAACCTGACGAAAACCCTCGAAAAATGAGGGCCTTAAAGTCATCACCCTACGAGCCACCCGTCTATGCGCTTTAGATCAGTTGCATCATGCTCTACAAAGTAAAAACGCCCCTTGCGGGGCGTTTTTACTTGATTCATTGGCGGAAAGGGTGAGATTCGAACTCACGGTACGCCTAAACGTACACCGGATTTCGAGTCCGGCGCATTCGACCACTCTGCCACCTTTCCGCTCGAAGCCCGCTATTATATAGAAGCTTTTCGGAAGATCAAGTTTTTTATGCAGGCTTTGCGGCACGCGCGGCGGTAAATTCGTCGTAGGCACGCACGGCTTCGGCCGCGTACATCAGGCTGGGACCGCCCCCCATGTAGGTGCAGATACCAAGGGTTTCCATCAGCTGCTCACGGGTGACGCCAAGACGGATCAGCGCCTTGACGTGAAAGCCGATACAGCCGTCGCAACGAACCGAAACCCCGATCGCGAGGGCGATCAGTTCCTTGTCGAGGGCGCTCAGGGCCCCCGCCTTCATCGCCTCCTTGGCCATGCTGCCAAAGCCCTTCATGGTGTCGGGAATTTCAGCGCGAAGGGCTTCCATGCCTTTGGTGAGGTCGGTGGTGATCTGGACAAAGGATTTGCTGCTCATGATATTGGCTCCGTATATTATTATTTTATAATATACCAATACATCAGATCACAAAACCCCTGAAAACCAGGCGAACCTCAGTTCGCCCAGCGTGGTCACTCAGTTCGCCGGCTGAAGAACCGTAATGCCGCCCATATAGGCCTGCAGCGCCGCCGGCACGCGCACCGAACCGTCCGCCTGCTGGTAGTTCTCGAGTACCGCAACGAGCGTGCGCCCCACCGCCAGGCCGGAGCCATTGAGGGTGGCGAGCACTTCGTTCTTGCCCTGGGCGTTCTTGAAACGGGCCTGCATGCGGCGCGCCTGGAAGCTCTCGAAGCACGAGCAGGACGAGATTTCGCGGTAGGTATTCTGGGCCGGCAGCCAGACTTCAAGGTCGTAAGTCTTGGCCGCGCCAAAGCCCATGTCGCCGGTGCACAGCACAATCTTGCGGTACGGCAGTTCGAGCTTCTGCAGGATGGCTTCGGCATGGCCGGTGAGTTCTTCCAGCGCATCCCAGGCTTTTTCCGGCTGCTCGATGCGGACGAGTTCGACCTTGTCGAACTGGTGCTGGCGAATCATGCCGCGGGTGTCCTTGCCATAGCTGCCGGCCTCGGAGCGGAAGCACGGGGTGTGGCAGACGAACTTCAGCGGCAGCGAATCCAACGGCACGATCTCGTCGCGCACAATGTTGGTGACCGGCACTTCGGCGGTGGGAATCAGGTAGAACTTGCTGCCGTCCGCCTTGGGCACCGAGAACAGTTCTTCCTCGAACTTGGGCAACTGGCCGGTGCCGTACATGCTGGCGGCGTTGACCATGTAGGGCGTGTAGAGCTCGGTGTAGCCGTGCTCAGCCGTGTGGGTGTCCAGCATGAACTGGGCCAGCGCGCGATGCAGGCGAGCCAGGCTGCCCTTCATCAAGGTGAAGCGGGCGCCGGAAATCTTTACTGCCGTTTCAAAATCCAGGCCGCCCAGACGGGTGCCGATATCGACGTGGTCGCGCACCTCGAAATCGAAGCTGGCGGGCGTGCCCCAACGGCTGACTTCGACGTTGTCTTCTTCCGACTTGCCAACTGGCACGCTGTCGTGGGGAAGATTCGGCAGGGCGGCGACGAAGGCATTGAAACGCTCGAGCAGTTCAGCCAGGGCAACTTCGTTGGCTTTGAGCTCGTCACCGATACCGGCCACTTCGGCGAGCACCGCGGAGGCATCCTCACCCTTGCCCTTGAGCTGACCAACCTGCTTGGACAAGGTATTGCGACGGGCCTGGAGATCCTGGGTCCGGGTCTGGCGCGTCTTGCGCTCGTCCTCGAGGGCCTGAAAGGCGGCGGCATCAAGGCTCATGCCGCGGGTAGCGAGACGCTCCGCAACAAAATCCAGTCGGGCACGAAGCAATTGAACATCAAGCATGACAATCCCTATTCAAATCGGAAAACCGGTGTATCGATAGCGCCACGGCCCGGAAGTTGCTTTTCGCGGACCTGGCTTTCAGTTATATTGCACCGCAACATTCGGCAATAAACCTGCATAGCAGAAATAATGAAAATCAGAAAGTTCATAGCGCACAAAAGGCAAAACTCTTCTTGATTTTCTCAACTTAAAAACCACACTAAGAGAGAGACGTCCGCAGACGACGTCATTTCTCATTTGACTGACCAGGAGACACCCATGTTATCCATCCGCGACTGCCTGGATTACTGCGACCTGACCGACGAAGACGTCGCCATCATCGCCGAGCACCACGACATCCCTGATGCCGCCGCCGCCCAGATTGCTTGTGGGCTGGTGCAGACTCGAGAAGGCACCTTGATGCTCACGCAGTTCATGCTTGATCTCGTCGATGAAGCCGAAGAGCGCGGCGATCGCGCAAAGGCCAAGCGCTTCCGTGACGCCTGCCAGCGCTTCATCGCGAACCACCCCGTCCAGCACTGAGTTCAGACTGCCCTGCGCGGGCTTCGGCCTGCCTGTCCAGTTCGCGCAGGTGCTCCAGCTTTTCGGCTATTTTCGCCTCAAGACCACGCCCAACCGGTTCGTACCAGTTGGGCTTTGTCATTCCGTCAGGCAGATAATTTTCACCGGCAGCGTAGCCGTCGGGTTCGTCGTGGGCGTAGCGGTAGGCCTTGCCGTAGCCCAGCTCCTTCATGAGCCTGGTTGGCGCATTGCGCAGATGGATGGGCACCGGACGCGACACGTCGTTGGCCACAAACTTTCGCGCGGCATTATACGCTTTGTAAACCGCGTTCGATTTGGCCGCACAGGCCAGGAAAACCGCCGCCTGCGCCAGCGCCAGCTCGCCCTCGGGCGACCCCAGGCGCTCAAAGGTCGAACACGCATTGAGGCAGATTTCCAGCGCCCGCGGATCGGCCAGGCCGATGTCTTCGCTGGCCATGCGCACCAGTCGGCGGCCGAGATACAGCGGCTCGGCACCGCCATCCAGCATGCGGCACAGCCAGTACAGCGTGGCGTCGGGATCGGAGCCGCGCACCGATTTGTGCAGGGCCGAAATCTGGTCGTAGAAGGCTTCGCCGCCCTTGTCGAAACGGCGCAGGCTGCGTGACAGGGCCTCGTCGATGAAATCGGGCCCCACCGGATTGACGCCGGCGGTTTCGGCCGCCGTCTGCACCTGCTCCAGCAAATTGAGCAGGCGCCGGGCGTCGCCGTCGGCAAAGCCGGTCAGTCGATCGCGGGCATCATTCTCAAAAGCCAGTTCCGGGCAGGCTTGGGCACGGGCCCGCTCGAAAAGCTCGGTGAGTTCTTCGGCCGAAAGCGGCTGCAGCACGTAAACCGCAGCCCGCGACAGCAGCGCCGAGTTCACTTCAAACGACGGATTCTCGGTCGTCGCGCCGACCAGCGTGACCAGGCCCTGCTCCACGAACGGCAGAAAGGCGTCCTGCTGGGCCTTGTTGAAGCGATGGACTTCGTCGACGAACAGGATGGTGTGGCGCCCGTGGGCACGGGCGGCTTCCGCCTGGGCGATCGCCTCGCGAATATCCTTGACGCCCGAGAACACCGCCGACAAGGCCGTGAAATCGGCATCAAAGGCCTTGGCCATGAGCCGCGCGAGGGTTGTTTTGCCCACCCCGGGCGGGCCCCACAGGATCATCGAATGCAGCTTGCCCGACTGGAAGGCCAGCGCCAGCGGCTTGCCCGGCCCGAGCAGGTGACGCTGACCGATGACGTCGGCGATGTGCTGCGGGCGCATCGCCTCGGCCAGGGGAAGGCGCGGCGGGTCGAGAGAATCGAAGAGATCGGCCATCAGTCGGAGGGCGGGTGCAGGTTACTCGCCAACCACATCGGCGCCCTTGGGCGGCACGAAGCGGAACTGCCCGGCGTCCAGCGCCGGGTTGCGCTCGATCTGGCCGAACAGCAGGGTTGTGGTCTGGCCAAAATTGTCGTGGAGCACCATGGCCTTGAGCTGGCCGCCGGCAAAACCCATGCGGATGCGCTCGAAGCTGCTGTCATCGGCCTTGGGCGTGGCCTCGATCCATTCCAGCCCTTCCGCGCTGCCGGCATCCTTCAGCACGAAATTCTTGTCGAGGGAATTGTCGCCGGCCAGGATGGCCGCCGGTGTGCTGCCAAGCGCCTGGCCGAGCTTTTTGGTGGTGACCTGGTTAAGCTCCTGGTCATAGGCCCACAGCTTGCTGCCGTCGCCCACCAGCACCTGGGCGTAGGGCTTTTCGTAGACCCAGCGGAACTTGCCGGGGCGCGAGAAGGCAAAGGTGCCGCTGGCCTGCTGCGGCTTGCGGCCGGATTTGGAATAGACCTGCTGCGAGAACGTCCCCCGCGCCGTGCGGGTGCCGTCCATGAACTGCTTGAGCTGGGCCAGCCCGTCGGCGTGGGCCGAGCCGGCGGAAACCACCAGCGCCAGCCCGAGGGCGCGCAGGATGTGGGCAGGTTTGCGAATCATCATTCTCCTTCGCGGGGCGGCGTGACGACGTCCCGGTTGCCATTGCTACCCATCGGCGTCACAAGACCGGCGCGCTCCATCTGTTCGATCAGGCGCGCGGCCCGGTTGTAGCCGATTCGCAGGTGACGCTGAACCAGCGAAATCGATGGCCGGCGGGTCTTGACGACGATCTCCACGGCCTGGTCGTAGAGCGGATCGGCCTCGCTGCCCTCACCGCCGCCTTCGCCGCCGCCGAGCAGATCGCCACCTTCTTCTTCATTCGGCGCGAGAATGCCTTCCACGTAGTCGGCCTCGCCGGTGGCCTTGAGGTATTCGACCACCTTGTGCACTTCGTCATCGGCCACAAAGGCGCCGTGCACCCGTACCGGCAGGCCGGTACCCGGCGCCAGGTAGAGCATGTCGCCCATGCCCAACAGCGCCTCGGCCCCCATCTGGTCGAGAATCGTGCGGGAGTCGATCTTGCTGGAAACCTGGAAAGCCATGCGGGTCGGGATGTTGGCCTTGATGAGGCCGGTGATCACGTCCACGCTCGGGCGCTGGGTGGCGAGAATCAGGTGGATGCCGGCTGCCCGCGCCTTCTGGGCCAGGCGGGCGATGAGTTCTTCGATCTTCTTGCCGACGACCATCATCAGGTCGGCCAGCTCGTCGATGATCACCACGATGTAAGGCAGCTTGCCGAGGGGCTCGGGGCTTTCCGGGGTGATCGAGAACGGGTTCTTGAGCGGCGAGCCGGCCCGGGCGGCGTCGGCCACGGCCTTGTTGTAGCCGGCCAGGTTGCGAACGCCCAGCGCCGACATCAGTTTGTAGCGCTTCTCCATCTCGGCCACGCACCAGTTGAGCGCGTTGGCGGCGTGCTTCATGTCGGTCACAACAGGCGCCAGCAGGTGCGGAATCCCTTCGTAGATCGACAGTTCGAGCATCTTCGGATCGACGAGGATCAGGCGCACATCGGTGGGTTCGGATTTATAGAGCAGCGACAGGATCATCGCGTTGATCCCCACCGACTTGCCCGAACCCGTGGTGCCCGCCACCAGCAGGTGGGGGGTTTTTGCGATGTCGGCCACCACCGGCTGACCGCCGATATCCTTGCCCAGCGCCACGGTGAGTGGCGAGTGCATGTCGTGATAGGCCTTGGAGCCGAGAATCTCGGACAGGCGCACGGTCTGGCGCTTGGGGTTGGGAAGCTCGAGCGCCATGCAGGTCTTGCCCGGCACGGTTTCGACAACGCGAATGCTCACCACCGACAACGCGCGGGCGAGATCCTTGACCAGGTTCATCACCTGACTGCCCTTGACGCCCACCGCCGGCTCGATCTCGAAGCGGGTAATCACCGGGCCGGGATAAACCGCCAGCACCTTGACCTCAACGCCAAAGTCGGCAAGCTTGCGCTCGATCAGGCGGGAGGTGAATTCCAGGGTTTCGGGCGACGGCGGCTCCACGTCGTGGGACGGCTCGTCGAGCAAGGCCAGCGGCGGCAGCGGTCCCCCGGGGATTTCAGTAAACAGCGGCTTCTGGCGTTCCTTCTCGACGCGAGGGGATTTTTCGATCTCGATGTGGGCAGGCTCGACCCGCACATGGCGGTCGATCTCGACAATCGCCGGGTCGACGCGAACGGCTTTTTCAAGCGCACCGACCGTCGGCATGGCGTGCCCCGGGGTTTCGGCATCGTCAAACACCGGCTCCTTGCGCACCGCCATTTCAACCTCGGTGAAAGCAGGCTCAATGCGCAGCGGCGAGGCCGGATCGGCCTCTTCCTTCTTGCGCTTGGTCTCGACGACCTCCTCGCGCTTATGGGCCACCTCGCGGCCTATGCGGCGGTCCTGCCAGCCCTGGTAAAGGTTGCTGACAACGGCCCACACCCGCTCGAGACCGGTGCCGAGGGCTTCGGAAGCCTCCACCCAGCTGATACCAGTAAAAAGGCTCAATCCGCCGGCGATCAGCGCCAAAAGCAGCAGGGTGCCACCAGTAAAGCCGAGATACTGGAAGATCAGCGTGCCCAGCTCAAGGCCGATCAGGCCGCCGGGTTCGAGAGGCAGGGTTGCCTTGATCGAATGGAAACGCATCGACTCCAGCCCGCTGCTCGCCAGCAGCACCACCACAAAGCCGATCACCACGATGACAAACGAGCGCCGGTCGGCGCCGAAGAATTTGTGCAGGCGCCTAAAACCGACAGCCAGACCAAGCCCCAGGAAAGCCACCCACCACCACGCCGACAGACCGAAAAGATAGAGCAGCAGATCCGACAGCCAGGCGCCGAAGCGTCCGCCAGGGTTGCTGACGCGCTCCAGCTGCACGGCGTGGGACCAGCCCGGATCACCCTTCGAGTAGCCGAAGAGGATCATCGCGACATAGAGGGCCAGCACACCGAGAAGCAGCCAGCGGGCTTCCTGCAGCAGACTGGCGATTTTTTCCGGGAGGGGGAGCGGACGAGTGGAGGGACGATTGAGCATGAGTTGGCGGTACAAGGCCTTGCAGGGCGCAGCAAAAAACAAAAGCGCGGTGAAGCACCGCGCTTTTGATTATAAACCAGGGTCTCTGGTTGCCCCCTCCCCGTCTCTATGCGAAAGAGTGAGGAAGGATTTCCGGACCAGTCACAAATCGATGATTTTTTCCCGGAGGATGATGCCGCCGTCGGTTTCCTCGATGAGGCCGCGCAGGCCCAGATCCTTCATGACCCGGCTGACCATCTCGCGGGAGGCGCCGATCATCTTGGCGATATCCTGCTTGGAGATCTTTTTCTTGACGATCTTGAGACCGTCGACTTCCTCGGACATTTCGAGCAACAGGCGGGCCACACGGCCATAAACGTCCATCAGCGCCAGGCTTTCGATCTTGCGGTCGGCATCGCGGAGACGGCGGGTGAGGTTGCACATCACGTGCCACGCGAGTTCGAAGTTATCCTGCATGAGGCGCTTGAAGTCGGTTTTGGCGATGGTCACCAGATCGGACGGAGAGACCGCAACCACGGAGGCCGAGCGCGGACTGTCGTCCAGCACGCCCATTTCGCCGAACATCTCGCCCTGCCCAAGAATGGTCAGGATGACCTCACGGCCGTCCTCATCGCTCACCATTACCTTCAGGTTGCCGGTGAGCACAAAGTAAACGAAATCGGTGCGATCACCCTCGTGCACCACCGCTGCACCCCGAGGCACCCGTCGCATCATTGCGCAACGCGCAACGGCCGCCAGCCGATCATCGCCCAGGCCCTGGAAGATGGGAAAAGTTCGCAGGGCGATCGTGGACACGGAGCTGGTAACGGTCATAAAGCCTCTCCTCGGCAAGAGCTAAATTGTTTCTTGGCGTCGTGACGAAATTGTCATGCGCTTACTACGGACAAGTATAAAGCAAACTTGAGGCTCTCCGGACGGGAGGGGCCGTGGCTCACCGCGCTCACAGCCCCATTTCGGGAAGTCATGGAGGAAGCCGGCGCCTTATAATCCCAGCTTCCTGCCTCAGACCTCAGAGAGATCCACCACGATGGCCACTCGTCACATCAAGCTGCTCATACTTGGCTCCGGCCCCGCCGGCTACAGCGCCGCCGTCTATGCGGCACGCGCCAACCTGAACCCCGTGCTCATCACCGGCATCGCCCAGGGCGGCCAGCTGATGACCACCACCGAAGTGGACAACTGGCCCGCCGACGCCGACGGCGTGCAGGGCCCGGAGCTGATGGCTCGCTTTGAAAAGCACGCCGTCCGCTTCAACACCGAAATGATTTTCGACCACATCCACACCACCTACCTTGCCGAAAAACCGATCCGTCTGGTGGGCGACGAAGGCGAATACACCTGCGACGCGCTGATCATCGCCACCGGCGCCAGCGCCCAGTATCTGGGTCTTCCTTCAGAAGAGGCCTTCTCCGGCAAGGGCGTGTCGGCTTGCGCCACCTGCGACGGTTTCTTCTACCGCAACCAGGAAGTGGCCGTGATCGGCGGCGGCAACACCGCGGTCGAAGAGGCGCTCTACCTCGCCAATATCGCCAGCAAGGTCACCCTTGTGCACCGTCGCGACAAGTTCAAGGCCGAGCGCATCCTGATCGACAAGGTCAATGAACGCGTGGCCGCCGGCAAGATCGTGCTGGAACTCGACTCCACGCTGGATGAAGTTCTTGGCGACAACACCGGCGTGACCGGCATGCGCGTGAAAAACGCCAAGACCGGCGCCACCAAGGATATCGCCCTGAAGGGCGTGTTCATCGCCATCGGCCACAAACCCAACACCGACATCTTCGAAGGCCAGCTCGAGATGGAAGGCGGCTACATCGTCACCCAGGGCGGCCGGAAGGGCAACGCCACCGCCACCAGCGTCCCCGGCGTGTTTGCGGCCGGCGACGTCCAGGACCACATCTACCGCCAGGCCGTCACCAGCGCCGGCACCGGCTGCATGGCCGCGCTCGACGCCGAGCGCTACCTCGACAGCCTCGGTCTGGCTGGCTGACAGGGCGAACAAATCTGGCGCGCGGCCCGATTCCGCACTCTCGTTGCGGGGTCGGGCCGCTGAATACGATTTCTTCGTGCTGCTCATCAATTTAAAAAAGCCAAACCGCGTTCCATGAGTAATCGCAAGCAGCCTTCCGGGCTCGACGCCCTCAAGGCCATCCGGGACCACGTCCCGAACAAGGTCCTGAAAACAGTCATCGGCCGCCCCGGGCCGGCAACCGGAACAGCGTCGCCCAAAACCTCCAGGTCACCCGCAACCGCCGAGCCCGACGATGGCGCCCTGTTTCGCAGCCAGGTCGGCCGCATCCAGCCGCTCAAGACCGCGGCACACGCTGAAATCGCACGCCCCAAGCCAGCTCCGATCCCCCGCCCGCGGCAGATCGAACCTGAACCCGAAGCGCCGCGGCGTGCCCCGCGCATCGACGAAAACGATCCAGTGGCGCTGTTTCGTGCCTCCCTTGGCGATGTGGCCCCTATTCGCGATTTCAACCGTGCCGATCTCAGCGCCCAGCGCCAGCAGGTTCATCCCCAGGTCAGGGCAATGAGCCACGTGGAGCCGGCCCCGCTGGCCATCGACGAGCGCCTGCTGCACGACCCGCAGGCACTCTTCCGTCACGCCGCCGGCGAGGTGGCGCCGCTCAAGGACAAGAACCTCGCCAGCCTTGACCGGCCGCTGCCGGCTCCGCTACCGATCAAGCGCGAACAGGACGAACGTAATGTGCTGCGCGAAGCACTCGAATCACCCATCAGCTTCGAGGACCGCCTCGACATGGGCGACGAGGCCGCCTACCTGCGCGTCGGCCTGCCCCGCCGCGTCCTCACCGACCTGCGCCGTGGACGCTGGGTCGTGCAGGGCGAGCTCGATCTCCACGGCCTGACCCGTGACGAAGCGCGCGCCAGCCTCTCCCGGTTCATTGCCGCCGCGCTCCAGCAGGGCCGCCGCTGCCTGCGCATCATCCATGGCAAGGGGCATGGTTCGCCGGGGCGCGTTCCGGTGCTCAAGCACCTTTCCCGCGGCTGGCTGGCCCAGCGCGAAGACATCCTCGCCTTCTGCCAGGCCCGCCCCCACGACGGCGGCGACGGCGCGCTGCTGGTTTTGCTTCAGGCCGGCAGCGCCGGCAACGGCTGAAACCGGGCGCGTCCTGCGCCTGGCGTTTGACGCAAAAGACGCAAAGCGGGTTGCTCAGCCCCACCAATTAGCCCGCTTTCAGCGGTAAATCGGAAGTTCTTGCGCCTGGTCAATTTTTTCCCCGCCCCATAGACCTAGAGTGGCCTGCGACAGATTGTCGCAGGGACAAAGTGCCGCAGAGCGCGCCTTTCTCCCAGCCGATCTTGGCGCCGCTGACTGAATTTCGCGGCCTTTCGCTTTAGCCCAGGGAAGAACGGAGACCAATAATGAGCACCGATGACATCAAGCACGACGACCAGACCCTCGTTCCGGGACGTCGCAAATTCCTGAACACCGCCGCCCTCGCCGGCCTGGCCGGTGCCGGTCTGTCCGTGGGCCTCTCGTCCTGCAAGCAAGACGCCGCACCCACCGCTGCAGCGCCTGCCGCCGCCCCGGCTCCTGCCGCCCACACGGCAGGCGCGGGTGACCTGAACCTGCACCCGGCCCCCGGCCAGCTCGACACCTACTATGGCGTGTGGTCCGGCGGCCACTCCGGTGAAGTCCGCGTCCTCGGCCTGCCCTCCGGCCGCGAGATCAAACGCGTGCCAACCTTCAATATCGACTGCATGAGCGGCTGGGGCATCACCAACGAATCGAAGGCCATCATCGGCACCAAGGCCGACGGCAGCCTCAAGTACAAAACCGGCGATACCCACCACATCCACGGCTCGTACGTCGACGGCACCTACGACGGCAAGTACTTCTTTGTGAACGACAAGATCCACGGCCGCATCGCCCGCGTCCGTGGCGACATCTTCGAGTGCGACAAGATCACCGAGATCCCCAACATCCAGGGCTTCCACGGCATCTTCCCCGACAAGCGCGACCCGGTCGACCAGTCCATCAACCGCACCACCCGCGTGTTCTGCGGCAACGAATTCCACATTCCGCACCCCAACGACGGGCGCGACATGGATGACCCGACCAAGTACAAAACGCTGTTTACCTGTGTCGATGCCGAGACCATGGAAGTGCGCTGGCAGTGCCGCGTCGATGGCAACATGGACCTCGTCGCCACCTCGTACAACGGCCGGCTGGCAGCCGCCAACCAGTACAACGTCGAAGGCGGCGCCCACTACGAAGACATGATGTCCGCCGAAAAGGACGCCTGCGTGTTCTTCGACGTGGCGCGCATCGAGCAGGCGATCAAGGACGGCAAGTTCGTCACCATCGGCGACAGCAAGGTGCCCGTTGTGGATGGCACCAAGGAAGCCAACAAGGATCCGAAGACCGCCCTCACCTGCTACGTGCCGGTTCCCAAGAACCCCCACGGCGTCAATGCCAGCCCGGATGGCAAGTACTTCATCTGCTCCGGCAAGCTCTCGCCCACCGCCACGGTCATCGAACTGACCAAGGTCGAGGAATTCCTCGACGGCAAGCTCGACGACCTGAACAAGAGCATCGTCGCCGAAGTGGAAATCGGCCTCGGCCCCCTGCACACAACCTACGACGGCCGCGGCAACGCCTTCACCACCCTGTTCCTCGACAGCCAGATCGTCAAATGGAACATCGACGCCGCCATCAAGTTCCACGCCGGCGACAAAACCGCCAAGTACGTGGTCGATCGCATCGACGTGCATTACCAGCCCGGCCACATCAGCACCGACATGGGCGAAACCAAGGAAGCTGGCGGCCAGTTCCTCGCCGTAGGCTGCAAGTTCTCGAAAGACCGCTTCCTGCCGGTCGGCCCGCTGCACCCCGAGAACGAACAGCTCATCGACATCCGCGGTGAAAAAATGGTGATGCTGGCCGACCACCCGGTCTATCCCGAGCCCCACGATTTCGTCATCGTCAAGCGCGACAAGATCAAGACCCGCCAGGTGTTCAACGTCGATGACTTCCCGCTGGCCGTCAAGGATCCGAAGGATTCCGGCGTGTTCCGCACGGGCAACAAGGTCACCGTCAAGCTGGTGTCCCAGGCTCCGGCCTACAGCCTGCGCGAGTTCAAGGTGAAGAAGGGCGACGAAGTCACCCTGATCCTCACCAACCTGGACAAGGTGGAGGATTTGACTCACGGCTTCGCGATTCCGAAGTACGACATCAACTTCATCGTCAACCCGCAGGAAACCAAGTCCGTCACCTTCAAGGCCGACAAGCCGGGTGTTTACTGGTGCTACTGCACGCACTTCTGCCACGCGCTGCACCTTGAAATGCGCACACGCATGATCGTCGAGAAGTAATCGACGCTGCGGCAACAGATCGATAAGTGAAGTGATTGGGGGAGACGCTTGCGTCTCCCCGTTTTTTTTACAGCACCCCCAGCACCGGCTTACGCCAGGAGATCGACCCATGCGCCTTGCCCCTGTTTTTGCCAGCGCCGCCACGGCTGCCTTTCTCGCTCTGGGCTGCGCCTCCGCGGCCTTCGCCAGCACCGGCGCCGCCCACGAAGCAACGGCCGAGCTTGCCGAACAAGGCCGCATGCTCGGCCAGCGGGCCACCAAGGCCTACCTGATGACGCTGCAGGGCGTCAGCCCCGATGCCGGCCGCAGCATCCTCGCCGACTCGGTGTCCCGCTTCGAGCGCAACCTGGCCACGCTTAGGGCCGGCAAGCTCGACGACAGCGCCCGCGCCAAGCTCGCCGCCGTGGACAGCACCTGGAATGACGTGCGCGCACTGCTCACCGCGCCGCCCAGCGCCAGCGGCGCCAAGGCGCTGTACGACAGCACCGCCGCCCTCGATCAGGCCAGCCAGCATCTCGTGATGGCGATCAACAGCCGGGGGCCCGAAGAGTCACGCCGGCTGATCCTCCCCTTCCGGATGCGCATGCTGTCCCAGCGCATCGCCATGCATTACCTCTACCGCGCCAGCGGCCTGATGACACCCAACGCGCCCGAAATGGAGCTGGCCTACGCCCGCAGCGAATTTGCAGCCAACCTCTCCCGCAGCACACAGAACAACGCCTTGCCCGCCGAAACCCGCGAGGCGGTCGCCAAACTGGCCGGGCTCTGGCCCGCCTACCAGAGCGCCGCCGGCAAGACCGGCGAACCCGTGGCCATGCTCAAGAACGCCCCGGCGGTGATGGAAATGAGCGAACAGGTTCTCGGCGCCACCGACAAGCTCGTCGGCAGCCTGCTCGCCCCGGCCCGGTAGAAAAAAGCTTTCGCCGCAGATTGACTCAGCTTAAGGATAAGGCGACGCAGCTACATCAGAATTCCATGAAACGCTGATTTACCGGAGCACCCCATGAGATTCGATCTTTTATCCCGCCTGCACCGCCGCGGCACCGCACTGCTTGCCGCAACGCTGGCAGGGCTCGCCATGACCGGCGGCGCACTTGCCGACACCTACGAAGTCAAGCTGCCGCCCGAGCTGTCATCCTCGCCAAAAATGTGCGACTACGCGCCGTGCAAGGACGTGATGCCCGGCGCCACGTCCTTCTCCGAGCGCAAGGGGCAGCCGCCCTTCGTGGAAGCCTACAAGGATGAAGCCGGCCAGAAAAAGCTCCTCGGCTACGTGATGCTGTCCACCGACATCACCGACACCCCGGCTTATTCCGGCAAGCCGGTGGTTACCCTGATCGGCATGGACACCACCGGCAGGTTTACCGGCGTCAAGATCCTCAAGCACTCCGAGCCCATCCTGCTGCTCGGCATTCCCGAGTCGGCACTGATCAAATTCAACAACCAGTACCTCGGCAAGTTCGTTGGCGACAACATCGAGATCGGCAAGTCGCGTTCCGAAGAAAACCTCATCGGCCTGGATGCCATTACCGGCGCCACCGTCACCGTCATCGCCCAGAACCAGGTGATGATGACCTCGGGCAGCGCGGTGGCCAAGCAGGTCGGCATCCTCAAGCCGGTGATCCGCCCGCAGGCAAAATTTGCGGCCACCACCGCGGCGCCCACCTGGGCGCAACTGGTTGAAGACGGCAGCGTGCAGCGCCTCGTCGTAAAGGCCGAAGAAGTCGGCCTCAAGAGCGACGGCCGTCCCTACATGGATTTGTGGTTCGGCTACCTCAACCAGCCCACCATCGGCCAGGCCATTCTCGGCAAGGACGGCTACGCCGGCCTGATGGCCCGCCTCAAGGAAGGCGAGCACGCCATCTTCATCATCAAAACCGCCGGCATGGATTCCTTCAAAGGCTCCGGCTTCGTGCGCGGCGGCATCTACGACCGCGTGCAGGTGCGCCAGGATTCCGACAGCTTCACCTTCCGCGACCTCGATTACGTGAACCTGTGGGGCGTTTCTGCCGCCGGTTCGCCGGCCTTCGATGAATCGGCCATCTTCATCATCCGCGGCAAGAGTTTCTCGGGCGCCTATCCTTGGAAACTGGTTTTTCTCGGCAACAAGATCGACAAGGAAACCTCCACCAAAACCTTCGCCAACTTCGACAAGGAATACTGGCTCGACGCCAAATATCTCGAAGGCGGCCGCCCGGTGGTCATCAAGCCCGACCCCACCTGGCTCAAGGTGTGGAAGGAGCGCGCGCTGGAAATCGGCGGTTTCGTCGTCTTCCTGCTGGTCATTGCCGCCGCCTACGCCAGCCGCGACATGCTGGTGCGCCGCTCGAGCCGCCACAACAAGTGGCCGGTCAACGCCTTCAAATACACCGGCTGGGTGGTGAGCATCGGCTTCGTCGGCTTCTACGCCATGGCCCAGCCGTCCATCACCCAGGTGCTCACCTGGTTCCATTCCTTGCTGTTCCAGTGGAAATGGGAACTCTTCCTTTCCGATCCGCTTATCTTCGTGTTCTGGATATTCATCATCCTCAGCACCTTCCTGTGGGGCCGCGGGCTCTTCTGCGGCTGGCTGTGCCCCTTCGGCTCGCTGTCCGAACTGCTCTACAAGATCGGCGGCGCCATCGGCCTCAAGCGCTTCCAGTTTCATCTGCCGCAGGCGCTGCACGACAAGCTCAAGTGGGTGAAGTACGCGGTGTTCTTCGGGCTTCTGGCGGTGTCGTTCTTCAGCATGGGCCTGGCCGAAAAGCTCGCCGAAGTCGAACCCTTCAAGACCACTTTCCTCGTCGGCATCACCAACCGCAGCTGGCCTTACAGCCTGTTTGCCGCCGGTCTGCTGGGCCTGGCGATCTTCATGGAGCGGCCCTTCTGCAAGTACCTCTGCCCGCTG
>Ga0268298_10003037_pt1 | contig 17569 bp, 7 predicted proteins | sample WWTPWeurt_MetaG_FD_194462 | JGI IMG/M metagenome (GOLD analysis project Ga0268298, IMG submission 194462) | Activated sludge microbial communities from WWTP in Nijmegen, Gelderland, Netherland - WWTP Weurt | ecosystem: Engineered > WWTP > Aerobic digester > Activated sludge | place: Netherlands...
CGCTTTGACGGCCTGCTGCCGCATGACCTGCAAGGTGTGATGATCGAGAGCTCGGCCGTCGGAAAGTCGTTTGCATTTCATAGGCCATATTATCGCTCACATGACACTACTTATGGGAAACTTAGTAGCATCGAATTCATCAAGTCGCCATCAATGGTCACATCGGCAAGCCCAGCCTTGCGTTTCAGCAGCTCGTCGAGGCGTACTTCAAACGAGATGAAGTCGTCGGCAACCAAAGTGGGGCAGTAGACCGACACATCCTTCTGCTGGCCAATGCGATACGCACGGTCGGTCGCCTGGTTCTCTTTCGCCGGATTCCAGGCTCGCGTGAAATGGAAGACGTGATTCGCGGCAGTGATGTTGAGTCCCGCGCCTGCAGCAAGCGTCGACAAGATGATGACATCAAAGCCAGGGCTTCCTGAAAACTTGTCGATGTACCGCTGTCTGCCTTGGGAGTCGCCGTTGATGATGAAAGGCCTTATCCCGAACCGCTCCCGCAAGAAGTAGTAGAGCGCGGACTGAATCTCCCTCAGCTCAGTAAAGATGATGGCCTTTTCACCCTGCACCTTGACCTGCTCGAGCTGGTCGAGAAGCCATCTCAGCTTCGGCGAGTTTGAAAGATGCGCCTCCAAACCGCGCTTTTCCGGCAGGAACTTCGTTCCGGGTAGGCAATAGGGCTCCGCGCACACTGCCTTCATCAGATGCAGCGCTCCAAACGAGAGTCGAGCCCGCTTTCGGCTGTCTTGCTCGCTGCTCGCATCCTGCATCTTCTTGAGGCCCCCCTTGTAGAGCACGCGCTGATGCTCGGAGGCGGGAACCTCAAGCCGCTCATCAACGGCAAGGCGCTCCTTGAACTCGATACCGCGTTCAACATTTCCGTGTGCGTAGAGCTTCTTCGGGAGCAAATCGGCGATGTCAGCTTTCGTGCGCCGCAATATCTGGGGAGCGATGAGCGCCTTCAGTCGCTCCAGCGCAGAGCGCTGCTCTTCCGTCTCGCACTCAATTGGACGGCGGTATGTCGTACCGAAGTCCTCAAGTGCCCCCAAGAGACCTGGCTGCACAAAATCGAAAAGACACCATAGATCCGCCAGGCTGTTTTCTACCGGTGTTCCGGTGCAGGCGATTCGGAAGTGAGCCTTGAGCTTCTTGGCTGCCAAGGTCACCTGCGTGCCAGGAGTCTTGATGCGCTGCGCCTCGTCACAGATGACGAAAGAGAACTGCTGCCGAGCAAACGAAAACTCATAGTTCGTCAGGACCTCATACGTCGTCACCAGAATCTTCGCAGAACCAACCCAGCCGGGACGCAGGAGGTCCGTCACGCCCCGTTGATGCAGCGCCTCATCAATCAGCCCAAGCGGCTGCTTGCGTTCGGCGAGAACATCGCCGTAAAGCACAAGAACCTCCGGATACGAGGGATTGAAGAATTTCTTCGACTCGTTCTCCCAGTTCTCCAGCAGGCTCTTGGGCGCCAAGATCAGCGACGGAGCGGCGTCTGGAGACTTCTCGTAATACCAGCCCAGTAGCGTCAGGAGCTGAAGCGTCTTGCCGAGGCCCATATCATCGGCCAAGAGCGCCCCTCGGCAAGCAACGGGAGTCTTGGACCACAGGTGCTGAAACCAGGCCACCCCGTAGAGTTGATGCTCTTTGAGCTCCAGCTCAGGCCGCAGCGTTGAGGGGAGGATGGGCCGGGTACCAGGCGGCATTTCAAGCGCCAGCCGCTTCTCCTCCGCGTAATCGACCGCATGGAAGTTGGTCTTCACCAGCAGCGTTTCTTTCTTTTCACGCTTTTCCGTCGGCTTACCTGGCTGGTCTCCGCGCACCTTGTCCTTCGCACCCAACATCGCAAGAAAGCTATCCGCAAGGAGCTTCGCCTGCTCGAGCTCAACCGCGGTAGGGAGCACGGGGTCTGATACTTCACGATCACCTGCAGCCGCAGCAGCTTCAACCTTCTCTGCGAAGGCGTTGACCCACTCCTTCGTCAGTGGAATCAGCACCTGCCCCTCATGGCCTTGGAGCGTGACGCGAACCATCGGTGTCAGGTCCGTCGGTAGCCATCCTGAATCCTCCTCGACGGAGGGCTTCTGGAAGACCGGAACATAGATTGCCTTCGCCTCCCCGATGCCCTCGATGCGTTCGCTGTACTCCGACATCTCGTAGATGTCCTCAAGCGAAATACGCTCCGCCGGCTGGTTGCGCCACAGGCACAGCACCTGGCGTGCCTGCTCCAACTGGAGGGATGACTCGGCATCGATGGTCAGGTCGTACTCGTCCCAGGGAAACCACTCGCGCTCGGACATCAACGCCGTTTCGAGCGTGGCTACGAACTGACCGAGTTCATCAGGCCCTTTGAACGTTTTCTTATCGGTGCTGGCCATGCCGCCGGAGAAGGTCTCCGTGACGACAAGGTCGACGCGTTCGATGCGCCCATCCGTGAGCCCCGGCACTACGCTGAAGACAGCCGACAGCGCACCTGCCCCAGCCTTGTCCTGCTCGAACTCCTCTTCCTTGATGACTTCCCGCGCTGAATCCCCCAAAAAGGCCCACGGGTTGTGAACGAACTTCTCAGCGCGCGCGCCTGCGACTTTCCGACCCGGCATGTCACGCTTGATGACCTCGAGCACGCGGCGAACGGGCTCCGAGATCACCACCCGAACACGGCCTCGGCCACCCTGCGTGAGGTCATAATGGTTCTGCACCGACTCGTAACCGTCGAACGTTTTCAGCCACTCATCCGGCGCCCCTTCGAACGTCGGCCCCACGGTCACTACACGGCCAAACTGCGTGTCTACCTTGCTAAGCGGCAGCCGAAGGGATTGCGGTGTAAGCACGATGGTCGTTTCAAGATAGGGGGAGGCGTAGAACGCCCCAGCTTCGTTCGCCAGTGCCCGCAACCGCCCCCAACCGAGCTCGTTTTCGTGCTGGGTTCGGAAATCACGCGACCGGGCCGAGAAGCGCGAGAGCTCATCGGCTAGCCGCCAGGCGTACTCCCCAAGCAGAACCTCTTGACCATTTGCTTGGGCAACCGCCCCAACCCGCCTGTCGACGCGCACGGTGCCCTGAGCATCGACCCAGCCGTCGATGCGAACCTCAAAGTCCGGGTGAGACAAAGAAGAGTCGTGGGTCAGGATGGGCTTCAGCGACCCAATAGCAGGCAATCCGAGGTACTCGACTGCACCACTGTGCTCTGAACTCTTCAAGAGCTCAAAAACCGTTCCCCAACTGATGAAGAGTCCGTCGTCGCCAAGGGTCGCATCCCCGTCCATGACCAACTGCGAGAGGTAGGCGCCCAACAATGACTCTTCTGCGGATGCGCCGTCAAAATGATTCAGCACCCCTTCCACATCGAGTTCCGCCGGACGTTCAGCGAAAGCAAAAAGGACGCCTTCTTCGCGCCAGGTAGGCAGCAGCCTGGTAGCAGCAGAGGCCTTGCCACGCTTGAAAAAATCGAACAGTCCCATTACGCCTCCGGGTGGTACCAGGCTTGGCGCTTCTCAGACCACTTGAAGCCGAAGCCGACAAGCTTCTTTGAAAGCTCGTATTGGTGTTTGGGGTCTTGAACCCAGAGCCGCCCGCCGTTCACGCCTCTCTTATCATCAATACGAGCTCCGTCGTAGCCCGACAAGCACTCTTGCAAGGTCGTCATAGTGAAATTTGCCCCAAGCGGCGCTCGGGCAACTGGCTTCGTAGAGGGCGGCCTCGGTGCCCCGCCCGACAAGAACTGGTCTCTCGGCGACCCGGTAGCAGGCGTTCTTTCACTACGCGTACCCGGACGGTTACTGCCGGCCGCCGTCTCGGCTTGATGGGACCGCGTCCCATAGGTGGAGCCCCCCCTCTTGTCCGGATGAATGCCAAGCCTTGCCAAATCAGAACGTGCCGAATCCTCCCAGCCGGCGTGATGGGTAATACGCACGGCGGGCAGGCTCTTGAAGCCGGCTCTAAGGTCGTCCGTGCCACCAGTGTAGTCACGCGAGAATTGGTCAAACGGGAGCGCATTGACTGCATAGACGTACGCAGCATGGCCCGTCTTCGTGAACTCAACGGCGATGAAGTCGCCAATCTGCATCATGAAGGCGTCTACATCTTTGGTACCCGTCAACAACGCATAGGCACCCTCTTCGCGGGCAATCAACTGCCGCACAGACGGATTCTTTTGAGCAAGCTGTAGAGTCGCGTTTCCGAAGACCAGTCGAGTCCAGGAAATCTGCTCGAGGTACTGAGACCAGAACGCGAGTCGATCTTGATTGGCCTTGTTTTTGGCCGCCAGGATGTCGAAGAAGTCACGTAGATTGCCCTCGTTCACCCAACCAAGGACCATCTTCCAGACGGCATCGGGGACCCTGTTCCATGCCGTCGCCAGCCCGACGCTCTTGAGTTTCGGGTTGCGCCAGACATCCTTACGCACGACATAGTCGCGAAGCTGCGGATGCACGGACCGGTCTGAGCACTTGAAGTACCGACTCAGGATGAGCTCGATAGCCTCGTCTCGAAAAGCCGGTTGCCCGTCAATCAAAGACATCAGCCGTGGCAGATGTTTCTTGAAGGTTCCGTCAGGACAAGTCGTTGCCGCCCGAACGGCCGCAAGGATGAGCAGGTGATAGAACCAACTATGCGCGGGAATTCCCAAGTCACGCTTGAGATGCTCAAGCCCGTCCTGATCGCCTTCAAGGTAGGCAAAGCCGTAGTTGTCGGCGGCCTTCTCGGTGAGCAGCTGAGGCTCTCCACGCAGCACTTTCGCCCAGTCGGGAACGGGCCCCTGCGCGAACTGGCGGTCGATCTTGGGCCAAGTCTTCTGTAGCAGCGCTCGCAGGGTCTTCCAGCCAGTCCGCTCGGCTTCAGTGGCGGACTCCATGCGGAACTCGAAGTACGACCCAAGCAAGCCATACCACGTGAGCCACCACAACTCGCCAGCGGCACATTCGCGCTCGTACCACGCCAGCAGTTCGGCGAATCGTTCATGCCCAAGCAGTGTTGCACCACGTTGTTCCCGAATTGGCGTGCAGACCGCACTGGCAAGCAGGTCGAACTGCCACTCCTCAAGCCGATGGCCACGCATGAAAGCCAGCGCGGCCGCGTAAGCATCCTCTTTTGACGGCCGGCTCTTCGCGATGCCCTGGAACACGCGTTCGGCCTCTTGGCTGGCGGCTTCGACCAGTTGAGGCTGACCGAACGCGCCATCCCTCACCCCTGAAGACTCGATGGCGAGCAACAGCTTGCGCTTCAAGTCCCCAACCGGCCCCATCAACATTGGCCGAACTCCTTCTCATCGAGCCCCTTGTTCTCGACCGGCTCTTCATCGAGCGCCCAAAACTCGAGCTTCAGCTCGACTCGACGGCTCTCTTCCTTGTTCGCCCGAATGGAGTTGAACGAGTATCCCCCTACCAGGAAGAGGTCCCGAATCTGCCGCTTCTGGATGTCCGTGAGGGGAGGCTCGCTCTGCCCGGGCGGCGCAAACAGGGCACAAACGACCGAGCGGCTCCGGTTCAAGCTCAATCCGAGGTTATAGAGGTAAGTGCCGTCCTGGTCGGTGAAGCCTTCGACCACAATCCGGCGAATCCAGCGGCGACCGAGGTCCGACGACTGAGCATTCAATACGACTGGAATGTACCGGCGGATGAATGCCGCAGCCTCGGGTTTGATGTCGAAGCGGCCACTCTCGAAGCGGACCACCTCGCCGATGTCGATGCGGTAGGTGGAGTCGTCAAACTTCACGGCAGGGAACGCTTTGGACTCCTCACGGATCATCGCCATCACGCTACGGATGTCGTTTTCACGCTGAACCTTCCGCTTCAACTCTGCGGAAATGCCCTGCGTGACAGAAACCAGCGTCACCGCCATGACTACCAGGAACAGCGTCATCAGCGCCGTCATCAGGTCCGAGAACGAAATCCAGAACGGGCTCTCTCCGTCCTGCTTGCCGTTCTTCTTGAAGACAATTCTGGCGAACATGGCTTACGCCTTCTTCAAGCGGGCAAGCGCCATCTGCAAGGCTTGAACGACACCTGTCAGCTGGCCGACGCCGTTCGACAGGTGGCGATCCGTGGTCGCAATGGTGTCCTTCACCTGGGTCGTCAGCTCGCTGCCAAAGGTTCGGAACGCGCCTTCGAGCGCTCCATTCAAGTGCTGGAAATATTCCTTGCTCTGCTCCTCAGCCTTGCGCAGCTCCTGAACGATGCGCTCCAAGTCGCGGAGCATCTCCTTGGTAAGCCCGGCCTCCTGCTTTGCGTTCTCAAGGAGCCCCGCCAGTGTCGCCACATAGCCATCGACAGCCCTTCTGGTCTGCTCGTACTGGTCCAAGCCCTGCTTGGCGACCGCGGCGGCCGACTGGAGCGTTAACGCAGTGGAGGACATTTGCTCCGACACCTGCGCGGAACGTTCGAGCACACCCGTTACGGCGCCACCTGCTTGCTTGAAGCGCTCAGCAGCCGTTTCCATCTGCGAGGCGCCCTGGTTCATCCCCGAAATCGCCGTGATCGACACCTTGGCGAGCTCATCGATGTTGCGTTGGGTTTGCAGCACCTGCTCCGATACGGTTTGCAGCAGGTTGTCGACGTTCCCTGAGAGCCCTTCGATCAGGGCCGTCGACTCCTTGACCAGACGTTCTCCCCTGCGCTGCTCATCAGCAGCCGCGGCAGTACGCACGGCCTCCAGTTGTTCGACAGCACTGGCCACTTTGCTCAGGACCTCTTGGACCGAAGCATCCATCGCGGCGCGGGCCTTCTCCTGCTCGTCGTTCACCAGCCCACGGAACTCCCCAACGAACTGGCGCATCTGCTCGGTCAGCAGATTCTGATTTGCGGTCGCGTCCTTCATTGCGTCCGCGAGCTTGTTGCTCATCTCTTCGGACGCTGTCTTGTTCGTCCGGCCGATGTCTTCCACCAGTTCCTTGAGTGAAGCTTGAACGCTGGCCATGGCAGCCATGGACTGACTCATCTGCTCATTGATGCCGCGCATCTGCCCACCGAAGGTGTCCTCGAGCTTTGCCATGAATCCAGCCAACATGGTCTCAAGCATGCCCGACACGGCTTCGCTATTCCCGCGGCTCGTGACGGTCATGGACTCCGTCATCTTCTGCAGCGGTTCGGCCAAGGAGTTGGAGATGGTGTTGCCGATGTGCTCGCCCAAGAGCTGGCTTGCAGAAGACTGGGCCTGGATCTGGCGTTCCGTCAGATTCGTCATCAGCTTCGAGAGGTCCTCGACCAACGCCTCCTTCAGCTGGGCTGCGTGAGCCTCATTCTTCTCTGACGCATGGACGAGGCGCGAAAGGTACTCCTCCCCCGCACCGGTGGCGTACAGGGCATCAATGCCGTGAACCAGCTTCTCAACGAGCCGATACAGCCAAGCCAACAACAACCGCCCAGCGAACAGGACCAACATCGCGCAGCCGATTGCGGTCGCTGACGCAATGAAGGCATGTTCGACACCACTCATCAGAGGCGCCAACCCTTCGACCGCCTTGGCAGGGTCATTGCCGCCTAGCTTGTCCTTAAAAACACTTAGACCGTCCAGAAGTCCGGCAAACGTGCCGATGATGCCCAAGCCCGTGAGCACGCCCGGAACATGGCGTGAAAAATCATCGAGCAGCCGGCTGTCGACCAGAACATCTCGGGTGAAGTAGGTCTCGGCCGGAACCGTCGCACGTATTTCGGTGACCGAAAGCTCACCGTTCGACGCCCTCTTCAATTCGTGCAGCGTGTCCGAGTACTCATCCCACAAATGGCTCGCAGGCTTCCACCGTAAGACTTTGGCGACGTCCTCAGGCTTGACCGGCCCGCTACCCGTCTTCGTCAGGGCCCGGATACGACGAACGGACATCCAGAGCTGCCACCCGACCTGCCCACCTTTCAGCAAGTAACCCAAGAGGACAACAGCGGTGAGGACCACCACGATGGCGAACACCCACATCGGCACGCCGTCGAGGACGGCCAAGCTGGGGTGAAGTGAGGCAAGAAATTCCTTAAGCATTGCTACTACCCATTCTTCTGATTGTTTGATGCTGCGGGCGCAACGGAGATACCAACCTTCTGACAGTGCCGCTCGAGGAGCACCTCGAGCATGTTCGTCAAGCTGCGCTTCTCCTGCGCGGCCGCAGCGACAAGGAGCTCCTTGAACTGCGGCGAGACGCGGAAACTGACTGATACGGTTTTCTCATAAGCCAAGACGGCTCTCCGAATGCTGTGACGGGAGGTTTGTATAGTAACTTGCGATACATCGCCAGACGAATTGTCATAGGCGGATGTCGTGAAATGCTCCTCGTCTTAGCCTCCACAACCACGTTCGAGAGCCTCCTCCTCGCACCGTAGAGGAGCGACAGTGCGCCCCCTGTCCTGGGGCTAATCCTGCCCGCCATACCTGCCCTGAGAATCGTCGCCGCACCGCTGCCGGAATGTCAGGCGCGCTCAGAAGCTCGTTTCTTTTTGCGCGTTCCAATCCGTACTGTGTTTGGAACAGGTGATGGAACGCCTCAGAGGCGGACTTTGGAGCACGGACATGAAGCATCAAGGACTACAACGGAGCGCAGTTATTGATATCCAGGGGCTGACAGCCCTTTGGGATTTTGGTTGGCTTCGTCCCCAAGAGTTGGGCCGCCTCCTGTGGCCAGAGGCCACCCACCAGGTCAAATACGCCGAAAGAATCGCGCGGAGATGGAGCGAAAAAGGCCTGGTCCTTAGCCGACAGTTGCCTGCACACAACGGAACAGCAATGGTATTGAGTGAAAGCGGTGCGCGATTGTTACGCGAGAGCATTGGTGTAGCAGCGCAGTCGGGGAAGGATTGGGGCGAGACACGAAATGGCGCATGGATGGCGCCGCGCTGGTGGCGGCACGATCTGGTCGCAAACAGTTTGCTTTCAATTCTGGCAGCCAGCGGCCATCATGTGATCCCAGAACGCAAACTCCGACGCGAGAACAGATCAGCCAAGATCCCTGATGGGCTGGCGATCTCGCCCGACGGGAAAGATATTTTCTGGATCGAGATCGAATCAGCAAGAAAGTCGGGCCGCCCGATGAGGGAAATGGCGCACTACATGACGAGAGTTGCAACCGGGAAGGCGCCAACTCTGTCCGGAATCAAGGCAAACAAGGTGCTCGTCGGCTATGTATCAGACATCGTCGATGAGCGCGGGTATCGCCTGGACCATCGTGCACGCACACTCGGCGCCATAAGGGCAATGGCGCCTGCCGATTTGAAAGTCACGACGTGCGAACTTTCGTTGAAAGGGGCAGCAGTGGCCTCTTTCCGGAATCACGAGTTCACCATCGCTTCGGACATGGTGTCATGTCGTGTTCGGGAATGGGATCACCTCTGGCACGAGGATCCTGAGAACGAAGACGCCACAACCTGCACCTGGGGCAGTCTTGTTTTCTCCTATTGGGAGGAAGATACGAATTGCTGGGGGTGGCAGGTGGTGGATCCTCACCAACTCGGACCGGACGGATACCCGAAGAACGTCGCTTCCAGTAACGCAACCAGCGCAGAGGGCGCCCGCCGGGCTCTCGCCGAGGTCTCATTGGAATGACGATGCCAGCGGCACCGGCAGTCCGTCATGAAAATGCCCCCCCTGCACGGCTTCTCAAACCCGCAACAGCAGCGCCCCGCGCTTTGCCCGCGTCAGCGCCACGTACAACAACCGGCGCTGTCCCGCGGTCTCCTCTGCCGGCCCGAGGTAACTCTCCGGCGCCACCACGATGACGCAGTCGAACTCCAGCCCCTTGGCCCGGTGCATCGTGGCCAGGTGCACGACGTTGCGCGCATCAGCGTGGTTGCTCTGCGCTGTGATGGGGACAGACGCGATACCGGCAGCCTGGAGCTGCTGTCCCAGCGCGTCACGGCTCTTCTCGCTGTAGCTCACCACGCAGAAGGACAGGCTTTCGTTCTCGGCCTGCGCACTGCGCCACTGCTGGATGAAGCCGATGGCGGCTTCGGAGGCCTCTTCCAGACCGGAGGTCTTCCGAACCTCCGGCGCCGGCCCATGCGATAGCGACTTGTAGCGCTTGCTCTCGTCGTGGCCGTCATCGAGGTCGTCGATTTCGCAACCTTCGAGCAGGGCCACGGCCTGGCGGCGGATTTCGTCGGTGGTTCGGTAGTTGAGGTAGAGCTTGCGCGAGCGACCGCGGATGTCGATGCCACAGCGGCTCATGGCTGCGCGATTGCGGCTGTAGATCCGCTGGTGTCCGTCGCCGACGAAGAAGAGGTCGTTTGGTCCGTGCGCGATCATCGCCCGCAACAGTTTCAAGGCCTGCGGCCCGAAGTCCTGGGTCTCGTCGATGACGATGGCCGCGTACCCGAGCTCCGAGCCCTGTTCGGTGGCAATCATCGCGGCGATTTCCCGATAGGCGTCATCGACCTCCTTGAGCTTGCGCGATGCGAGCTGTCCGCGGTACTCCTCGAACACGGGCCACACCGCGTCACGCTTGGCACGGCTCAGAATCACGCCGCGTCCAATCCGGCGGGCGGTGCGGTACTGGTCAAGCGTGGTCAGGCCCTGCGCGAGCACGACCTGCTCGAGCTCATCCGAGTAGAAGCTGTCGGGAAGGTCGAGCGTGGCGTCCTTGGTGGCCAGGGCTGACTGCCAGGCCTGCAGCGCCCCTTCCTGCTTGCGGTCATAGACGATGCGGTGCTCCAGCTTGCGCGCACGCATGAAGCCACCGACCCATGCGTCGAGGTTTCTCACCTCGATCCTGGACATCGCATCGGCACTGCAGAGCGTCTTCAGGTTCTCCTCGATATCGAGCGCGAGGTTGCGTGTGAAGGTGGTGAAGAGCACCTTCTTTCCCCCCAGAGCGCGGTTCTCCGCCAGCCATTTCGCACGGTGCATCGCGAGCACCGTCTTGCCCGTGCCGGCACCACCCAGTACCCGCACCGGACCACTGCGGTCACCACGCGCGAGCTTGTTCTGCGTCGGGTGCAGGAAGACGCGCCATTGGGCGAGCGGCGCGTTCATGATGGCCAGCATGGCCTCGTCGTCATCAACCACCACGAAGCGGGACTGGGACTCGGCCGTCGCCAACGCCGCGGCAAAGTCGCTGGTGTCGATGGTCTGGTCCACCCGGGTCTCGCGCGCCTGCAACACCTGATTCACGCTGTCACCCGCTGCCACCAGGAAAAGGCCCTCGTAGGCCTCGGCTGGCAGGCGTGACTGCAAGGCATCCAGCGCCTCCTCAGAACCGATCTTGCGTACGGCCGAAAGCAGCTCTTCAGGCACTCCGAGGCTCATCAGCTCGGTGTCGGAGAGCTCGCCAAAGAGCGGTGCCGCAACCGGCTCCACAGGCTGAGGCTGGGCGGCATAATCGGGGAAGTGCAGCTCCGGCGCTACCGTCTCGGCCTCCTGCTCGACCACGTGCTCCAGCGTGACCATCTGCATCGCCCCGGTCACCGGGTTGATGGTCAGCTTGCGGTTCTCCGCCCAGCGGTAGGCATCGTCGTGGTGGTCCACATAGAGCAGCACATACACATCACCCTTGGACGGCTTGAAGACGATGCCGCGCCAATCCTTGTCGAGGCGAACCGACTTGAGGTTCGGGTCCTTGGCACCATTGATGTTCTCGTAGTTGATGCCGGGACTCGTCGGGTCGGCCTGGAACTGGATGGCCCATTTCATCACTTTGGAGTGCACCGACACCGGCAACCGAGCCAGTTGCAGCAGGAAATCCTGCGCGAGTGCGACCTTCGGCTTGAAGCTCATTGTTGTTCCTCGTTATCCAGAGTCAGGCCCAGCGCGGTCGCCACCACGCCCTGCCAGGGGGCGCCACCCGAAGTGACCAGGCCCTCGTCCAGTTCAACCACTTTCCACTGCGCTGCTGCCCAGGCCTCGCTGAGGTCGGCCTGGTCGTCACGCAGCACAACCAGTTTTTCAGTCGGCCAGGCAAGCTCGGCGTCGGCGAGCACTCTGCCCTTCTCATCGGCCAGCTCCAGCCCCACCTCAGGCACCGCCGCACCCGCCTCTGCAAGGCGGCGCAGGCCCGCACGCAGGACATCCAGGGTTTGCTCCAGGGTCGTCTCCCACACCGCGAGCAAGGCCGCCTGCCCCGACGCACCGGCCGACGGCGCCCCCGCCGCATCCCCGCTGCTCTGCAGTACCTCGTAGTCATGGCCATCGAGTCCGCTTCCGGTGACCATCAGCGTGCCGGGAAGGAACTGCATCGCATTGAAGAGCTGCAGCCAGCGGCGCCAAGCCGTGTGGAGCTGCTCGGCGCTCTCCGCTGCCGCTTCATCCAGCACCACGACACCGGGCGCACGCCAATCGGATGCCGGCGGTTTCGGACTCCCCCACGCCAAGGGCCACCAGCCCACAAACGTGCTCGGCCCCTTGTTCAGCCCGACACTGGGTGCATAGCCACTGCCGGGCGTCTTCACAGCCTCGGGCAAGCGCGGCAACCACTGCGCGAGCTGGCCATCGCATGCCGCCTTGTCGGCAGGTGTCGAAGGAATCATCAGAAAGCCCAGCCAGAGCGCGTTACGCTGCAACTGCGCCACTGCACTGGCATCCGTGCCCCCGTCGCCCGGCGTCGCCAGCCACGCAAGCAGGCGCGCCACAGCATGCTGGGTGAAGGCCTTCTCCTGGGCACGCGGGATATGCGGCGGCGCTTTGCTGCCATCGTGACGCGAGAGCGCCACCAGCGGCGACTCCAGGTCGTGGTCGAGGCTGCCACCCAGGGCTGCATTCACATCCTGATGCGTGACCGACCACACCCAGCACTGCCCGCTGGCCACGATGGCACTACGCTTCTGGGCATCCTCGCGCATGCTGTGCTGATGGTCGGTCCAGCCGTCGCAGAACACCGCTATCGGTTTGCGCTTCGAGGTTGCTGACCACGGCCAGATGACGAAGTCCGGCTGGCTCCACGTGCTCAGATTCAGCATCGGCCCCAACTTGCACTGGGGCTCGATGCGATAGCGCTGGCTGCCCACCTCCAGCACCCAGCCCGCTTTGCCGTTGACCACGTCCTGCACGAGCTTGACCATCGGCAGGCCACCGACGCCGCCCAGCCGCTTCAGGCTCTCGATGAAGCGCGCTTCCAGCACCGAGTCGAAATTCGGATTGATGAAGATGTCCGAAATCGTATCGACCCGCTGTAGCTGCCCGAGCGCGCCGACGAGGTCGGACAGCACCGCTTTGGCGTTATCGCGCGACACCTGCTCCATGCTGCGGCCCAACCGGTACTGGTACAGGCAGCGGTAGCAGCCGTCCTTTTCCGGGTCGGCGTTGCAGGCGCAGTTCGTCACCGAATCGAGCGCCATCCGCAGCACGTCCGCAAGCGTCCCCGCATCGTGGGCCAACAACTGGTGCAGGTAGCCCGTGCCGCCCGGCACCGAGTCGTACAGCATTACGTAGTACTTCCGCGGCCCGCCGTTCTTGCCTGGCACATCCTGCTGAACCATGCGCAGGTGGTCGACCTTGCCGCCGAAGCGACGCTTCAGCCCCAGCTGCAGCGCCGCCATGAAGGACTGCACGACCCGTTCATCGACCCCGTTCTTGGTGTAGGGCACGAGGATGCGCAGCGCCTCGGATTCGAACTCGCGATAGAGATAGAGGCACTCCAGCAAGTTCGCAGGGTCATTGCTGCCCTGCTTCGGGCAATCGAAGCTGTGCGTCTGCTCGGCCGTTTCTCCGTTGCGCCGGGGTGGTTTCTGCACCTTGCCGCAGTGCCGGCACAGACGAAAGCCCGGCCGCGACGCCTCCTTGTCGGCCACCTTGAAGGCCTCGCCCGGCTTGGCGAGCTCACCGAAGTTCACATCGCGGAAGGTCACCCGCGAGATGAACTCGAAACCGAAGGGCAAGGCGTCGGAGGCAATCTGCCACGCCTCGCGCACGCTGCCCGGCAGGAAGTCCGCCATCAGCTGGCGCACGTAATACTTCGGTTCGCGGTCCTCGGCGCTGTCGTCGATGCGCACTTCCGAGTCGTTGCTGTTGGCAATCGCCTGGCGGAATCGCAGCAGCGTGCGGCGCTGCGCCGCGTCGCCCCACATCGCCTCGCCGCAGCTCGGGCACACCGGATGAATGTCCGGCTCCACGCTCAGGTTCTGCATGTGGTGGCAGCTCGGGCAAAAACGCCAGTCCTCGGTCTTGGCGAGGTTCATGTTGATCTGGTCGACTTCCACACGCCGCTGGTTCGCGTAGAAGCGGTTTTCCGGGGCGAACTCGGACAGCGCCGACTGCGCCGGGCGCTCGTACTTCAGCGTGTTGAGCGTCACGTAACTTCCCTGGCCAGGCTCGTCGACACCACGGCGGCGCCACAGCACGGATTTCAGCTGCACCCCGGCTTCCGGGAAGGCGTAGTTCGGAATCAGGCCGTAGTCGGTCATCGTGCCGAGCAGGTCGCGCGCGTTGATTTCCTTGATGAGCTCGAGGAACTTGTCGCGCTCTCGCAGCAGCTCGTCGATTTCCGCCTTGGTCGCCTCGTCCTGTGGCTTCTGCTTGAGCTGCTTGACCGCCTTGTCGAGCTCGTCCTTGCGCTTCTTGTAGCTGCGCCGTTCCTCCTGCAGCTCGGTCAGCGCCTTCATCAAGCGGCTGCGCAAGCCATCCGTCTCGCCCTGGCCCTGCATGAAATCCAGCAGCCGCGCTCGGACCACTTCATCCACATCGCCGTCGAGCAACTGCATGAACCCGTTGAAGAGTCGCTCCTCGTGGGCCAGCACATGGTCGATGAACAGGTAGGGGAAGCGGTCGAGCTTGCTCGCCTCCATCACGTCCAGCGCCTGCGAGGTCTTGTCCGGCAAGGCGTTCTGGCTGCCCAGTCCTGCCACCCAGTCGTCCATGCAGTAGGCGAACAACTGCCGGCGCAGCACCTCGGCGGCTTGCAGGAAGACGCCCGGCGGCGACACTTCGCCGGCGATCATCTCTTCGGTCTCGGCAAAGAAGTAGAGGTCGTGCGGGCTGTTGCCATCGGCCAGCGTGGTGGTCATCGCGTTGCCGTCGCGACGCCCTGCTCGGCCCACCCGCTGCAGAAAGCTCGCCTGGTTCGGCGGCACCGAGCACAGCAACACCGACGACAGGCTGCCGATGTCCACGCCCATTTCCAGCGTCGGCGTGGCCGAGAGCAGGTTTTCGTACCAGGGGCGAGGCTGCTTGTCCTTGAAGCGGTTCTCCAGCGCTTCTCGCTCCGAGCGCTCCAACAACCCGGTGTGCTCGGCCGGGATCACCCGCCGCAAGTCACCGTGGCTAAAGCGTTGCGCCCACCAATCCGCTGCATCCGGAATCAGCGCCTCGTAGCGTGCATCGAGGGCATCCAGGCAGGGCATGCCGACCAAGTGCTCGGCATCCTCGCGCGGCACCGCCAGGCGACGCTTGTTTCCTTCGGTCGCGACAAAGGCCACCTCACCGAAGAGCGTCAGCGCGTCCGGGTTCAGGGCCAAGGTGTCGCCCAGGTGGTGACTGGACTTGATGAGCACGCGCTCGACCACCAGCAGGCGGATAGCCTCATCGTAGAGGTCTGCCGCCATGCCCTTGGCCAGCAGCATCTGCGGCCCGAGCACCACGCTCGCCCAGCGCTCGTACCAGGTCTGCCGCCCGGAGCCAACGAGCTTGTCGAAATCTCCATGCTTGCCCAGCGTCACGAAGATGGGCCGCGGCGTGTTCGCGCCCATCCCTGGCAGCCACTCCCGTCGTCCCGCCGTAGTGGTCAGGGCAAACACGTTGCCGTCGGCCGCATACACGCTCAGCTCCGGGTCCAGCACACCGCCGCGCTGACGCATGCGGGTGAGCATCCCCCACAGCCACTGGGCAATGGTGGCCTGCTCGATGCCTTGCGCGCCGTACTGCTCGCGGAACACCTCCTGCAGCTGCTCGGCCAGGGGTTCGAGTCTCGCCCAAGGCACCGCCAGCACCGCCTTGCCGATACGCTCAAGGGTCCGTCCGCGCTGGCTCAGGTAGGTCAGGTCGCTGAAAAGCTGCCACAGCAGGCGCTTCTTCACCTTGGCCGGCAAACGACTGTCTGCCGGCAGGTGGTTCTTCTGCAGCAGCTCGACCGACCAGTCGTGCTGCCAGGCCATGTTCGGGCCGAGGAACTCGGACACCAGCCGCGCCGGCTCCATGTGCAGCACCGAGCCCGGCGCATTGAACTGGGCATGTGCCCGCTCGACGAAGGCCGACCAGGGCATCGCCTTGAGCCCCACTTCATCCATCACATGCGCCCACGCGGTGCGGACGTTGTTCATGTAGGTTCGAGCGCCGAAGAAGCCCGCGCGGTGTGCGGCGTCCTGCACCGAATCCGAGAAGGCAATCAGCTTCTTGTCGTCGTTGAAGGGACTGGCCCAGCTGTTCTCCACCACCTGCGAGCCCAGCGTCGCGTTACGCGCACCGAGGAGCTGAAGCTCGCCGCGTTCGCCGCAGGCCGGGCAGGTCTGGTCGTGATGCGTGTATTGCGCCTGCCCCACCACGCGGGTCTGCTGGGCCGTTACCCGGTAAATCGGCATCAGGGTCTGATGTCCGCAGGCGAGACACGCCTCCTTGCCCTGCTGCACGTTGCCGCAGCTTACGCACACCTGCTCCTCGATGCCCTCGGCCAGGGGCCGACCAATGCTGCGTGCCGCGTAGAAGCGCGTCGCCTCCGGGCGTCGGGAGAACCAGGTGTTGTAGATTTCCTCAAGGTTGGTAGAGAGCTTGCTGCTGCCCTGCACCAGACGCGAAATCCAACCAGTGGTGCGGCACTGCCGGCACTGCACCATGGGCAGATACACCCCATCGCGCTCGCCCGGCAGATCCCGCTCACTGCGCAGCTTGACCTCTTCCGGATCGGCCGCGAGCTTGCCGACCATGCGGCGCAGCTCCCGTACCCACATCTGCACGCGCAGCGTCACCAGCGGCTGATTGCCCTCTCGCAAGGCCCAGGCCATCAGTACCAGCAGCGCGTCGAGCACCTGCCGGATCTCGCCCTTGCTGGCGTTGGGCATGTTGCGGGCGAAAGCTTCGGTCAGCATGTCGTAGCTCGCCACCCCGCCCTTGAGGAGCTTGAGCAGGTTCACGAACAACTGGTGGCGCTTGAGCAAAGACCCAAGCGCCTTGCGCCACGCGGGGTCGCTCACATCCGCCGGCAGTGGCTCGTCCGGGAAGAAGAGACCAAACCACGCGGCCACCGCCGCCTCCGGCGACCGGTAGCGCGCGGGCTCTAGCGCATCGGCCCATTCGCGATGGAAGCTGAACATGAAGTCCACCATCGCGTCTTCCAGAAACACCCCCACCGACTGGCGGTTCTCCACCACCACCGAGTCGGGCTCGAAGGGCACGCCGAACACCTGCCGCGCGTATTCGCGCAGCGGCGCGGTGTCCGAGCCGCCACCCAGCGTTGCCGAGGTGCCAGCACAAATCAGGTGCTTGGGGTCGATCTTCAGGCGCGCCCGCAGCCGGCGAAGCAACAGGGCCAAGTCCGTGCCCTGGGCGCCGTCGAAGGTGTGCAACTCATCGACTACCACATAGCGCAGCGTGGTCGGCGTGTTCGACGCCCACAGCTCGCGGTCCATCGGCCGCAGCATCAGGTAGTCGAGCATCTTGTAGTTGGTCAGCAGGATGTCGGGCGGGTGCTTGCGCAGCGTGGCCCGGTCGGTGATGACCGCGTGCGGCGTCATCACCATGC
>Ga0268298_10003039_pt1 | contig 17566 bp, 14 predicted proteins | sample WWTPWeurt_MetaG_FD_194462 | JGI IMG/M metagenome (GOLD analysis project Ga0268298, IMG submission 194462) | Activated sludge microbial communities from WWTP in Nijmegen, Gelderland, Netherland - WWTP Weurt | ecosystem: Engineered > WWTP > Aerobic digester > Activated sludge | place...
ACTCCTTGCCGGGCAGGCAAATGGCGCCGTCAGGGCGCAGTATGGCGATACGGTCGTCCTCGCGACCGCGGTGATGGGCAAAAATCCCTCGAATATCTCGGGGTATTTTCCGCTTCTCGTTGATTACGAGGAACGCTACTACGCGGCGGGAAAAATCAAAGGCTCGCGTTTTATCAAGCGCGAAGGTCGCCCATCGGACGACGCCGTCCTCACAGGGCGCGCGGTCGACCGCACCATTCGACCACTCTTCAATCCCCGCATGCGAAACGACGTGCAGGTCATCGTCACGACGCTTTCCTTCGACAATGAGAATGACCCCGACACCATCGGTATGATTGCCGCCTCCGCCGCTCTCGCCCTCTCCGACATTCCATGGAATGGACCGATCGGCGCGGTGCGCGTAGGGAAAATCGGCGAAAACTTCATTTTGAATCCGGTCAATGGGGAACGAACCGAGAGCGAATTTGACCTTCTTATCGCCGGCACAAGCGAAAAAGTGAATATGATGGAAGTTGCCGCCAAAGAAGTGCCGGAAGCGGTGATGGTCAAGGCATTCGCCTTTGGGTTCGAGGCGATCAAAAAGATTGCGAATTTTATCGAATCCATCCGAAAGGAAGCGGGAAAAGAAAAACTCATCCCAACCCTCCTCGAGGCACCCAAAGAAGTGGAGTCTGACATCCGGACGTGGTTTGAAGAAAAAGGCCTCGCGCAAGCGCTCTATCTCAAGGGCAAAAAAGAAACGTATGATAAGCTTCGTGAAATCCGCGAGTACGTGGATGCGAAAGTCGCCGAAACGTACGCAAGCGTTCCGAAAATCCGCGAAGTGACCGAACAGGTCTTCGAAGAACTCTCCGACGAAATCGTCCATGAGAATATTTTGAAGCACGGGAAGCGCCCCGATGGACGAACGCTCGCCGAAGTCCGCCCCATCACCTGCCAGGTCGGCATTTTGCCCAGGACGCACGGCACCGGACTCTTCACGCGCGGCGAAACGCAAGCGCTCACCGTTGCCACCCTCGGCTCCCCGGGCGATGAACAAATTATCGACACGATGGAGGTCGATATGAAGAAGCGCTATATCCATCACTACAACTTCCCCCCCTATTCCGTCGCGGAAGTAAAGCCGATGCGCGGACCCGGTCGTCGAGAGGTAGGTCACGGCGCCCTCGCTGAAAAAGCGCTCGTGCCGGTACTCCCCGCCAAAGACGTGTTTCCGTATACCATACTCCTCGTCTCCGAAATCCTCTCTTCAAATGGTTCCTCCTCAATGGCGTCAACTTGCGGCTCGACGCTCGCTCTTATGGATGCCGGTGTCCCGATTTCCGCGCCGGTTTCAGGTATCGCGATGGGTATTATCGTGGGCGATGAAAAAAATTACAAAGTCTTGACCGATATTCAGGGACTCGAAGATCACTACGGCGATATGGATTTCAAAGCGGCGGGAACCGCTATGGGCTTGACTGCCGTCCAGATGGACGTGAAAGTCGATGGCGTCACACTCGAGATGCTCGAAGCGGTACTCCTCCAAGCAAAAGTTAATCGCGCCGAGATTCTCGAAAAAATGCTCGCAACCCTTCCCACCGCGCGCCCCAATCTCTCACCATACGCGCCGCGCATTATCGTCCTCCACATCAATCCGGAGAAAATTCGCGATGTGATCGGACCGGGCGGCAAGATGATTAATCGGATCATTGATGAAACCGGTGTCCAGATCGATATCGAAGACGACGGATCAATCTTTGTCACCTCGCCCGACGAGGGAAGCGCCAAAAAAGCCGTTGACTGGATTATGAACATCACTCGCGAAGTAAAGCCCGGCGAACTCTTTCAGGGTCGCGTCACGCGCCTGATGAATTTCGGCGCCTTTGTGGAAGTGCTTCCCAATCAAGAGGGACTCGTCCATATTTCCGAACTCGCCGATACCAGGGTTGAACGCGTCGAAGATGTCGTCCATGTCGGCGATATGATTCCCGTTATCGTCAAAAACATCGATGATCAGGGGCGTATCAATCTCTCACGAAAGGCCGCTCTCGGAAAAACAATCGAATAATAGTTCCCTTGAAAGATTTATGATAGAATAGAGAGGCGGATATGTCCGCCTCTCTTTCTTGTCCGAAAACAAAAATACTATGGGGTTTTTCTCAAGCAAATCGCCTCAAAAAATATCGCCGGACGCGCAGGATACGGTTGACGCAAAAATCCACGTTATGCAGCACGACCTTGAGGAAGCGCTCAAACGTGGTCACGTAAAGGTAGAGCCGACAACGGAGTCAAAGGAGTCAAAAGGCTCGGCGCCACTCGCGAAAAGCGACGTCTCAAGCGAAAGTCCGTTTTTACAATCGGATGGATCTGCCTCCAATGCTCTCCCCGACATTTCTCACGCCGTTCATCCCCAAGAAATTCCATCACCTCTCGCAACACCCTCACGCGAGGCGGATGAGACGCCTTCAGTCGCGCCATTGCATATTCAAGCCCCCCCACCAACGCCAGAAATCCGCAAGCTGGAGATATCCCCCGTCATTCAAACGCTAGAATCAGAAATATCAGACTCGTCACTTGCACCAAAACCAGAAAGCGCCCTAAAACAACTCGGAAGCAATCAAGCGTCACTTAGAACTGGAACGTGGCCAATCGGGCAACCGGAAAAAAAGGGCATTCAACAAAAACCTTCGGCGTCAAAAACGATTCCGAAAAAAGTATTTATTCGAAGACCGACCACTGATAAGAAGTCTCTCTCGGAGAACATCATCCTCAAGGAACAGTGGGGATGGAAACAATATCTGATTATCATCTTCATTGTAACCGTCTTGGGTGGCGGCGCGTTTCTTTTCCGAAAAACTCGATTTCCCAATACAGGTTTCTTTGATTTTTCCCTGCCGGAAATTCCAGATATCAGTCTCAATCCCGCAGCGGAAGAAATTCGGAAAGAACCGGAAGTAAAAAACGACCTTCCATTTTCAACCACCAACACCAATACATTCCTCATCGACGTCGAAACGGAAAGTGTTTCAACACTTCGAGAAAAACTCCTGCAACAGGCCGAAACCATGCGAAACGCCGATATGAAAGAGCCGATCCCGTTTTCCGTTGTGGACAAAACAAACACGCCGATCGCCTTCTTTATCTTTGCCTCCGTTTTCAATCTCGGACTTTCGGGCGATCTCTTAAACAGCCTTGACAATCAATTCACCCTCTGGCTCTTTCTTGAAGACGAGGCACCGCGACTCGCACTCTCGATTCGCATCAAACACGCTGACAACGCGGCGAAATATCTCTCCGAATCAGAAAAGACCCTCCCAATCAGTCTCAAGAATATCTTTCTCGCCGAAACACCCCTCGAAAAATCCGATCCAAATTTTGGCGACGGACTCTATCGCGGCGTCCCCGTCCGTTATCTCAATTTCCAATCTGAGGAGTCTCTCTCCATCGACTACGGATTCGTTAATACGGAACTCATCCTCGGCACAAGTAGAGACTCGACGCGCGCGGTCATCGACGCGTTTCTCGATACCAAGTCGGAGGAAAAGTTATAGTTTTTTGGCTTACGCTCGCAAAGAAAAAGAGATGGTTCTTTTTTCTTTCGAAAATATTTGATCGAATGTCGCAAGAAAACGACGCGCGAAAATTCCAAGCAACTTCCCAAAAAACGCCTTAATACCGCTCGCGAAAAAATAAGAATTCCCTCGTTGACCCATCACTCATTTCTTGCTATACTGGAAATGTTCTCGATGAAGAAAGTTCCTTAAAAAATTCTCATTCGCCATCAATCGTTGACTCGACCGTCTTTTGTCCTCCTTCTAAAAATCTCAACCGAGATTTCATCGAATGGTAGCGGGGTTCCAATCGCAATTTCCCCCTATTTGCGATTGGAACCCCCCTACTGTTCCTCTTCCCGAAAACTCGGGAAGCTCTTCTCTCTCCGAGGAGGAGAACCAAAAAAACAAAAACAAAATTTTCCTGTCGAACAAAAAAATAAAGACAGAAAAATAAAAAGAAAAAGAAAACAACAGTTCTTTCAAAAAGGAATGCAAAGCATTCCAAAAAATAGGCTATATGCCAAGGACACGGTACGGGCGGCATTCATTCGGAAGAATGCTATCAACACAATTATGCGCACAAACTGCGCGAAGTTCTTATTGGATTACTGATGCTCCTCACCCGTGCTAGGTAACCGGAACACGCGTTGGCGCATAGCCGGACGCCCCTCGTCATATAATATTATATACGGACGCATGTGGCGTCCGGCACCCAACTTTTTCCCAACGAAAACACTTCTCACCAAAAAAAGAAACCCGAAAGGGTGTTTTTTGTTTGGGAAAAACCTGTTATACTGAAAGGCACTAAAAAACTCGGAAAAACCTCTATGACCCTTCCCATATTTTCCTTTTTTTGTCGGAAGGACGAACCGATTGGGAAGAAGGGTGAGCAGGTGGCGGCAGAGTATTTGAAGAAAAAGGGCTACAGAATTCTCGAGATGAATTATAAGAATCCCAAGGGGAAGCAACTCGGGGAAATAGACATTGTGACACGGAAAGGGAAAGACATCGTCTTTGTGGAAGTAAAAACGCGGCGAGGAACGCCGGGAAAAGCCTTTCCGGAAGACAATCTCACCCCCGGTAAGCTTCATAAACTCGAAAAAATCGCTGCGCACTTCCTTCAATCACACCGTATTCAAGGCACTTCATATCACTTCGATGCCGTCACGGTACTCTTTGATGAAAAGAAAACCGCCACCATCCGCCACTTCGAGCACATCTTCACCTGAAATTGGACAAACACGTTCTCTCCTCCTATACTTCAAACCATCAACTACTCGATACTAACTACTAACTACTAACTCCCTATGTCCCTCGATCCAAGCATCCTTGCTGAACTCAAAGACACGCTTCTCGCTGAAAAAAAGCGCCTCGAAGACGCGCTCTCGAAATTTGCCACCAAGACCGACGTGCCGGGCGAATATGAGACGCGCATGGAAGAAATCGGCACCGACATGGAGGACAACGTCACCGAAGTCGAAGGCTATGTCGACAACCTCGCTGTCGAGGCAAATCTCGAACACGAACTCCGCGACGTACTCGACGCGCTCGAGAAAATGGACGCCGGCACCTACGGAATCTGCGAAAAAACCGGCACAGAAATCGCTCTTGACCGTTTACGTGCTTATCCTGCCGCTCGCACCGCGATTAGCAAGTAGTCTATGTCTCTCCGAAACAAGGCTTGGCGTATTTTTCTCGCAAGCCTTGTTTTTTTTATTCTCTGCCGCATTTCACATCAATTCCTCGGAAAGCCCATCGTTTGCAATACCGGTATCGGTCTTGGCATTGAAATTCCACCGGTACTTCTCGTTGCCATCATTGCTTTGACGCTGACACTCGCTCTTTTTCTCTTTCGAAACATTCTCCGCAATACCGAAAGCCTCACCCTGGCCATACTCCTTGGCGGATCACTTTTCTTCGGTGGCGCCCTCTCCAATATCGTCGATCGCCTCCATATGGGTTGCGTTCCCGACTTTTTTCCTATAGGCTGGTTTCCAGCCTTCAATGTCGCGGATATCGGAGTAAATTTTGGTGCATTTCTTCTCTTTGTTTCAATCGTTTATAAAAAAGATACGTAGAACGAAGGGTTCTCAAAGCACCAAATTCAAAATTTCAAGCTCCAAATAAGCATCAAATCACAAAAAAACAAATGGGAAATTTTTTATTTTGTCTGGTTTTTAATGTTAGAATTTGAAATTTATTTGGAACTTGAAATTTTGAATTTGAAATTTTCTTTTGACACGGCTCTCAACTCATTCTCCGTTCTCCTGTTTTCCTGTCAACTGTCAATTGTTAACTGTTCGCCAGTATGCCTGCCAAACTGTTTTCCGCCGCGACTCTGGGACTCGAGAGCGAACTCGTCGAAGTCGAAGTGGATGCCTTCAATACCGGTATGCACCACTTCACCGTGGTGGGGCTTCCGGACACCACCATCAAGGAATCTCGCGATCGCGTCTCTTCCGCCATCAAAAATAGCGGTTTCCTCCCGCCACACCGCTTCGGCAGGATCACGGTGAATCTCGCCCCCGCCGATCTCCCCAAGAATACCCCAGTCTACGACGTACCCATGGCCCTGGGATTTCTCTTGGCGACCGAACAGCTCTCTTTTGATTTCCGCGACAAGCTCTTCGTCGGCGAGCTCTCCTTGGACGGCAAAGTCCGTCCCATAAGCGGCGTCCTCCCGATCGCCCTCCTCGCCAAGCGCTTTGGCTTCGCCGAGCTCTATGTGCCCGAGAAAAACGCTGACGAAGCCTCCATGGTACAAGGCATCCGCATCGTTCCGATTACCTCACTCTTTGACACGGCGCAACACCTCGCAAACATTCGAAATATCGCCCCACATCCGGATATCGACATGGCGTCACTCTTCCGAGAAGAGTCCTTCCTCCTCGATATGAAAGACGTCCGCGGCCAAGAACACGCGAAGCGCGCCCTCGAAATCGCCGCCGCGGGCGGTCACAATATCCTGATGAGCGGTCCCCCGGGAAGCGGCAAAACCGTCCTTGCCAAAACCCTCCCCTCAATCCTCCCCAAGCTCAATTTCGAAGAAAGCATAGAAATCACCAAAATTTTCTCGATCGCCGGGTTCTTGACGCGCGGAAACACTCTCGTCACCACGCGCCCCTTCCGCTCGCCCCACCACAGCGCCTCGGCGGTTTCTTTGGTCGGCGGCGGTTCCTTCCCCAAGCCCGGCGAAATCAGCCTCGCCCACCGTGGAGTCCTCTTCCTCGATGAATTCGGTGAGTTCTCCAAAAGTGTCCTCGAAAACCTGCGGCAGCCCCTCGAAGACGGCCACATCACGGTCTCCCGCGCCAAGGGCTCCCTTCACTTCCCGGCACGCTTTATTCTTGTCGCCGCGATGAATCCCTGCCCCTGCGGCAACTTGGGCGATCCCGAGCGCCTCTGCTCCTGCTCGCCCCGCGAAACCGCGCGCTACAAGACACGAATTTCCGGCCCCATTATGGACCGGATCGACCTTCACATCGAAGTCCCGCACGTCCCCTTCGACAAACTCGAAGCCCCGGGCGACTCCGAAAAGAGCCTCGACATCCGCGCGCGCGTCGAGCGTGCTCGCGCTATTCAGCGCGCGCGTTTTGCCGGGAAAAACATCTTTACCAATGCCGAAATGAACTCCGCGCTCCTCCGCGAGCTCTGCCCCCTCGACCAAGCCGGCAAAGACCTCCTGCGCCAAGCTGTCTCCTCTATGCGCCTCTCCGCCCGCGCCTACTACCGCCTCATCAAACTCGCCCGCACCATCGCCGACCTCGAAGAGGGGGACTGCATCCTCCCCAAACACCTCGCCGAAGCCGTCCAGTACCGGTTCAAAACGGAGTAGGGAAACAAGCATCTATCAAGAGCCACTGTCAAAACATCATCATTGACGTCACTCTCATTTCCAAGGCACAATGAGTGGGTGGCGAACATTTTTTCCAAAAGAGTGGTGCGGGTTTCATTCGGCGCCGTCGGGGTCGGCGGGGCTCTCTTTTTCTTGTTTCCCGAGGAGAAAGCCGCAAAGACCGCGCCCGCGCCGCAAGACTTTCCGGTTCATGTTGCCGTTCAAGGCTTGTCCCTGCCGGAAAAAGCAAAGCGCGGCGAAACGGTGGAGGCTTTCCTCAAACGAGTCGGTGTCTCTTTCGGTGAACATGACCTCTTGTCGCCATCCAGAGAAACGCTCCTCGCACCCAACGCGCGTATCATGCTTTCTCCTGCCAAAAAATATTCCATAAAAACCAAAGAAGGGAAGAAAGAAGGGGAAACGACACTCCGCACCATAGGGCAACTCCTCGACGAAGAGGGGATATCCGTCGGGAAGCACGATCTCGTCACGCCGGAGCCGGAGAAAGCTTTAACTGACGGCGTCAAAATATCCATCATCGCGGTGGACATCAGGGAAGACGTCACGAAAAAGCCCATTCCTTTTGAAACGAAAGAAACCGAAGATCCGAAGCTCTCGTGGCGCAAACGCGTGGTAACTCAAAAAGGCGAGAAGGGAAGCAGAGAATTTACCTATGAGGTTATTTCGCATGACGGGAAAATCATCAAAAAAACCCTCCAAAAAAGCGTCGTCGTGAAAGAACCCATCACGGAAATCGTGACCCAAGGCACCAAGGTGGAAGTCGGCAAAAAACACACGGGGCTCGGCTCATGGTATCGCTTCACCGGGACGCTCTCGGCGGCAAACCCCTGGCTCCCGATCGGAAGCCATGTCCGCGTCACCAATGAAGCAAACGGCAAATCCGTCATCGTCCGCATCAATGACCGCGGCCCCTTTGGCCCCAATCGCATCATCGACCTCGACGCCGTCGCTTTCGAGAAAATCGCCAGTCTCGGCGCCGGCATCATCGAAGTCAAAATGGAAGAAATCACGAATTAGAAGAGAAGCACCAAATTCAAAATTACAAGCTCCAAATAAGCACCAAATCACAAAAAACAAATGGGAAATGTTTTGCTTGAGTTTGAATATTGAAATTTGAGATTTATTTGGAACTTGTAATTTTGAATTTGGAATTTTTTCTTTCATATGTTTCCAAAAAAATCCTTCAGTCAAAACTTTCTCCGCGACGAATCCGTCATAGAGCGCATTGCCCGAGAGGGAAGCGCGGATTCTTTTGACTGGATCGTGGAAATCGGCGCCGGAGAAGGCGTGCTCACGGAAAAGCTCGCCAAGAGAGCAAAAAACGTCATCGCGCTCGAATTCGACCGCGACCTCATCCCGGGACTTCTCAAAAAATTTCCGCTCTCCTCCAATGTATCCATCATAGAAACCGATATCCTCCGCACCGATATTCCAAAACTACTTGCACAAAAAGGGTTTCAGCTCCAATCAAAGGAATCAAGAAAATCAAGCGAATCAAGGTCGGAATCGTGGTCGGTGTTTGGCAACATCCCCTACGCCATCACCGGAAAAATCATCCGCCTCCTCGTCGCGCTCGACCCCGCGCCCGATGCAATTATTCTCATGGTCCAAAAGGAAGTCGCCGAGCGTATCGTCGGGAAAGACGGAAAGCAGAGCCTCCTCTCCCTCGCGGTCGCGCTCTTTGGCACTTCGGAAATACTTTTCTCCGTTTCCAAAGACGCCTTTTTCCCCGCACCGCAGGTTGAAAGCGCCATCATCCGTATCACGCCCGATAAAAATAGGCTTCCAAATGAAGAACGAGAACGAATTCTTCGTCTCGCCAAAATCGGCTTTGCTTCCAAGCGCAAAACCCTCGCCAATAACTTTGCCGCCCACCGAGAATATTCGAAAGAGGCGATTGAAACTTTCCTCGCGCGCATCGGAAAAAACAAAAACGCCCGCGCGGAAGAGTTGTCACCGAAAGAATGGATACAATTCTTCTCGTTAAAATCCGCGAAACGACTGTAGAGACGCAAAATTTTGCGTCTCTACACACTGGCACATGCCTACAAAAGTACTCCTACCGCCCAGAAACCATAAGCGCTCGCCAATCCCAATATCCACCACAACACCGACCGGTAGGTAAGCCTGCCGGTTTTTGCTTGCATCAGAGAGACTGCCCAGAAAGACGCGCCCCCAAAAAGCAGCGCCGGAACAAAAAGTGCCGGCGCGCGAAACACGAAGACGCTCGCGAGATAAGAAAAAAATATTCCGGCGCCAATCGCGAGCTTGGCGCGTTCGACGCCAAGAACAACCGGCAATGTCCACACGCCATCTTTCGCGTCGCCTTCGATATCCTTGAAGTCCTTAAGCGGAATCGAGACTGCGTACGCAAAAAGAAACAGGAAGACGAGCGATACCGGGAGTGTCGTAAGCGTCCCATCAGGAGAGAGTGTCGTAAATCCGAGAAACACAATCAAGACACTCGCGACAGCGCTCACGCAGGAAGCAACAACCGGAAAGCGTTTGAGACGAAAGGGTGGCGACGAATATCCCCACGCAATTGCCTGATAGAGGAGGAGGAACAGCGCCCCTTTCATAGAGACCAGCGCCGCGAAAAGAAGGGAGGTCGCGAAAAATCCCGCGCCAATTGCCGCAAACATCGAACGAGCAATCGCGCCCGACGGAAGCGGTCGCGCCGGATTTGTCTCGCAATCGATAGCGGTATCAAAACAATCATTCGGCACGACCGACGCAAGCCACGCCGACACGACCGCGACGACCAAGAGTGCAATCGCCAGTATGTCAAAAAGACCAAAAGAAAGCTTCGGGTGGGAGAAAATCACCGCAAGCCCCATACCGACAAAGAGGAGTCCCGCGTGATACACCGCCTGCGGCAAGCGCGCGTTCCGGAAGAGCGCGAGAAACACCGTTCGATGACGCCACAAAAGCCATATTCCCAGCACGCAAGGAAGTAACGTCGCGTACACGAGACTCATTTTGACATTCAAAAGAGAGCGCGGATCCACGAGGTCGCGAGAAAAGAACGAGAGCGGCGACAGAAACACTCCCGCCACATCCGGAGCGCGAAGCATCCACCGCCCATCGGAAATCCCGAGAACCACCATTGCCGCCCACGAAGGGAACGTGCCGAGGAAAAAAAGCAGTGTATACGAGGAAAGCCCGGCACAAAAGGCGCGAAGGTATTGTTTTGTTTTCAAAAAAACATAATAGCCGAAAAAAATCGTGACGAGCGCCACCTCGACCCGCACGCCATAGGTAATTCCCATATCCGGTCGATCGCCAAAAAACGTGAAGTACCGAGAGACGAGCCCAAAAAACCCGTCAAAAATATAGAAACTCCACAATCCCTTCCCATCCGACACGAGAAAATCAATAACGGGCGGCAAAAGAATGACCAAAAATCCGAAAAGAAGCATATTCGACGCGACCGAGAGCGACACGCGCGCGAAATATTGAAAGAGAGGCAAAAAGAGCAGAAACGAGAGGAGAAAAAAGAGAAAATTATGCGTAAATTCGTACCAGAGAAACAGCGCCGGTCGAGACTCAAACCCAAAGAGCCACGACTCCACCAAAAGCCGCGAAAGAATCAGGCACAGAAACGCCACCATCCACAAGCCAAGGCTCGTTTTTGAAGTTTCAATCGAAAAAAGAATACGGCGAAGAATGTTCATACGAAAAGCATAGCAAACTCAACAGCCCTCGCGCAATTTTTGGCAATCATATAGAGTAGGGTGTATGAGTAGCCTTGATACAAACCTCAATCCCGAACAACGGCGCGCGGTCGAAACCGTCGAGGGTCCGGTCCTCATCGTCGCGGGCGCCGGAAGCGGGAAGACCAAAACTCTGACCCACCGCGTCGCCTACCTTATGCAAAAAAAAGGGATTCGCGCGAGAAACATCCTCGCCGTCACCTTCACTAACAAAGCCGCCGAGGAGATGCGGACAAGGGTGATGACACTCTTGTCCGCAGTCAGTAGTCAGCAGTCAGCAATGAGTAAAACGCTCACTCCTTACTCCTCACTACCAACTACTTTGCCGCATATCGGCACCTTTCATAGCATTTGCGCGCGAATTCTCCGCAAAGACATCGCCGCCTTGGGATACAAGCCCACCTTTACCATTCTCGACAGCGACGATCAGCTCTCTCTCATGAAGCGCGTGATGAAATCGCTCGAAATTGATCCCAAAAACATTCATCCGCGCGCGCTCCTCGACACCGTTTCCCGCGCCAAAAACCAACTCGTCGACGAGCTCGTCTTCGAATCCCAAGCGGGGAGTCACTTCGAAGAGTTGGTCGCCAAAGCCTACCGGCGTTACCAAGAAGAGCTCCGCGGCAATCACGCGCTCGACTTCGACGATCTCCTGGGACTGACCATCCGCCTCTTCCGTGAATATCCCGAGACACTGGAGCGCTACCGCGCGCTCTTTCGCTATATTTTGGTCGACGAATATCAAGATACCAACCATTCACAGTATACGCTCATTCACCTCCTCGCCGAACGCCATCGGAACCTCTTCGCGATCGGCGACGACTATCAGTCCATCTATGGCTGGCGTCAGGCGGATATCCGCAATATCTTGAACTTCGAAAAGGACTACCCCGAAGCGACCATCGTCACGCTCGACCAAAACTATCGCTCAACCCAAGTCATTCTCGACGCCGCCGGCACCGTCATCGCCCAAAACCCCAACCAACGCCACAAAAAACTCTGGACCGCGAAAACAGGTGGCGAACTCCTCACGGTTTTTGAGGCGGAGGACGAGCAAGAAGAGTCCGAATACGTCGTCCGCACCATTCAATCATTCGCCGCAAAGAAACAGCGACGCTTTTCGGATTTCGCCGTGCTCTACCGCACCAATGCCCAGTCCCGCGCGCTCGAAGAAACCTGCCTCAAACATTCTCTCCCCTACAAAATCGTCGGCGGCCTCAAATTTTACCAACGCAAAGAAATCAAAGACGCCGTTTCCTACCTGCGCCTCGTCGCCAATAATTGGGATACCCTCTCTCTCGCCCGAATCGTGAACGAGCCGTCACGCGGCATCGGCAAAAAAAGTCTTGTTTCGTGGCTTGATACGGCGAAAACCGCGCAAACCGACCCGATTGCACTCGCGCGCGAAGATGACGGGAAACGGCTCGCCCTCGCCCCAAGCAAGCAAAAGTCCGCTGCGCGCTTCGCTAAAACCATATGTGAATACACACAAAAACTTCCCCAAGAAGGCGTCCTCTCCTCATTTCTCCGCGAACTCTTGGAAACCGTCGGGTATCTGAAATCACTCGACGACGGCACCGATGAAGGGAAAATCCGCCTCGAAAATGTGCAAGAGCTCTTTTCCGTCACCAAAAAATATGACACCATCTCGCTCGAACACGCGACGACGCTCTTTCTCGAAGAGATTTCCCTCGTTTCGGACACGGACGCGCTCGACGAGCAAGCGAATGTCGTCCACCTAATGACGCTCCACAGCGCCAAGGGCCTCGAATTTCCCTTCGTCTTCATCGTGGGACTCGAAGAGGGCATCTTCCCGCATTCGAGAAGCGCGCTCTCGCCCGCCGAGCTCGAAGAAGAACGCCGCCTGATGTATGTGGGGCTCACTCGCGCCAAAGAAAAAGCATGGCTCGTCTCGGCGGAAACCCGTATGATATTCGGTTCGACGCAAATGAATGCCCCCTCGCGCTTCATTTCCGAAATCCCCGAACACCTTGTGGAATACGAAGAATGGAAAAAGGGCAGAGAAAACAGCGAATTTTCCGATAGCTCATTAAACCGATCCACTTCTTCCAAAAAACAATCTTCCTTCGAAACCCGCAAAAAAGCGAAGTCTGACACCCTCCGCCCGGGCGATTCCGTCGCGCACCCCACTTTTGGAAACGGCGTCGTCATCAAAATCGAAGGCACCCTCGCAACAATAGCCTTCCGCACCAAGGGCATCAAAAAACTCGCCTTGGGGATCGCACCACTTGAAAGAACATAAAATATGAAAAGGAGAATATGGAACGGGAAGCATTTCCAATTCTTCATTCCGCATTCTCCATTCCTCTGCCCTTCCCATGAAATTTCTCATGCACTTCGCGAAGTCCTTCGTCGGTTACGTGGGTGTAAATCTGCGTCGTCGTGATGGATGAGTGCCCGAGGAGCGCCTGGACGCTTCGAATATCGGCGCCGTTTCGCAAGAGATCGGTCGCGAAGCTATGCCGGAGTGTATGCGGATGAACCGACTTCATAATGCCGGCTTTGGTCGCGAGACGCGCCACAATGCGTTCGACCGTCCTTACCGTGATACGGAGATCATCGCGCGCTGTTTTCCGGGTGAAACCCTTGGTCGTTGAAACAAAAAGTGCCGGGTCGATGTCTTTCCTCACCTCGAGATACGAAGAAATCACCGCGCGCGCCCGATCAGAAACAAAAACCATTCGTACCTTGCCGCCCTTGCCGCGCACACTAAACTCGCCGGTTTCGAGATTGACCGACTCCCGATCGAGACCAACCAATTCCGAAACGCGAAGTCCCGATGAAAAAAGGAGTTCGAGGAGCGCGCGATCCCGACAAGCAACTTCGCTTTTCCCTTCCGCCACGGCAAAAAGCCGCTCCAATTCTTCCGGTTCCAAAAAATCCACCTGCCGCTCAGGCACCTTTGCCATTTCGATTCGCTCCGGCTCCGCCGAGGCGATTCCCTCTTTCGCGAGGTAGCGCAGGAACCCCCGAAGGACGATGCCGTGATAATTTTGGGTGATTTTCTTGAGTTCACCGCCTCGGACAGTTTGTTTCCGATTCAAAAAAATCCGATATTTTCGAATCATGTCAAGGGTAATGTCTTTCGGGTCTTGAATTTTCCCGAAACGGAAGAAATCGCGGAGCACCCGGTCATAACTCTCGACCGTTTTGGGTGAACGACCCCGTTCTATCTCCACATATTCGAGAAATTTCATCAGACAAGCGGCGATGGTCGGCATACGAAGAAAAAGAAAAAACAACCGTCACTCCGTGAGTATACCACAGTTTTAGCCTCTCAGAGAAGCCTCAAGAAAACCAAATTTGACAAAAAGAGCCAAAAAATTATTGACAAGAAACTCCGGCTTCCCTATACTCAACCTTGCGTAAAAATCTTCAGTTTCGTCCTCGATGACCCGTCCGTTTCTTTGAGACCGGTCTAGACGACGAAGCCATTGAAAGGACCAGCGTATCTCAACGCGCATTCTCGGGGGGCTATTTTGTTTTTTCCGACGAGCCAAAACACTCGCGAGAAAAAGCAACACTACGATTCACCGATTGCAGAGAAAATGTGTTGTTTGCTTTAAACAACACAAAACTGTTCGAGTTCTTCATCTGTTCCGTCAATATTCAGCGCTCACCGTTGTCGTATCGAGCGCTTTTTTGGTAACCGGAACCAATATCGCCTCACAGGAAAAGCCGGGGGGTATTCTTTCCGGCTATTTCCATACCCAAAACACCGCCGTTCCGGAAGCGAAGTTCGCTCACAAAGAAGAAAAGAAAGAAAGCCTCTCACTCGTGCCGCTTGCGGTCGCTTCAAATACCGTCGATCCGGACGCAAAACTCGAAGACCCCTCTGTCATCGCAAACCCCAGCCTCATCATCGCCTCTTCCGACCTCTCTCCGGTGATCCAAAAAGACCCGGAAGAAGAAGGTGGCGTCACTATCTACACCGTTCTCGAAGGCGATACCGTAAGCGGCATCGCTCAAAAGCACTCCATCACCACCAACACCATTCTCTGGGCAAACGACCTCGCCAATGTGGATGAAATTCGTCCGGGCGACCAAATCTTCATTCTTCCGGTTGCCGGACTCAAGCACATCGTCGCGGAGGGCGACACCATAGAGAGTATCGCCAAAAAATACAAGGGAGACAAAGATCGCATCATCGCCTTCAACGAGCTTCCGGCAAATGGACGTCTTGAAACAGGCGAGGAGATCATCATTCCCGACGGCTCCAAGGAAATTCCAACACCGCCCGCTTCCGGTGGCATTCTGGATCGGCGCCAATACGCAACCTCAACCGGCGGCACCGCGACCGATATTTCCGGTTGGCGCACCCCCGAAGGCAAAGCCGGCACCGGACACAAGTTTCCCTACGGCTACTGCACCTGGTACGTCGCCTCAAAGCGCTATGTCCCCTGGGGCGGCAATGCCGGTACCTGGCTCTACAACGCGAAGTCCCTCGGATACAAAACCGGAAAAACACCCCGCGTAGGAAGCATTGTCGTCACTACCGAAAACCGCTACTACGGCCACGTCGCCCTCGTCGAGAAGGTTTCAGGCGGCGAAATCACCGTGAGTGAAATGAACTATGTCGGCTGGAGCAAAACCAATCGCCGCACCCTCTCCGCGAGTAGCCGAAGTATTAAGGGATATATATATTAATCGCTCAACTTCGATGTTTCTCAAAAGCCGCCACTTGGCGGTTTTTGTTTTTTTTAAAAACACTCCTTCCTCCCCATCCTTTCAGTTTTCCTGTTTCATTTTGTTCACATCCTGTGGATAACCCGGTATTTTCCCGCGCGAAACTCTTGTATTCACCTGCGGGAAACCCATAAGAAATTCTGCATAACTCCACCCCACCTCCCCACAGACACACACGTCACCGAGAATCCCAAATCTATCTTTAAGCATCACCCCTCAGAAAATCCTTTCTTAAAACAGTATTCCTCTCTTTTCAACTTTTCCACCGGACTAATAGTAATAATATTTATATTTTAAAAAATATATTCAATACCATAGAGAGAGGGTGAAGAATGAAGAACCCACCTTACGCAGTTACTGAAATAAGAGCTAAAAACCTAACCCGTCATACCCGCGAAGGCGGGTATCCAGGTTCCATTCGTCTTCAGTAAATATATTACAAGATTTTGTTCGTTGGGTGATTATATTCAGCAGGTGGTGACTACCTGCCTGCCGGTAGGCATGGGCTTCCCGCCTTCGCGAGAATGACGAAAAGAAAGACGGTGTTTAAGATGAGTAAATTTCTTGACGTGTACTTTTTGTGGTATACTATTTTCAGAAAAATGTTTTTGTCTTTCGTGTGTGAATGAGCGTTCCAAAATAAAAAGATCGTTTCTCTTTCGATTGAGTCTTTTCTTTAAGAACCACCCCGTTCTGCTCTTTGTGACGCTCTCGGGGTGTTTTTTGTTGCTGCCGTATGCATCTTACGCTGGAATATGGGATACTGTTTCTCAACCAATTGTAACGGGAGCGAAGTATTTAGTATATGCTTTTTATTGGTTTTTCTCTCTTTTTGTAAATTTAGCGTCAGCGCTTTTTGTATGGGCGATTGACACGAAAACGTTTTCGGATCTCATGAATAACGCGGCTATATATACCGTATGGCTTACGGTGCGGGATTTTTGTAATATTTTCTTTATTCTCGTTCTTCTCTTTTCCGCTTTTGCGACCATCTTTCAGCTTGAGAGGTATGAATACAAGAAAACGATTCCCATGCTCATTCTCATGGCGCTTCTCGTGAATTTTAGCTTCCCGATATCGCGCTTCGTGATTGATCTTGCGAATGTTCCGATGTATTTCTTTGCACAGAATACGGTCGGGGAAAGTGGGAATATTAGTAGTCTCTCGAGTGGTCTTTTGGGCGCGTCAAATATACGTGGCGTGATACTTCCCAATTCGCAATCGCCCGATAAAGATATTACTGATTACGATTTTGTGCATTTGCTTGTGGCGGCTACATGTATGTTTCTTTTTGGAATTTCGTTTTTTGTGCTGGCGCTTCTTATGTTGATTCGCATGATTGCATTGGTGATATTGGTGATGTTTTCTCCGATTGGATTTGTGGGAATGATTACGCCGGCACTCCATAAGTTTGCCCATGATTGGTGGGACAAACTCTTTAAATGGGCATTCTACGGGCCGATAGCGGTGATGCTTGTTTTGGTGGCGCTCGTCGTTATGAAGGCGGCCGGATCAGTGAGTACTACCATGAAGCCGCTCGCTGGTGACAGTGTGAGTAATGACTTTCTTTCTTCCGCCCTTTTCCTTGCTATTCCCATTGTCCTCTTCTGGATCGCTATCACGCAGGCGGAGAAGTATAGCAATGATATGTCCGGCTTGGGGATAAAGTGGGGGTCGAATATAGGGCGAAAGATGGGGGGATGGATGCGACAAGGAACATGGGGTGCAACCAAATGGACGGCAAAAGCCCCATT
>Ga0268298_10003041_pt1 | contig 17562 bp, 9 predicted proteins | sample WWTPWeurt_MetaG_FD_194462 | JGI IMG/M metagenome (GOLD analysis project Ga0268298, IMG submission 194462) | Activated sludge microbial communities from WWTP in Nijmegen, Gelderland, Netherland - WWTP Weurt | ecosystem: Engineered > WWTP > Aerobic digester > Activated sludge | place: Netherlands...
TAGGCGCGCCCCCCGCCGGATGCGATCTCGGTGGGGGGCGCGCCTACTCCGTACGGCGCGCCGCGCGCCTTCTCCGTACGGCGCGCGATCTGGGAGGGCACGTCGAGGTGCGGCGCGACGTACGTGAAGAGCGCGTCGTTGGGGCAGACGGCCACGCACTTGTCGCACGTCAGGCAGTCGAAGGTGACGAGCTGCGAGCCCACCTTTCGCGGGGGCTTCTCGTGGTGCCCCTTGCTGTAGCGAGGCTCCGTCGCGAGGCGCTCGACGTACGAGATCGTGTTGCGCCGCGCAGCCGCCTGCACCCAGCGCTCGGCGATCGCGGCGCCCAGCGTGCCCGCGAGATCACCCGTCTTGGATGCGGCCAGAAATCGGGCGGTGTCTTCACCATGTATCCCGATGTCGGCGAGGGCCCGCTCTTCGTTGCCGAACGCCCGCAGGATGAAGCCCTCGCGCGTCGTCGCCCCCGTGGATCGCACGCGCGCCGCGAGGGCCTCGTGGAGCCGGATGCCGCGCCCATAGCCGCCTGTCTTGAGCCAGTCGGTGCACACCGTGACGGGCACGAGATCGAGGGCGATCGCGTCGGCGGCGTTCTGCGCGTCGATCCCCGCCGAGAAGCTCAATGGGAGATCCATCCCGAGGGCCTCGCGGAAGCGCGCGACGAGGTGCATCGCGAGCACGTGGAGCGGCGGGCCGGAGAGGTACGCCTCACGTACGGAGCTCGGGAAGAAGGGCCTCCGGTTCTCGACGACGAGCGTGTTCGTGAGCTTGACGCCGAACCGCACGCCGAGCGCGCGCGCCCGCTCCCGGAGCCTCCCCACCATCTCGAACGCCTGCGCTGCCGTGGGATCGCGCTCGAAGGCGGCCTTGGGGACAGCGATGTCCGTGTAGCCGAGGGCGTCGTGGAGGAGCGCGCCGAGGTCCCGCTCGCCGAGCAGCGTGGGGTTGAGCTTCACGACGACAGCGAAGCCGTACCGCGTCATCAGGTGCTCCGCGATCGCCTCGATTTCGTGGGGCGGCGTGCCATGGAAGGTGCTGAGCGTCACCGTGTCGGCGAGCACCGTGGCCCGGCGCGGGCGGGCTCCGTCGGCGGAGATGGGGCTTGTTGCACTGGTAGTATTCTGTCGCGCGTCGAGCATCCCGTCGGCGAGCGGCCGGAGGTCCGCCGGGAGCTCCGCGCGGAGGAGGGTCAACGCGGGCTCCACGTCGCAGAGCGCGCGCAGGTAGGCGTCGACCTTGGGGCTCCGGATCCCGGCCAGATCGTAGCCCACGCTCGCGTCGAACACCGTGCCTGTGAACGAGGGCAGCACGCCTGTCTTTTCGCTCGCGACGAGCATGGCGATGAGGAGCGCGCCCTTGGCGTACTCGACGACGGACTCGGGGACGCGCAGCTCCTGCGAGAACTCGCAGTTGTAGCCGATCTCGCGCATGTCGATGCAGGGGCGAGGGAGGCTCAGATCGTCGTCGATCTGCACTGTCTTGAGCTCGATCGCGCGCCCGCCCGCGAGCCAAGAGAGGACGATGTTCTGCGCGAGCTGGGTGTGCGGGCCGGCCGCCGGACCGAAGGGCACCGCCGCGCGACCGCCGAAGATCGCCCCGGATCGAAGCCCTACTGTCGCGCCCTCGCTTTTGGACTCGGCGCCGACGGCCACGGAGAGGTCGAGATCGGCTTGCCCGCGAACGAACTTGCGGGCGGGCAGATCGAAGGCCGCGTTCTTCTCCGACAGCTCGCGAAAGAGCCGTCGCGAAAGCACGGCGATCGGCGACGGACGCAGGCGGGCCATGGCGAGAGAGTCGCCCAAGCACGAAGCCTGCCCTCGCGCGTTCGGCCTTGATCCGCGGGCGCAAGGGCCGCGGGGCTGAAAGCCTTGCACGGGAGGCACGCAGGGTTCGCGCGGCCTCCGCTGGGGGGACGCAGTCCCCGACGCTGCGCGCGGTGGGCGACTACCGGGGGCTTTTCTTCACCACGGAGTCACGGAGGGCACGGAGGTCACAGAGGTTTTCTTTGTCCCAGATTCGCAGAGGCTCTGAGAACAAAAATCCTCCGTGAAACCTCTGTGATCTCCGTGGCTCCGTGGTGAAAAAGTCCTCAGAAATCGCTAAATTTCGTCGGAGAGGAGGGCCGTCGCGGTGGGGGGCTGGCACTCGTAGACGACGTTCTGACGCTCGTCGAGCTCGCCGACGACGTAATAGATGATCACGACCGACAGCTCGTTCGCGTCAGGATAGGTGTGTTTTCGGACCTCGCCGAGGAGCCACTGGCACTGGGACTCCCGCAGATCTCGGGGCTCGTCCTGCTTGGCGTAGCCAGGCATGGAGAGGGCCTGATCCTTGAAGAAGTAGGGGGCGAAGCGCGAAGAGAGGAACTCTCCAAACGCGATGTGGGGCATCGCCAGACTCTTTGTCTCGTCGATGGGTCTCCACGCGTCGCCCGCGTGCGCGCGGACCTGCACGAAGCCGCCGCGGGGCTGCACCTCGCCGCCGCTGTAGGCGCCGCTGAAGAGCGAGAAGCTCAGGAGGGGATACGCTCCTCTCCGCAAGAAGAAGGGCGCCCACTGGAGCAACCCCACGGCCAGGGTCGCGGCGACGAAGGCGCGCCACGCGCGGGCTGTGGGGGCGAGACCTCTGGAAGGGGCCTTTTGAGAAGGGGCCTCTTCAGGCTCGGCGCGAGGCGCTGATTTTCCCCTCCAAAGAAGGGCGATCTCCATCGGAGGGATGAAGAAGAGAATGCCGCTCTCCAGGAACGTGAAGGGGTTGATCGACATCGTGTGTCGCACGATCTCGTGGAAGAAGATGGCGCTCAGGGTGAAGGGGATGCGGACCTTGGGGAAGAAGTGGATCAGGCCGAACGCGCACTCCCACATCACGACGAGGAAGGCGATGAGGCCGAGGAGCCAGAGCGGCCACACCGATGCTTTGGTGATCTTCTGAAAGCCCCAGAGGAAGTGGGTCTGGAGGGTCGTGCCGTTGAAATACCGCAGGCCGGACTGGAGGGCCTTCTCCATCCCGGCCTGCACGTAGACGGTCACGAACGCGAACCGAACGGCCTCGATCGTGAACGCGGGATAGGACGCGACCTCCGTGAGGGGCTTCTTGTCGCGATTGGCCTGGACGTATTTGCCGATGAACGGGCTGGGATCCGGGCAGAGGGCGATCGTGAGGAGCGCCATCGGCACGACGTGGTTGTGCACGGAGTAGCCGAACGAGAACTGCAAGGACCACAAGAAGATGTGGCAAACGGCGGCGATCGCGGAGCCGGCGCGCGTCGCGAGGCCGAGGAGCGCGACGAGGATCGCCGCGCGGAAGAGCCATGTCGCGGCGTCGACGCTCCACAGAGGGACGCTCGCGAGGGGGATGAGCTTGAACAGGCCGATAGGCGAGGAGAGGGGCAGTGAGCGGGTGAGGGTCTCTTTCAGCGCGCCCGGATCCGGGGTGTTGAAGAGCCACACCGAGAAGACGAAGACGCGCGCGGAATCCAGGTAAATCGAAGGCTCTCGGAGGCGGAAGAGGCCCTCGGCCTTGGCGCGGAGAGAGGTCCCGGGGCGCTTCGAGACGGCGCGCCACGCGAGCCAGGCATAAAGCACGAACCAGGGGAGGATGAGCGCCGTGCGGATGAGTCTCGAAGCGAGCATGGGGACCCCGCCGGCGCCAAAGGTGCGCTCGGGCCAAGCGGTCTTGCGTAACACGTCGCGTGCCGACGACACGGCCAGTCGCCTGCGGAGGGATCGCCGACGCATCGGCGGTCGCCGGGGGATGGAGGCCGGCGCATCGGCGGCCGCGGGCGGCGAGGTCCCGACGCACCACGCGCGCGGCCGCCGCTGGGGGACGCAGTCCCGACGCTGCGCGCGCCTTGCACGGGGGCGCGAAACCGATGCGCGAGGTGGCCGCGGCTTGACGCGCCTCGCCGGATGGACGACCTCTCGGACGTCGCGCGGTGAGCGCGGAGGATTCGCCCTCTGCCTCGCCGAGAGACCGCTTGCCTGGAGGCTCCCACGCTCCCCGATCTCCACCCCTTGCTCTCCTTGCCCGAAGCGACGCTCCGAGCGCTGCCCGCGCGGCTCCGGAGGGTCGGGCTCACCCGCGCTTTTCTGCAACCGTTCTCGGCGCGCCTGCGGGAGGTCCACCCGATCTTGCGCCCGGCGGCCCGCGCGTTTCATCTGCGGCAGAGCCCCGAGCCCGCCGCTCTGGCAGCGCGGTTGTTCCTCTTCGAGGAGGCCCTCTCTCGCGAAGAGGCAGAGAGGGTGCTCGGCGATCTCCTGACTCCGCTGCTCGAAGGAGGGCTCCTGGCGCTCAGCGCAGGGGAGGGGGCCCCTCCGGCGGGAGACTCGAAGTCGGGAGATGGTCAGTCCGGAGACTCGAAGTCTGGCGACTCGAAGTCTGGCGACTTGAGGACTGGAGATGGGCAGTCCGGAGGCTCGAAGTCTGGAGATGGGCAGTCCGGGGGCTCGAAGTCCGGGGAGCGGGTGTCGTGTCGTCTCGTGCTGGGGCTCGTGGACGATCTCTATCTGTTCTCGGACGCTCGCTCGTACGGCGACGACGCCGTGCTGCCGCCGGGGGACGGGACGATCGCGCTGCTCGCCGCGGCTTTTCCGGACAAAACGGTGGACCGGGCGCTCGATCTGGGGTGCGGATCCGGCACGTGCGCGCTCGTGCTCGCGAAGCGCGCGAAGCAGGTGGTCGCCACGGACATCTACGGTCGGGCCCTCGCGCTCACCCGGATGAACGCGACGATGAACGGGATCGGCAACGTCGAGACGCGCGAAGGGAGCCTGTTTGACCCTGTCGCGAACGAGACCTTCGATCTCGTCGTGTCGCAGCCGCCGTTCATCCCCAAGCCCGAGGGCGCCGCGACGTCCACGTTCCTCTACGGTGGCAGTCGAGGGGACGAGATCCCGCTGGCCTTGCTCGGGGGCCTCGCGCCGCACCTCGCTGAGCACGGGCGCGCGGTGCTGCTCGTCGAGTGGCCTGTCGCGAAGGACGCAGTGGCGGACCGGATCCGGCGGGCGCTCGGGACGAACGAGCCGGATCTGCTCGTCCTGGAGGCCCCGCGGGTCGGCGCAGACGAGCACGCGACGGAGTATGCGGCCAGTATGCACTCCAGGCTCGACGAGGACTTTGTGAAGGACGCGCTGATGCGGAGGGCGCATTTCGACAGGGAGTCGATCGCGGCGATCGTGCCGGCCTTCACGGTGATCCAGAGGTCGCCGCACGCGGGCAGGCAAGGGTTCTCGGACACGATCCCCATCACTTCGCGGGCGCGGGGGAAGGTGAGCTCGTCGCGGCTCGACAAGCTGTTCGCGGCGCGCGAGGTGGGGGCGGATCCGCGGAGGCTCCTCGGCGCGAAGCTGCGCGTCCCGGCGGGCACGACGTTCTCGGAGGAGCAGAAGGGGCCGGGGGCGGACAAGCCCTCTTCGGTCTCGGCGCGCTTCTCGGACGAGGCGTTGATTCACCCGGTGCCGCTCACTCCGGAGCTGCTCGCGGTGGTGACGTTGATCCACGAGTCGGACACGGTGCAGGCGGGGCTCGCGCGCTACGCGGAGGCCTTCGAGGTCACCGGCGAAGAGGCGTTCGCCTTCCTCCCTCGAATCGCGCAGTCGCTCCGGCAAGGTCTGTTGGAGGTCGCGGGGTAGGGCCGCGGGGCCACCCCGACTCCATGTATTCTGACGTCTGTGGCCGGAGGACGCGAGGCGACAGGGAGGGCCCCTCCCGCGGCGCGCGAGCGCGACGCTTGGGAGGGGCGGCCGCGCGGCATGCGGGAGTCGCCGATGAATAAGGGACGTTCTCCGCGCGGCCGGGGGTGGGCAACGGCGCACTCTTGAACAGAGACTCTGTCAGAAGCTCTTGGGCTATTTGCTGGATGTCGCGGCGGGGCGCTGGAGGGTGCACGTCAAGGGCTGCATCAGCTCCAAGGAGCGGAGCGCGCCGACGGTCTGGCCCGGAGATGGGGTGTCCTTGGTGGGTGTCTTGGTCGGAGTCACAGGGGCGCCCCAGCGGATCACGAGGTTCTCTCCCGCAGGGGAGTCGGGGCGGCGGCGAGGGTCCAGGACGGCCACGTCGATGGCCTCCAGGCACACCCGATCTTCGCTCCAGCGGACAAGGGCGATCCCCTGTTTGGCCAGCGTGACGCCAGGGAGCTTCTCGGAGTCGAGCGTGAACCAGAGGCTCGGATCCATGGGGATCAGCGCGCGATAGGACCTCTTGTCGGCCCGACAGGCAGGGTCGTCCGCTGTCACGATCGTGGACCAGGGTGCCAGTCTCTGGGTCGCGCCAAGGGTGGTGGCGATCCGATCGAAGGGGCCGACTCCCGCCATCTCCGGCGCCGCAGAGTCGAAGACGAGGACTCCCACGCTGCCGTCGTCGCGCCGGCCGAGAGTGACGCCGCGGCGGCGGTTGGGATCGCGATCGAAGCCGAAGTAAAAGGGCGGCTTTTGCGGGGAGAAGCCGTGCTCTTCGAGCGCCGAGCGACGGCGGTTGTCCCCGAGGATCATGGCGCGGTTGTTGGCAGTGCGCAGGCCAGGCGCAGATCCAGTGTTGTCGCTGTAATAGTAATAACGGCGGTTGTCGAACTGAGGGACAGTGACGAGGTCATTGCGATCCGCGATGGCCTCTGTCTGGTCCGCGTAGATCAGCATCGAGGCGTCGCCGTTGGCGCCGAGGAGGATGGCGGCCGTCGCGCGGTTGCGGTATCCGATGCTGGCATTGGTGGCGTTGAGTCGAACGATGGGCGCCAGTGGATCGAGCGGGGGGCGCATCACGAGGGTGTGCGTGCGCGTGGGCGCGGCCTTCGCTTTTGCCTTGCTGGAGGCCGACGCCGAAGCCGAGGGCGTGGCCGTCGGGACGGGCGGAGGATAGCCGTAGCGACCGTAGTAAGGGCTCGCCGAAGAGAGGGCGTCCGGGGTCTCGCGGATCATCTCCAGCGTGGCGCCAAAGGTCGTCTGGATGGAGACCTTGGCCTGCGCTCCGAGGGTCGCCGCGGCCGGAGAGGTGGTCGTCTGTTCGGCCTTGGGCATGCCCACGGGCTCGCACGCGATCACAGGGGCGAAGACCTTGGGCTTGGGCGGATCCTCTCGCTTTTCGTCGAGCACGCGCGGGGTGATCGTGGAGCTTGCTCCCCAGCCGATGCGCACGCCCGTCGCGAGCGAGCAGCCCTCTCGTGTGCAGGTGCCCGCGACCGTCCCGGGCACGAGCGCTGTCTTGCCCGCCGCGCGCCACGATCGGCCCCGATCGGTCGTCTCGAAGAGCTTGCCCTCGCGCGTGGCGAGCAACCCGAAGGGGCCTCCGATCGCCATTGACACGGGCGTCGCGGGGAGCTCGAAGACCTCGGTCCGAAGGCCCGGTCGGAGCACGCCGCCCGCCCATTTGGCGATGGGGTTGTAGCGATCCTCCATCTCGGCCTGCGCGAGCCAGCCGACGATGGCTCCGTCGTCGAGCGCTCGGTAGCGGCGGTCGATGATCTGCGCTGGCTGGTTGCGCCCGTAGTACGTGCGGACCTGCTGCGAGGGCCACGCCCAGCGGTCGTTGTCGCGGTACACGCGCACCACGCGGACGCCGTTCTGCGAGGTCTCCCGCTGCGAGTCGATCGCGAGATCCGGCAGCGCGTCGCCGCGCCCGGTGCCCCGGACGATCGCCACGGCGGTGCCGTCCTTGCGCGGGATCCACGCGGCGAGCTGGGTGTCCTGATCGAGCTCCAGCCTGCGCTCGACCCAGTCCTCCGGGCCGCGACGCACGCAGATCACCGGCTGGACCGTGGGCTCTTGGTACTCTTCGCCGTCGTAGTAGCGGCCGTACCGACCGTAGTAGCGATCCGGATCGACGAACTTTGGCTCGACCTTGCAGGAGCCGGTGAACCCGAAGCTGCCCTCGTCGTCCGCGACGAACACGCCGTCGTCCGTGAAGATGCGCTCGACGCGCGGCGGCTCGGGCCCGTCCGAGCGCAAAACGTAGGCTCCAGCGCCGTATTCGTCGATGCTACATGCATAAAGGATCGACCCGTCCATCGGCATCGCCTGGCACTCGATCCCGTTCGGGAGCCAGTCGGTGGCCATCTCGCGCACCTTGCCTGTCGTGAGATCCACGCGCGTGATCGCTCCTCGAGCGACGCCGAGGCCCGTGCCGTCCGGGAAGCGAACGCCCGACGCGATCGCGGCCTGGAGGGGCTGGCTCGTCTGGTAGCCGTAGCCGTACTGATCGTCGCGATCGGCGCGCGTCCCCTTGAAGAGGACCTGGAAGGGACGCTGGTAGTCGATGTAGCGGTATGAGGAGCCCTCCGGCTCGCCGAGCGGGCCCTCGCGACCGAGCGCCGCGCGGCCCTGGTTCGTCTCGAACCAAAGCTCTTCGGGGCTCACCGCGAGGCCGCGCAGGCCGCTCCCCGAGACGACCGGCGAATCGGTCCATGTCTTGCCGCCGTCGATCGTCCACGCCGCGCGACCGAAGGCGTCGAGCCGGATCGCCCTCGATGCGTCGAGCGCTGCGAGATCGGTGATCGCCGGATCGGGGAACGCGGTGGCGATCGTCGCGCCCGGGAGGAGCTCGCGAGGCCCCGTGTCGGTCGCGATCACGACGCCGCGGAGTCCATTCCGAAGGCCCCGGATGCTCGTGTCCGAAGCGTCGGCGATGCCGAGCGAGATGGGCACGAGGGGGCCGGTGAAATCCGTGGATCGGAAGAGCCGGGACTGCGCCCAGAAGAGGTACCCGCCGCCGAGGTGCGGGGCGACCGCGAGGCCGCCCGCAAGCAGATCGCCCTGGTTTGCTTTGTCGGTCTCCCACGAGGACGCGAGCACCTCGCCCGTGGACGAGAGCTCCAGCCTGGCGCCTGATGAGATGACGCGATCGCGGCTGGAGTCGTGGGTGACCCAGTACGAGTCGTCCGGCGAGAGCTGGAAGAACCGCGGGTTGCCCGGCAGGCCCGTGACGGGCGGCTGTCCGTCGCCGTGCCCCCCTGAGGCCGGGGGTCCCGACGCCGCGGAGCAGCCGAGCGAGGCGAGGACGAGCGCGACAGATCCGAGAGCCTTGCGGGACATCGGTGCTCGGACGGTACCGGAGCCGAGGCTCCTCCGGAAGCAAAACACGCGGGTGCTGCGCCCGGAGCAAGGGCGGCGCGAGCGCGCGACCCGCCGTCACGTGAACCGAAAAATCGGGCCGGATCGGAGCTACAGTCTCCGGCCATGGCGACCATCCGTCCCCCCTCCGACACGGCCAAGTCCTTTCTGCGGCGCGCAGGTCTCCTCGTGGCCGCGCTCATCGTGCTCGGCATCGTCCTCTCCTCGTGCACGACGCGCGTCGACGCGGCGCACGTGGGCATCAAGATCAAGCTCGCCGGCACCGATCGCGGCGTCGATGACATCCCGCAAGTGACCGGTTGGGTCTTCTACAATCCGCTCACGGAGCAGCTCATCCTGTTCCCGACGAGCGTGCAGAACATCGTGTGGACGAAGGATCCGCACGAGGGCTCGCCGAAGGACGAGTCGATCACGTTCTCCTCGCAGGAGGGCGTGAACATCAACGCGGATATCGGCCTCGCTTTCCACATCGAGGCGAAGAAGGCCCCGCATCTTTACCTGCGGTTCCGAAAGAACGATCTCGTGGCCCTCGCCGACGGCTACGTGCGCAACGCGGTGCGCGAGGGCTTCAGCATCGAGGCGTCGCAGATGCCGGTGCAAGAGATCTACGGCTCCGGCAAGGGCAAGCTCGTCACCAACGTGCAGAAGAGGCTCCAGGATCTCCTCGGTCCGGACGGCTTCGTGATCGATCAGCTCACGATCAACGGCGCGCTGCGGCTCCCGGAGAACGTGGCGACCGCGATCAACCGCGCGATGGAAGCGACGCAGCTCTCGATCCAGGCAGAGAACCGCGTGCGCCAGGTGAAGGCCGAGGCCGAGCAGGCCATCACGCAGGCGAAGGGCGCCGCCGAAGCCGCCCGCGAGCGAGCCCGCGGTGAGGCCGACGCTCGCCTGATCACCGCGCGCGCCGAGGCGAAGGCGAACCTGATCCTCCGAGCGTCGACGTCTCCCCTCGTGCTCCAGTACCGCGCGCTCGAGCGCTGGAACGGCAAGCTCCCGGTGATGAACGGGGGCGGCGCTCTGCCGTTGCTCACGTTCGACGTGTCCAAGGTGGGCGCGCTCTCCGCCGACGAAGAGAAGCTTCTCAAGGATCTTCTCGCCGAAGACGAGGCCGATCACGCGAAGGGGAAGGGCGACGCTCCGAAGACGGGCGACAAGAAGCCCGACGAGCCGGCCCCGGCCCCGGACGCGCCGAAGCCGGACGCGCCGAAGCCGGACGCCCCCAAGCCTTGATCGCAAGCCAAACCGGCGCTGCCACCTCCGAATGTCGACGAGGAGCGCCGCGGCATGTGCTACGCAGCGCGCCTCTTTGGCTTCGCGGCGTTCGAATTCACGTAAAGAATCGCCGGATCGCCGCAAACTTGTGCTCGCGTGTGAGTCCGGCTTGCATATCCTCCCCTCACCTCTCGTCCTAGCGACTCAGGAGGTCCCTGTGCGTCCGTCTCTCCGCTCGCTCCTCGCCCCGATTGGTCTCCTCGCCACCGTCGCGCTCGCCGGCGAGGCTCACGCCGACGACAGCGTCGGCATCTTGGTCCTCAAAGAGCATGGCGTCGGCACCGCCGCCCAGGCTCAACCCTACGTCGACAAGCTCGTCGCGATCGCCGCCAAACAAGCCGGATGGGCGAGCGCGAAGGGGTCGTACCAGACGACCCGAACCGCCGCCGAGAAGTACATCACCGACAGCAAGCCCCACTTCGGCATCCTCTCCCTCGCCGCCCTGCTCGGCCTCAAAGACAAGCAAAAGCTCGAGATCATCGGCCAGGTGACCTCGTCCCGCGCCGGCGGCCAGCAGTACCACCTGGTCAGCAAGAACGCGGCGGACGCGGCCGGTTGCAAGGGCAAGTCGCTCGCGACCGATCACGCGGACGACACCAAGTTCATCGACAACGTCGTCTTCGGCGGAAAGATGAAGCTCTCCGAGTTCACGCTGGTCCAGACGACGCGCCCCATCCAGACGGTCAAGAAGGTCGTCGCGGGCGAAGCCGAGTGCGCCCTCATCGACGACGCTCAGTTCGCCGAGCTCGGCACCGTCGACGGCGCCAAGGACCTGAAGAGCGTGTGGAAGAGCGACAAGCTCCCCTCGATGGCGATCGTCGCCTTCCCCAGCGCCCCCGCCGCCGAGAAGAAGGGTTTCCAGGCCGTCTTCTCGAAGGTCTGTGAAGGCGACGGCAAGGACGTCTGCAAGGAGGTCGGCATCTCCGCGATGAAATCGGCTTCTTCCACGGACTACCAGACGGTCATCACGGCCTACGCCAAACAGTGACGCTCGCCCTCCTCCGTTCCCTCCCTCTCATCGTCCTGCTCTCCGGCTGCTGCGCGTCGCAGCCGCCTCCTGCCGTCGCCGCGCCGTTGCAACAGGCGATCGAGCATCAAGACGCGCTCGCGATGGCGGACGCGCTCGAAGGCTTGATCGCCGACGGCAAGGACAGCGGCCGTGATCGGCAGCTCGCTTACGACGAAGTACGCCGGAAAGAGGAGCCCACCGCGGAATACGCCTACGCTCGTGCGATGATCGCGGGGCGCCTCGTGCAGCTCAAAGGGCTGACGGCGGCGCTGCTCGTGCGCGAGATGGAAGCGTGGGCCGAGAAGAGTCGGGCCCTCGATCCCAAGTTCCGAAGCGGGGCGGCGGCGCGGATGCTCGGCTCGCTCTACGTCCTCGCGCCGGGCTCGCTCCTCGCGCACGGCGACTCCGAGAAGGGCCTCGAGATCTTGGAGCAAGTGCGCAAGGAGTATCCGGAGGCGATCGAGAATCACCTCCGCTACGCCGAGGCCCTCATCGCGCTCGGCGATCCCGCGCCCGCCACGGAGCCGCTCTGCAAGTGCCTCGCGGAGAAGGCGAAGCTCCGCAAGGACGATCAGCGCCTGCTCGAGAAGCTCGTGCAAGACGCCGGCTCGCCCGCGTGCCCTCCCGCGCCTTGACGGGCGCCTCGCGCACAGCACGATCGTCTCCCTCCCCATGATCGAAGGCAGCGAGGAAGCGCTCGCGGTGGTGGCTCGCCCCGAGGGCCTCTATGTGCCGGCGCTGGATCTGTTCCTCGACCCGAGCGCACCTGTGCCTCGCGCGTTCGTGTCGCACGCGCACGGGGATCACGTGGCCGCGGAGACAGGGGCGATCACGGTGTCGAGCCGGGAGACGGCGGCGCTGCTCGCGGCGAGGTTCGGGCTCGCGGTGAGCCGTCCGCTCGCATGGGGAGAGGCGATCGCCTGGGAGGCTCCGATCGGGCCGACGGTGATCACGCTGATGCCCGCGGGGCACGTCCTCGGCGCCGCGCAGCTCGTCGCGGACACGCCCGCAGGGAGGCTCGTGTACACGGGTGACTACCAGTCCGGGCCCGGGCTCACGCACGCTGCGGGGGCGCCCGTGCCTTGCGATGTGCTCGTCATCGAGGCGACGTTCGGGCTGCCGATCTTCCGGTTTCCTCCGCGGGATGGAGTGAGGGCTGACATCGCCGGGTGGTGCGCCGCGCGGCTCGCCGGAGATGAGATCCCGGTGCTGCTCGCGTACTCGCTCGGCAAGGCGCAGGAGCTGTGCGTCGCGCTCGGCGAGGACGGGCTGTCGATCGTCGCGCACGGGGCGGTGCGACGCATGTGCGCGGCCTATTCGGAGCTCGGCGTGAGGCTCCCGGAGACGCGCGCGATCGTGGCCGGGGACGCCGAGCCAGGGGTGCTCGTGATCCCGCCGTGGGCGCGCGGTCAGCCGTTCGTGAAGAGGCGCAAGAACACACGGATCGCCTATGTTTCAGGCTGGGCGCGCATCGATGCCGCGCGCGAGCGCTTCGACGCGGACGCCGTGTTCACGCTGTCCGACCACGCCGATTTCGACGACCTGCTCTTCACGGTTCGCACGTCCGGCGCGCGCCGTGTGTACACGACGTACGGTCACGCGGCGCCCTTCGCGGCCATCCTCCGCGATCTCGGGATCGACGCTCGCCCGCTCGAGGCGCACGGGCGCGACACGCAGGAAGAGGCGGCGGGGGAGGGGATCTCGTGACCCCACCGGCGACGCTGCGGGAGCTCTCGAGCACGTTCGAAGCGATGCGCGCCACGCGATCGCCGCGCATGAAAGAGGCGCTGCTCGGCGACCTCTTGCTGACGATCGCGGACGACGCGGAGGCGCTCCAGATCACCGCTCGGATCTGCGCGGGGCGCGGCCTCGCGGCCGGGGATCCGAGGAGCGTCGGGGTGGGGTGGTCGCTCGTGATGGAGGTGGCCTCGGGGATGACCGGCTACCCGCCGGGGATCTTGGCGGCGTGCGCTCGAGCGACAGGCGATCTCGGCGAGGCGATCGGCCTCCTCGTCGAACGATCTCCGGGCGCGGACGATCGACCGGGCCTCACGCTCGTGGATGTCGCGGCGCTCTGGGACGCGCTCGCGAGCTCCTCTCGCCGAGCCGACAAGGGGCCGATCCTGTTTCGCGCGCTCGCTCGATGCTCTCCGATCGAGACGAAGTACCTCTTGCGATCGCTCGGCGGCGGGCTCCGCGTCGGTGCGCAAGAAACCCTTGTTTTGTCGGCGATCGCGCGCGCCTTCGATCGCGACTTGGAGTCCGTCCGGTGGGCCTTCGCGCGCACCGGGGACGCCGGGGTGGTCGCGGGCCTCGCGCGGGACGATCGGCTGGCCGAGGCCTCGTTCGAGATCGGTCGGCCGGCCGCGTTCATGCTCGCGACGCCGCTGGAGAGCGTGCGATCGGCGCTCGATCCCGCGATGTACGTCATCGAAGACAAGATCGACGGCATCCGAGCGCAGGTGCACAAGCGGGGCGACGAGGTCGCCATCTTCGCGCGGGGCCTCTCGCGCGTGACCGAGCAGTTCCCCGAGGTGGTGGAGGCGATGCGCCTCACGTCCGCTTCGGGGGCGCTCGACGGAGAGATCGTCGCCGTCGGGCCCGAGGGCCGGCCTCGTCCGTTCATGATCCTCGCCGAGCGCATCCATCGCAAGGCGCCGACGCGGGCCATGCTCACGCGCGTGCCCGTCGCGTTCGTCGCCTACGATCTGCTCGCGGACGACGCCGGGGAATCGCTCGATTCGCCCTGGACAGACCGTCGATCGCGCCTCGAACGCTTCGTCGCCACGCTCGGCCCGAGCGCGGTGATCCGTGTGAACCCGGCGGCGCCGATGCGAGCGAGCGACGCGGGCGCCGCTGTCGAAGTCGACGCGCCTGGCGCCGACGCCGAGCCCTCGGCCGCCGCGCTCCTCCCGTCGGTGCAGTCCTCGTTTCGAGCGGCGCGCGAGCGCGGACACGAGGGCCTCGTGCTCAAGCGCGTCGACGCCTACTACGAAGCCGGCCGCCGCACCGCCTCGTGGATCAAGGTCAAGCAGGCCTTCGCCACGCTCGACTGCGTGATCACCGCCGCGGAGGAGGGCCACGGAAAGCGGGCGGGCGTCTGGAGCGACTACACCTTCGCCGTCTGGAACGGCCCCGAGCTCGTCAACATCGGCAAGGCGTATTCCGGCCTCACAGACCGCGAAATCGAGGCCCTCACCGCGCGCCTCCGCAAGCTGGCCACCGAGCGCTTCGGCCGCGCGCACCTCGTCCGGCCCGAGGTGGTGCTCGAGATCGCCTTCGACGGGGTCCAGCGATCGGCGCGCCACAAGAGCGGCTTTGCCCTTCGTTTCCCGAGGATCCTGCGCATCCGGGACGACAAGCCGCCCGAGCAGGCCGACGCCCTCGCGACGGTGCGCGCCATCTTCGCCGCGCAGTTGGAGAGCGGTCACCGCGAAGAGCCCTCCCTCGCGGATCTCCCTGGTTCTCCCGAGGATCCCTCCTCTCCGCCCTCCGGCGCTCCCTCGAGGCCCCCGCGGTCCCGCTCCGGGGCTCCGGCGCGCCCTTCGCGTCCGCCGCGCCCAGCGGCTGCCGGGAGGGCGGCCTCCCCTGCGCAGCTCGCGTTTCCCTTCGCCGAGGCCGATTTTGTCCCTCGGCCGCGACGGCGCGGACGCTGATCGTCACATCCATCGTGCACCCAGCTTGAAAGCGAGGGTGCGGGCGTGGACAATGGGTCGGTGCCTGCGCCGGACGCCTTCTCCCTCTCCAAGGGAGCGGTGTTTCACGACCAATACGAGGTCGTGCGCCGCATCGACTCCGGGGCCATGGGCACGGTGTACGAGGTCGTCGATCGCGTCACCAAGCGAAGGCGCGCGCTCAAGGTCATGCTCGCGCGGTTCGTCGACAATACCGACGTGACCGAGCGCTTCCGGCGCGAAGCGACCATCACCGCCGACGTCGTGAGCGAGCACGTCGTCGAGACATTCGACGCCGGCGTGGACGCGTCCACCGGCCTCCCGTTCCTCGTGATGGAGCTGCTCCGCGGCGAGGATCTCGGCAAGGTCGTCGCGCGCGGCCCCCTGCCCGCGGCCGACGTCATCGCGCTCTTGATGCAGGCCTCGAGCGCGCTCGATCGCATGCACGCGCACGGCATCGTCCATCGCGATCTCAAGCCCGAGAACCTCTTCATCACGCGCCGCGACGACGGCTCCCCGCGCCTCAAGGTCCTCGACTTCGGCATCGCGAAGGTCGTCGAGAAGGCCGCCCCGAGCGCGACCTCCACGCGCAACATGGGCACGCCCGTGTACATGTCCCCCGAGCAGGTGCTCGGCGCTGGAAACGTGGGCCCCGCGGCCGATCTCTACGCCGTCGGCCACCTCGCCTACACGATGCTCACGGGTCAGCCCTACTGGCTCGAGGACGCGCTCGCCTTCGAGACGGTGTACCCGCTCCTGCTCAAGATCATGCAGGGCGCCTCCGAGCCCGCGAGCGAGCGCGCGAAGCGCAACAAGCAAGTCACGTTGCCACCAGCCTTCGATCCGTGGTTCGCGAAGGCCACCGCGCACTCCCCCGACGATCGCTACAAGAGCGCGACGGCCTCGATCTTCGCGCTCGCCGATGCGCTCGACGTCGCGCGCCCGATGCTCCTCTCGTGGCCCATCGATCCCGCGGTCGCGACGGCGACGACGATCTCACCCCCCAAGAACGATCGCCCGTCCGACGCCGATCACCGAGAAAGCACGGCGATCCCGCTCCTCCCTCGCCCCGCCGGCACCCCGCGCACCGGCCCCGTCGCCCCCGTCACGACGGGCCCCGAGCCTCGCTCCGACGCCCCGTCCACGCCCTCGGACGCGCCCGTTGGGAAGTCAAAGACCGCTTGGAACGAAGCGGTTCGCGAGATCACCGCCGACCCTCAGCCGTCCCCGGTGCTCGCGCTCGCGCCGCCGCTCTCCGCCGCCGACGAGCGCGCGCCGACCGATCCCGTCGGGCACGCGCACGCGCCCACTCACCCCGGCGACTCCGCCGATCACGCTCAAAAACAAGCCCGCAAGGACGAGGCCCTCCGCACGCTCTCGCCTGTCTCCACGCTCCCTGGGCCCCGCGCCGAGCTCGCTCCGAAGAGCGCCCGTCGCTCTCGTGGCCGCGCGGTCGTCTACATGGGAGCCGCCTTTTTCCTGACCGGAGTCGCGGGCTCGATCCTCCTCGTGCGCAGCCTCCGCCACCCCCCGAGCGACGCTGCTCCTCAGGCCGCCAGCACCACGGCCGCCCCTTCGCTCCCAGCCTCGGGCGCGCCTGTCACCACCGCGGATCCCGCGCCGATCGCCCCCGTGCAGACCGCCGCCTCCGCGCCATCCGCAGACCCCCTCGCCCCCTCGCCCTCCGGCGCGCCCGTCACCTCCACGGCTTCCCCCACCGCTGTCTCGAGCGCGAGCGCCGCCCCCTCGGCGCGCCCCCTCGGCACCGGCCGCGTCCCTCGCAAGACGGCGCCTTCTTCCACCTCCAAGACCTCCCCACCGGCCCGACCCTATGGCGATCCGAGCCGCGATCTCTAGCCTCTCCGCGATCTGCGCCCTCGCTTGCGGCGTCGCCTTCGCCCCGCTCGCGCGCGCAGAGAACCCTGCAAACGTGCCGGATCCCGTCGCTCAGGCGCTCTTCCAGGACGGGCGCGATCTCGTCGACAAGGGCCAGTGGGACGCGGGCTGCACCAAGTTCGAGGCGAGCATGCTGCTCTATCCGGCGGCCAGCACGCTGCTCAACATCGCGCGCTGCTACGAGCACCAGAGCAAGCTCGCGTCCGCGTGGTCCGCGTACAAGCGCGTGCAGGTCCTCAACCGCGAGACCTTGGGCGAGGAGCGCCGCCGCGCGATCGACGAGATGGTCGAGGCCCAGATCAAATCGCTCACCCCGCGGCTCCCCAAGATCAGGCTCGCGATGGCCCGCCCTGTCGCCTCCGTCACGCTCCGCAAGGACGGCGAGATCGTCCCCACCGCCGTGATCGGCACCGAGGTGCCCGTCGACGCAGGCGAGCACGAGATCGTGGCCGAAGCGCCGGGCTATCGCCCCTTTCGCCAGCGCTTCGAGGTCAAGGAGAGCACCCTCCGCGTCATCGACATTGACCTGGTCTCCGACAGCGAGCCCGATCCTCACGAAGCCTCCGCGCGCATCCCCACGTGGAGCTACGTCGCCGGCGGCGCGGGACTCGTATTCCTCGGTCTCTCGGCTGGATTTCGCGTTGATCAGGCC
>Ga0268298_10003043_pt1 | contig 17555 bp, 22 predicted proteins | sample WWTPWeurt_MetaG_FD_194462 | JGI IMG/M metagenome (GOLD analysis project Ga0268298, IMG submission 194462) | Activated sludge microbial communities from WWTP in Nijmegen, Gelderland, Netherland - WWTP Weurt | ecosystem: Engineered > WWTP > Aerobic digester > Activated sludge | place...
AACGGCGACCCGGTGCGCGTGCTCGACAACCCCCTGGCCTCGCTCTTCGACAAGCCGAACGAAGTCAACGGCGAGGACGAAGTGCGCGAGGCTATAACGGCAGCCATGGCCGGCTGGGGGAACGGCTACGTCGAAGTGTTCCGCGACACGAAAGACCGGGTGCGGGAAATGTGGCCGGTGAAGCCGCTGAACGTGCAGGTGACGCGGCGCGCCAACCGCACGCTCGAGTACCAAAAGGTCGGCCCGTCCGGTTCGCTCGAGCCGGTGCCGGCCGACCGGCTACTGCACCTGCGCGCGTTTTCCCTGGATGGCGTCACGGGAGTCTCGCCCCTGGGCATGGCGCGCGAGGCGTTGGGCCTCGCGGCTTCGGCGCAAGCCTACGCCGGGTCCTTCTTCGCGAGCGGCGGCCGCCCGACCGGCGTGCTCTCATCCGACCGGATTCTCACGAAGGAACAGCGCGAGAAGTTGCGGACGGAATTCGCGGGGCTGGCGGACGATGGCGGCGAGGCGCGGCGCCGGCTCTACGTGGCCGAGGCCGGCCTCAAGTACCAGGCGGTTTCAGTCTCGCCCGAAGATATGCAGATGCTGCAAACCCGGTCGTTCCAAATTGCCGACATCGCGCGCTTCTTCGGCGTTCCCCTGTTCCTGCTCATGGAAACCGAGAAGTCGACCTCCTGGGGCACCGGCATCGAGCAACAGAACCTGGCGTTCCTGGCCTACACGCTGCGGCCGTACCTTTCGCGCATCGAGGCGGTTTATAACCGCGCGCTGTTCACCGAACAGGACCGGCGCGACGGCTATTACCTGGCCCATGACACGGCGCCGCTATTGCGCGCCGACTCGAAGGCGCGCGCGGACTACCTGTCGACCATGGTTCAAAACGGCCTGATGACCCGCAACGAAGGCCGGCGCCTCGAACTCCTGCCGCCCATGGAAGGCGGCGATGACCTGACCGCGCAGGTGAACCTGGCCCCGCTCGACAAGCTGGGGGATTCGCCATCGCGGCCGCCTTCCGCCGGCGGCCCACCGAAGCCGATCGACCCGGAAACGGTGCGCGTGAAATTCATACCGAGACGGGAGAACGGGCAGATTGTGGAAATCGTGCGCGAGGCGGTGACGGCCGGCGCCGAGGGGTTTTCCTCGAAGCGGGCGGCCGGCTAGCGCATGGCAGTCGCGCGCGAAACCTTGTAACCTTCCGCCGGCAAACGGCGCTGGCACAACTCGGGAGGCCCTTCCGTGTCAATTTCCTACGTCACCGCGGTCAAGAATTCCCGCCTGCAGGTGGTCGCCGACGCGATTGACGCCGGCGCATCCGGCGGCGGCGCGCTGGTCATTATGACCGCCGGCAACGCCGAGCTCGCGCGCATCGACCTGGACAACCCGTGCGGCAGTGTCGCCGGCGGGGTGCTCACGTTTTCGGGCCTGCCGAACTCGAACGTCGCGATCGGCACCGGCACCGCGGCGCTGGCGAAGATTCAGGACTCCGCCGGCAACGACGTCGCCACCGGGCTCACGGTCGGAACTTCAGGCGCGGACGTGATTCTGGATTCCACCAGCATCACCGCCGGGCAGACCGTGCAGTTGAATTCGGCGACCATCACGCACGCCTGACAATGGGCCTGCAGGATGGGGCACTCGAGGCGGCGAAACTTCTCATCCCGCCCCGCGACAATCACGGGCCGGCCTTCCGCCGCTGGCAGTGGGCGGTCGGTCTATCAGTGTTCGCCCTCGCCGTGACCTTCACCGCGCACGTCATGCTCGCCTGTGGCCTAGTGCCCGGCCTTTACCCGGGGTTCGCCAGCGCCGGGGAAATTGAGGAAACGAAGAAGCAGCTGCAGGCGCAGGTGCAGGCGGTGAAGGATGACACGGCCCAAATCCGCCTGGCGATTTGGGACCAGCAGTTGTTTCAGCTGCGGCTCTCGCAGTGCAAGGAAACCAACGGCGCGATGCGCGCGGCCTTACTCGAGAAGATCACCGAAATTGCGGCGCGCTACCGGACACTCTCGGGGCGCGATCCTAGCCTGGTGAACTGCGGGGACCTATGAGGACGCATACCGGACCGCACGCCCATTCCGCGCGCATTGAACGCTGGCTGGGCGCCGCCGAGGCGGAACGCCTCTCGCGCGCGATGCGCGGCTATCACTCCGCCGAGCCCATCCCCGTTGCAAATATGCCGGGGCGGATTTGCGTCAACTCCGACGGCGAATTCGTGGGCCGCATCCTTGGGGGTTCGGAAGCGTGCCTCGCGGAGCGGATGCGCGACGAACTTCGGCGCCGCAAACTCTACCAGGCCATCCGCTACGGCAAGGCGACGCGCCAGCACGGCGGGTTCGCCAGTCTGTCCGACCTGATTTCGGAAATGACGGCCGGGAAGTCGCAATATTTCACGATCGCGAAAACGGGCGTGACGGGCGTCGCCAACGTCGCGAACTCCCTCTGGGACGTTGGCGCCGTGCCGGCCGCCGGCGGTACAAGTTCCGCGGCCGCCGGCTCGACGCCGGATAACACGACGGTCGGCGGACTGCTGCAAGCGAACGCCTCGGGCTCTGACACGCTGCACTTCATCGGCGCGACCATGACGGCGACGGTAGGCAACAACCTGCTGCTCATGTACGACCGGTTTTTCCAAGTCAATCACAACATCGCCACCGACCCGCAGTCTGTGAGCGGCGTTTCCTCGAGGTATCAGGACACGACCTCGAAGGGCTCATTCATCACGGTTTTCGTCACGACGGCGCTGGGCGCCGGAACGCCTACCTACACCATCACGTACATGGATCAGGACGGCAACACCGCGGAGGCCGCAACCGCGCAGACGATCGTGGGTTCGGCCATTGCGCGGCGGTTTCCGTTTGCCACTTCCGTCGGCAATGGGTGGTTCATCCCGCTGAATTCCGGCGACACGGGCGTCCGCAAAGTGACCAACCTCGACCTTTCGGCGGCCTCGACCGGGAACGTGGACGTCGTGCTGGGCAAGCCGCTGGTTTGGATTCCGACGCCAGTCGCGAACCAGGGCGTGATTATCGACGGCATCAATTCGATGATTAACCTGGTCGAAATCATCGACAACGCCTGCCTCGCGTTCATGGAAATCAACAAAGGCGCCACGACTGCCACAAGCTACAACGGGCAGATCATCCTCGCGAGCGGTTGAGCGGTGACCGACGTTTCGGTCGCAACCGATGATTTCAACCGAGCGGACGGCGCTCTTGGTAGCAACTGGGCGTACCGCACCGGAACCGCCGCCGTTTCATCGAACAAAGCGCGGGCCGATACCATCAATCTCGTCGAGGCTCTATACACGGGCGCGGGCCGTTTGAAGTCTGACAGCTACGCGAAATTCAAAATCGCCGCAATCACCGTAGGCAACGCACCGATAATCCGCGCGCTAGCCAGATTTCGATCGGACGCGCAGCAGGGCTACGGGTTCCAGTGGACTGGTAACACCTTTCAACTCCACCGCTGGAATAATTCATCGGTTGCGATCGGCGCGAGTTTTTCCTCCGCTCTCGCCGTCAATGACGTGATGGAAATCCGTTGTGTTGGTAACTCGATCACGGGATACCTAAACGGCGTGGCGATTTGCGGGGGCATCGACACGACGTGGCTCGACGGCTGGTATGGCGGGTTTGCCTCGGACGTTAACGTGGTGGGGGATGTCGAAATCGACGATTTCGAGTGCGGCAATTGTGAGCACTCGCGGGGCTTTTGATGGCAACCCGCACGACCCTGGCGAGCGATGATTTCAACCGAGCCGACGGCGGGCTGGGTTCGAACTGGACGACGATTGTCTCAACGACGGCGCCCGCGATCGCCTCGAACACAATTCACGATCAGGGCGCGGCGGCATCCTCGGGCGCGTTCTACTCGGGCGTTCCGAACTGGCCGTCGGATTCCTGGGCGCAAATCACGTTCATTACTCAAGAAGCAAGCGCGGGCTCTCAGGGCGTGGCGTTGCGCATTCAACCCGGCGCATACAGTGGCTACCTAGGATTCTTCGATGCCGGAACCGGGAATCTTCGCATTCGGCGCGTGAATGCCGGCACCGCCACAAACCTGGTGGCCGTCGCCTACACGTTCGCCGCCAACGACGTCCTGCGCTTCGAAGCGATAGCCTCGCAGCTGCGGCTCTACATCAACGACGTGCTGAAACTTGCGACCTTCGACACGACGTACAAAACCGGATCGGCTGGCTACATCGGGTTCCGCCAAGCCGCCGACAATTCTTGCGACGATTGGAGCGCGGGAAGTTTCGATATCGACGGCCGGCAGGGTTACGGGGTCGGCCGAAGTTTCGTCGGCACGCCGCGCTCTGGAACCTATCGAGCGGGGGCAGTCTACCCGTACATATTCGCCCCGCAGGGCGTGCTGCGCTCGCCCCAGGAACAATGGCGCACCGACGCGGAATTCCCGGTCGAAGTATGGTCGGACGCTGTTAGTATCGCCAAACGCCGCCGGCAATTCGCCGGCCTGCTGCATCATTGAGGGGCCACCATGTCGCGCATGTACACGGTTAGCTTCACCGAAGTGGCGGTCACCGCCGCCCAGGACCTCTTCGAAATCGTGGCGGCCGCCGGCAAAAACTGCCGGATCCACGCCGTTGTTCTCGCGCAGATCACCGAGACGGGCGACGCCGCCGAGGAAGAGCTCTCGATCCTTTTCAAATCGGGGCAGACCTCGAGCGGTTCGGGCGGCAGCGCGCCAACGCCGGTCCCGACCAACGTCACCGATGCGGCGGCCGGATTCAGCGCCGAAACCAACAATACGACCCCGGCGAGCGGCGGAACCATCGTGACGCATCACGCGGACGCCTGGAACGTGCGCGCCGGCTACGTGTGGATCCCGCCCGAAAAAATGCAGATCGAGCTCACCGGCTCGCGGCGCTTCACCGTTTCGCTCAACGGCGCGCCGGCGGACTCGATCACCATGTCGGGCACGATTTACGTCGAAGAATTCGGCTGAGTTAGGGGGCGACCGTGGCCCTGTTCCGCCGGCCGCCGTACCCGTGGCAACTTAGGCGCCGCCGCCCGTTCATACCGACGGCCGCCTCGAGCGGCGGCCGGTCCGCATCCCTCGCCACTACCGAGGCGGCCGACACCCTGGCCGCCGCGGTGGCGCATGTCCGCACCGCATCCTTCGCCACGACCGAAGCCGCTGACACCCTGGCCGCCGCCGGTGAGGTGCGCATCACCGCGGCGCTGGCCGTCACCGAGGGGGCCGACACCCTGGCGGCTGCCGCGGCGCACGTGCGCACCGCGGCCCTGGCCGTCACCGAGGCGGCCGACACCCTGGCCGCCGCCGCGGCGCACGTGCATACCGCGGCGCTGGCCGTCACCGAGGGGGCCGACACCCTGGCCGCCGCCGCGGCGCACGTGCGGACCGCGGCGCTGGCCGTCACCGAAGGGGCCGACAGCCTGGCGGCTGCCGGGGCGGTGCGCATCACCGCGGCGCTGGCCGTCACCGAGGGGGCGGACACTTTGGCCGCCGCCGGGGCGGTGCGCGCCGCCGCGGCGCTGGCCGTCACCGAGGGGGCCGACACCCTGGCCGCCGCCGGCGGCGCCCGGCTCGCTGCGGCGCTGGCCGTCACCGAGGGCCCGGACACCTTTGCAGGCGCCGCCGGGCTTCGCGTAACGGCCACCGTCGCGCGCACCGAGGGGGCGGACACTGCCGCCGCCTCGGGCGCCGTGCGCGTCACTGCGGCCGCCACGATCGCCGAAGCAGGGGATTCCCCCCTGTTCAACCTGGGCTCGCAACTGCTCGCGACCCTCGCCACGACCGAAGCGGCGGACACTTTGGCCGCCGCCGGCGCGGTGCGCATCGCCGCGGCGCTGGCCGTCACCGAGGCCGCCGACACTGCCGCCGCGGCCGGCGCGGTGGGCATCGCGGCGGCGCTGGCCGCCACCGAGGGCGCGGATACCGCCGCTGCAGCCGGCGCGGTGCGCGTCGCCGCGGCGCTGGCCGCCACCGAGGGCGCGGATACCGCCGCTGCAGCCGGCGCGGTGCCACGGGTGGCCGCGGTGGCCGTCACCGATGGCGCCGACACCCTGGCCGCCGCGGGAATTGTTACGACGGGAGCGCGCAACGCCGCGCTGGCAGCGACCGAGGCCGCCGACACGCTGGCCGCCGCCGGCGCGGTGCGCGTCGCCGGCGCGCTCGAGGCGAGCGAGGTGGCCGACCAGGCGGAATTCCGCGGGCCGACGGCGGCGCGGGGCCGCGGGCCGCACGCCGCGCGCTTCATCCGCACGCCTCGAGCGGGCCCGGGCGAGCGGCCCGTCCGGCTGGTGGCCGCGGCCGCGCTCGAGGAAGGCGACGGGATGGCCGCGCGCGGCCGCGCCCCGCTCGCGATCGCATTGGTGGGGAGCGATCCGATTGACGTGGCGCGCTTCGCGGTGCGCGCGCGCCGGCCGGTGGTGGCCGCGATCGGCGAAATGCCCGATGGCGTCAACGTCATCGGGTTCCGCGCGCGGCGCGCCCGGACGCGCGCGGGCGAAGCGGCGGATCAGGTGGCGATCGTCGCCGCGCTCAACTGGCGCGATGATGACGAGGCGCTACTTGAAATGCTAACCTCCGTCGCCTGAACGCCGGCCACCTATGCGGCGCCCGGAGGGAACCTTGTGAAGCTCGTAACGCGCGAACTCCCGCTCGCCGACTGTGAGCTCAAATTCGCCGGGGACCCTTCGGGCGCCCGCACTTTCGCGGGCTATGCCTCAGTCTGGGGCCGGGTGGATTCCTACGGGGACACGATCGAGCCGGGCACCTTCCGCGATTCCCTCAAGGCGCGCATGCCGCTGATGTTTTTCGGCCACAACCCGGGCCGCACCATCGGCAAGTACACGGTCGCCGCGGAGGATTCGCGCGGCCTATACGTTGAGGGCGAACTGACCCCGGGCCATTCCGATGCCGCCGACGTGTACGCTTCGATGAAGCACGGCGCCATATCGGGCCTCTCGATCGGCGGGTTCACCACGAAGGCGGACGCTCTGCCGAACGGTGGGCGGCTGATCCGGGGCTTCGACCTACGCGAAATTTCGGTCGTTTCGATGCCGGCGGAGGATGCCGCGCGAATTGACCTCGGGACTGTGAAGCAAGCCATCGAGGCTTGCGAAACCATACGCGACGTCGAGCGGCTGCTTCGGGATGAAGCCGGCCTCTCGAATTCGCAGGCAACGGCGATCGTTGCCAAAATGCGCCGAATGGTTCGAGGGGAGCTCGAGGCGGAGGCGCGCAAAGGCGAGGATTCGGGCGACCTGGCAGACATTGCCCGGCGGCTCGACGCCCTCTCGTTTCCCAAATCCATTCGGAGAAGTTGAAACATGGAACTGAAAGACGTCGCTGACAAGTTCGAAAAGGCGCACGGCGAACTCAAGGGGTTCATCGACCGGGCGAACGCCGAAATCGAACAGAACAAGACGGTCTCGACCGAGACCAAATCCGCCGTGGAACGCTGCGGCACCGAAGTGAAGGAACTGGCCGATCGGCTGGGCAAGCTCGAGGCGAAGAGCTCGCGCACCGAAGAGCGCGAGCGGGCCGAAGAGTCGGTCGGCGCGCGCTTCACGAAGTCCGATCAGTTCAAGGCGCTGGCCGAGGGCAAGACGGGCAAGGCGCGCCTCGAGTTGAAGGCGATCACCAACACCCTGCCGCCCTCGAACGATGCGCCGCTGACGGTGGCGCAGCGCATCGCCGGCATCATCGCCAACCCGAACCGCACGCTGCGCATTCGCGACCTGCTGCCGACCGGGCGGACCTCGGGCAACCTGGTGGAGTACACGAAGGAAAACGTGTTCACCAACAGCGCCGGCCCTCAGGCGGGCCAGTCGCCGACGGTGCAGGCGGAAGGCGTGGTGAAGAACGAGAGTGACATCACCTTCACGCTGGCAAGCGCGCCGGTGGCAACGCTCGCGCACTTCATCGTGGCCTCGAAACAGGTGCTGGCCGATGCGCCGATGCTCCAGTCCTACATCGAGAACCGGCTGACCTACGGCCTCAAGCTGGTCGAAGAGACGCAGCTGCTGAACGGCGACGGCGCGTTCGGCAACCTCTCGGGGCTGCGCTCGAACCAGACGGCGTACAACCGGCACGTCGCGGGCGACACGCGCATCGATACGCTGCGCCGGGCCATCACGCAGCTGCAGACGGCGGAAATGGACTGCGAGGTTTTCATCCTGAACCCGCAGGACTGGGAGAAGATCGAACTCCAGAAGGATTCGACCAACTCCTACCTGCTCGCCAACCCGCAGTCGATCGCCGGCCCGACTCTCTGGGGCCGCCCGGTGGTCTCGACCAACTCGATGCCGGTTAACAACTTCTCGGCGTTCAACCTCACGCTCGCCGCGCAGTTGTGGGACCGGGAACAGGCGGCGGTGACTGTCTCGACCGAGGACGACCAGAACTTCCGCAAGAACCTGGTCACCATCCTGGCCGAAGAGCGGCTGGCGCTGACGGTCTACCGGTCTGCGGCCCTCATTGGCTCGCAGTTCCCGCAGTCGTGACGGGAAGCGGCGGCGGCCACGGGGCCGCCGCCGCTGTAGCGGGATGATCGAAGCCAAAGCCTTGCAGACGTTCACGTGCCGTTCCCTCGGGACGGTGCGATCGGGCGAACGCTTGCGCGTGAAATCGGATGATTTCGCGCGCTGGCTCGAGTCTCAGGGGCTTGTGACGATTGAAGCGGGGATAGTGTGCGAATCGAAGCGGGAGGCGCCGTCGCCATCGTCGCGACCGGCCCGTCAGTCGCGGCGGCGCGGCTCGAACAACTCGAAGGAACCGTCGCAACCATTGCCGTCAATGACGCCTGGCGGCTGACGCCCTGGGCGTTCGCCCTGTATGCCTGCGACCGCCAGTGGTGGGAGGTTCACGGCGACGCGGTGGCGGCGGGGTTCAACGGGGAGTGCTGGACGCAGGACGCCGAAACGGCGCGGGCGCGCGGCATCCGGCACATTCCCGGCGACCTGCACAAACCCGGGCTGTCTGCCGATCCCGCGCTGATTCACTGCAACGCGCACTCGGGCGCGCAAGCCATCAACCTGGCGGTTCACTGGGGCGCCCGCCGGCTCATCCTGGTGGGGTTCGATATGGCACCAGACGGCCGGCGCGAGCACTACTTCGGGCCGCATCCGCGCCCATTGCGGAACGGTTCGCCCTACCAAGTGTTCCTGAAAAAATACCCGGCGATCGCCAAAGACCTGCAGGCGATTGGTGCGGAAGTCTGGAACGCCTCGCCGCGCTCCGCCCTCACCCTGTTCCCGCGCGTGACGCTCGAGGATGCGCTATGCCGCGCGCTTTCGTCCTGATACGCGACCTCCCGCTCTACCGCGCCGAATCCTTCCGGGCGGGCCTGGCGGCGGCCGGCTTCACGGTGCCGGCCGGCGGGCTCATGCCGGGTCGTCCGGCGCCGGGCGACATCCTGGTGTGCTGGAACCGCTACGCGACGGTCGACCGGGTGGCGCGGCAATTCGAGGATGCCGGCGGGCGCGTGCTCATCGCCGAGAACGCCTACCTCGGCCGCGACTGGCGCGGCGGCCACTGGTACGCAATGGCCTGGGGCCAGCATAACGGCGCCGGCGCCTGGCCGGACGGCGGGTCGGAACGGTGGGATGGCTGGGCGGTTCCACTGCCGCCAATGCGGGTGGGCGGCCGGGAAATTGTGATCCTGGCGACGCGAGGTATCGGGCCGGAAGGGGTGCGCGAGCCGCCGTCCTGGTTGCTTGACACCCAGCGCGCGCTCGCGCGCGCGACGCGCCTTCCGGTGCGGGTGCGCCGTCACCCGGGGGAAGGCAAGTCGGTCGACCTGGCCCGCGACCTCGAGGCGGCGGCGGCGGTTGTAACCTGGGGGAGCGGCGCGGCGCTCAAGGCGCTGCTGCTGGGGGTTCCGGTGCTCTACGGTTTCCCCCGATGGATAGGCGCGCCGGCCGGGATACCGTTGGCCGCGGCGCTCGAGCGGATGCGCGCCGGCGGGCCGCCGGCGGATGAATTCACCCCGGACGGGCGGCTGGCAATGTTCCGGCGCCTGGCCTGGGCTCAGTGGAACACCACCGAAATCGCGAGCGGCGAGGCTTTCCGATGGCTCTTGAAGTAGCAGTCGTCCAGCTGCGCGACCATACGCGCTCGCGCGTGATTTGCGAGGCGATGGCGCGCGGCATCGCGGCGAACGGCGACCGGCCGATACGCTGCTGGGCGGAGGATTACCGCGGCAAGCCTGAACACCGCCTGGCTGTGTTCTACGGGCTCGAGGGGAAGGCGCGGGACCTCTTCGCGGACTACCGCGCGACGCCGGGCTTCACCGCCATCTACGTGGACCTCGGCTACTGGGGCCGGCGCGAGGGCGGGCGGTGGACCGGCTACCACAAGGTTTGCATCAACTCCCGCCATCCGACCGACTATTTCCAGCGGCGGCCGCACGGCGCCGAGCGGTTCGAACGGTTCAACGTTCCGGTCCGGCCGTGGCGCGACGCGACGGGCCCTGGGCATATCCTGCTCGCGGGGATGGGCGACAAGGGGGCGGAAGCGGAAGGCTATCGCCCCGAAGAATGGGAACGCTTTGCGATAGCGGAACTCCGCCGCGCGACGCGCCGGCCGATCATCTACCGGCCGAAGCCTTCATGGAAAGGCGCGAAGCCGATACAGGGCGTGCTCTACTCCCCGCGCAGTCAGGAAGTCGGGGACGTGATGCGCGGCGCCTTCGCGGTGGTGACGCACCATTCCAACGTTGCCGTCGACGCTATCCTCGAGGGCATCCCGGCGATATGCTTCGGCGGCGTTGCAGTCCCCATGGCGTCGCAACGGTTCGAAGAAATCGAACGGTTGCCGCGGCGCGAAGGGCGGCTGCAATGGGCGGCGGACATCGCCTGGCAACAGTGGTCCGTCGCCGAAATGGCGTCGGGTTACTGCTGGGGCGAGTTGAAGCGGGAGGGCTTGGTTTCGTGAGAGTCTGTTTCTGGCACTCTGACAAACCGCGCGAGCGGCTACTGGCCGACGCCTTTCTCGACGGGGTGCGCGCGCACGGCGATCACGGCGAGGCGCGCGCGCTCGAGGGCGTACCGACCGTGGCCGACTGCGAAGTCGCCGTCATGGTCGGGGTTAAGTCGCGCGGCCTGTTCCGCGCGCACTGGGCGGCCGGGACCCACATCCTGTACATGGACAAGGGATACACGCGCCACGCTGCGCGCTCGCCGGTGAAGCTATGGGAATACTGGCGCACGGCGATCGATGCGCACCAACCCCTCTCGAGTCTCGCCATTGACCGGCCCGCCGATCGGTGGGAACGCCTCGGGCTCGAATTGAAGCCGTGGCGCCGCGAAGGACGCCACGTGGTCCTGGCTGGAAGTTCGCAGAAATACCACGACTTTTACGGCCTCACCGAGCCGACAACCTACAACACGAAGGTGGTACGCCACCTGCAGCGTTGCACCGACCGGCCGATCATCTACCGGCCGAAGCCGTCCTGGGCGGACGCTGTGCCGATTGACGGTTCGGAATTCTCAACCGGCGGGGCGATCGCTGACGTGCTCGAGGGCGCGCACGCGCTGGTGACGCACGGATCGAACGCCTGCTTTGAGGCGATGCTCGCGGGGGTTCCCTCTGTGATCCTGGGCGACGCGGTGGCGAAAAACCTTTCGTCCGAATCGCTCGAGAATATCGAAACGCCCTACCTAGCGAGCGATGGCGAGCGCCACCGCTGGGCCTGCTCGCTGGCCTACTGCCAGTGGACGATGCCCGAATTTCACACCGGCGAGGCTTGGCAATACCTTCGCCCTCAGTTCTACAGGTGACGCATGGAGCGCGAGAAGTTCACGCCGGCTTACTGGCACGCCCTCGAGGAAGCGCGGGCGCATCACGCACGGTCGAAAACCTACAGCGGCCGGTTACTGCGGCCGCACGCCGCCGCCATCGCGGAAATTCTGCGGCGCCGGCTGTGCCTGTCCGTTCTCGACTACGGTTGCGGCAAAGGCGGCCAGTACACCTGGGTCTCTCACGATTCCAAATGCGGCGTGCCCGAAGGCTACACCCTCGAGCAATTCTGGGGGGTCATGGTTCGCAAGTTCGACCCGGCCTGGCCGCCGTTCGAAGCGTTCCCCGAAGCGCCGGCCGACCTCGTTATCTGCTCGCATGTCCTGGGGTCCGTTCCCGTGGTAGACCTGCCGGCCGTGATTCGCGAGGTTTGCCGCCTCGCGAACAAGGCGGTCTACATCGCCGAGAAAATCGGCCCGGTTGAGAAGGCGGTCTTTTCATCGGCCGCCGCGATGCCTCGGGGATGGGGCCGCGCCGAGTGGGAAGCGGCCATCAAAGGGGCGGCCGTGGGCGAGGCGGAAGTGTGGCTCGCTACGCGCGAGCGAACCGCCGAAGGCGTGCAGGTGACGCGCGGGAGGATTGTGTGAGAATCCGCATCCTTGGGGCCGGCTGGTACGGTTGCCATATCGCCACCGCGCTCCTGGCCGACGGCCACGACGTTGCCGTTTTCGATCCGGCGCCGCGAATCTTCAACGGCGCCAGCGGCAACATTCCCGCGCGCCTGCACCTGGGCTATCACTACCCGCGCAGCTGGAAAACCCGACAGGCGTGTCAGTCGCACACCGCCGAATTCCTCGAGACCTACGGGGCCCTGACCGCGGCGGTGCCGGTGAACCTGTACGCGGTGGCCGCGGTGGATTCGCTGGTGGATTTCGGAACCTACCTGCGGATCATGGACGAAGGGCTACAGTTCACGCCGGTCGACGCGGCTTCCTTCGGGCTCAAGAATTGCGAAGGCGCCGTCATGACGGGGGAGCGCCACATCGTCACCGACCTGGCGCGCGCGCATTTCGAGGCGGCGCTGGGCGCGCGGGTTCACCTGGGGAACCGCGATGAAGGCGAGGGCGGCCGGTGGGATGCGACGATCGATTGCACTTTCTGCTCGAAATCGGCGGCCAATGTTGAACGGTGGGAACCGTGCCTCACCGTCCTATTGCGCGGGCCAACGCACAAAGCCGTCACGATCATGGACGGGCCTTTCCCTTCGCTGTATCCGTGGGATGAAGAGCGGGGCCTGTGTTCCCTCAGTTCGGCGAAGTGGACCCCGCTCGACCGCTGCTCAAGCTATGCCGCCGCGGCGCTGATTCTCAGGGAAACCGGATCGGGCGCGCTGCTCGAGCGGGCGCGCGGCATGATTGACTCGATGGCGAAGTTCTACCCGGATGTTCTCGCGTTTGAGCTCGCCGAGTGCCGTACCTCAATCCGGGCGATGCCGCGCAGCGGTTCGGATGCGCGGCTCATGGATGCCACGCCGGACGGGCGGACCCTTCGCATCCGGGCCGGGAAGATTGACGCCATATTCGACGCACAACGGGCGGTGACGGCATGGTTGCGGGACCTCGAAGCGTAGCGGCGACGGGGGCATCCTCGAGCATTGCCGGCGCGCTTTCGGCGGCCTACGCGCCGCTGGACTTGCGGTGGATATTCTGCGACCTCGAGCGGTACGAATTGCCGGCGACGGTGGCGGAGGCGGACGGCTATCTCCTGGCCGCCGGGTTCCTGGCGGGCGAACGCCTCGAGGCAATGGCGCCCGAACTCGCGGCCCGAACCTTCGCCGTCAACCTCGGGGCAACCGTGCAGCTGGCCGAGCGCATCCTCGCGCAACATGCGCGCGCGCGCGTCGCGATCATCGGTTCGATGTCCGCCTTCCGGGGTTCCTATGACCTGGCTTACGCGGTGGCGAAGCGGGGGCTGGTCGGCTACCTCGACCTGCGGCGCGACACGCTGGCGCCAGGGCAAAAGCTGGCCGTGCTCTGTCCGCCGATCATCGCCGACAGCGGTATGACCCGGCGCCGGCCGGACTATCCCGAAATCCTCGCGAAGCGCGAAACGGTCATGGCGGCCGACGTTGCGCATGGCGTCGCGAACTTCATCTGGGGGGACCTCGCCACGGGGGCCTTCCGCATCCTGCCGGGGGGCGCATGTCTACCATTGTGACGGGCTGGTCGCCGAAGGGGTGGGGCGAATATGGCCGGCGGTTCGCCGAATCCTTCGCCGCGCACTGGCCGGCCAACGTTTCGCTGTTCGCCTACGTTGAAGAGCCGGTCGACGCCCCGCGCGTGCAGTGCCGGGACGTGCTCGAGATTCCCGGGTGCCGGCACTTCATCGAGCGCCACGGGAGCGATGCCTTCGCGACGGGGCGGAAAGTCGCGCCGACGTGGAAAGCGGGCGCCATCAAGGCCGGCTACAACTGGCGCCATGACGCGGTGAAATTCTGCCGCCAGGGGTTCATTCCCGCGGACGCGGCGCACAAACTGCCGGAGGGCGCGCTGTTCGCCTGGCTGGACGCCGACGTGGTGACGTTCGCCGACGTTCCGCCGGGCTTCCCGTTCAACCTGCTGCCGCCCGGGTTCGACCTCGCCTACCTTGGGCGCGGGGCGAAGCATAGCGAGATAGGGTTCCAGCTATACCGCAACACCGGCGCGGCGCGCTGGATGCTCGAGGAATTCGCGGCGCTCTACGCCACCGACCGTATCTTCGCCGAGCGGGAGCAGCATTCCGCCTTCGCCTTCGACCTCGCCCGGCGGCGGGCCGCCGAGCGGGTGGGCCTCAAGGCGCACGACCTCACCCCCGGCGGGCGGGGGCACGTATGGTTTGAATCCCCCCTGGGCCTGTGCCTGGATCACCTCAAAGGCGACCGGAAGGCCGCCGGACAATCACCGGAGCGAAAAACGTGGAAGCGTTGAAAATCTACATCGGCTACGACCCCCGCGAACCCATCGCCTTTGAAGTGCTGGCGGACTCCCTGCACCGCCACGCCTCGGGGCCCATTTCGATCACGCCGATCGAGCGCGGCCGCAACGAAGCCTGGGGGATCATGAACCGGCCCTACGAAATGCGCGGCGGCGTGATTTGGGATCAGGTATCGGACGCCCCGGCTTCGACGCAGTTCGCCGCCACGCGCTTCCTCACCCCCCTGCTCGCGCAGTCGGGCCCGGCGCTCTTCATGGACTGCGACATTCTCTCGACCGGCGACGTGCGGGAAATCCTCGCCGAATTCGACCCGCGCTTCGCGGTGCAGGTGGTCCAGCACGAATATGTTCCACGTGAAACGGTGAAAATGGACGCGCAGCCTCAGACCATCTACCGGCGGAAAAATTGGTCGTCCGTGATGCTCTTCAACGCCGACCATCCAGGGAACCGGCGGCTGACCCTCACGGCGCTGAACCGCTGGCCTGGCCGGGACCTGCACGGGTTCACGTGGCTCAAGGACCCCGAAATCGGTACACTTTCCCCCCGCTGGAACTGGCTGGTGAACGTATATCCGCGCCCCGAAGCGTTGCGGCTCGCGCACTTCACGCTGGGCGGCCCGTGGTTTCCGAACTGGGAGCAAGCGCCGAATGACGACCTCTGGCTCGAAGCTCTCGAGACTTACCGCGCCGACGGCCGGCCCAGTCTCACTCTCTGACGCGAAGGCGTACCTTCGGATCGATGACGACCTCACCGCCGAGGATGCTCTGGTGGGGTCCCTCATCCTGGCCGCGACGGGCTGGGCGGAGACGCAAACGCGGCTCGCCATAATGGAACAGCGGTGGGCCTACACGGCGGACGCCTGGCCGTGCGGTGCCGAACCCCTGGTGCTGCCGGTGGTTCCCCTGCTTTCGGTCGATTCCGCCTTCTACACCGACGCCAACGGCGATCGGGTGGACCTCGACCTCGCCGGTGGGGATTTCGTGGTCGATACCCTGGGATTCCCCGGGCACATTCGCCCGGCCTACGGGACATACTGGCCGGCCGCGAGGTACGAGCCGGCCTCGGTGCGGGTGGATTTCACCGCCGGGTTCGCCTCGAGCGAATCGCCGGCCGGCGCCGACGGCGTGCCCGAAGAAGTGCGGCAGGCGGTGCTCATGCTGGTGGAGCACCTCTACAGCCTCAGGGGCGCGGCCATCGCGGGAACGATTGTCACCGAACTGCCGATCGGGCCGGCGCATCTTCTCGACCGATGGCGCCAGTATGACCGCTAGGGAACCGAAAATGTGCGGAACGTGCGCGAAAATGCGCGCAGTTCTCCCGCAACGCCCGCGAAAGTGGCTCGAAAATCTCGAACGCTCAATGAAGCAACGGGGGGCCGCACGCGATGCGCGCCGGCGACCTTAGACACCGGGTGACCTTGCAGCGGCCGGTGGAATCGCGCGAGGCCAGCGGCGAAATTCTGACGGTCTACCAGGACTACCTCACGGTTTGGGCGGCGATCGAACCTATCAGCGGGCGGGAATACTTCGCGGCGCAGCAAGTGCAGTCGGACGCGACGGCCAGAATCCGCATCCGCTACCGGCCGGGCATCAACGAACGGCTGCGGGTGCGGCACTCTCACGGCGGCTCGCCCTCAATCGTGGACCTGTATGACGTGGAAGCCGTGATCGAAAAGGACGCCCGGCGCGACGAACTGATCCTCATGGTTCGCAAGCGTGGCGCCGACGGGTTCCGAACGGTGGGCGCCAATGGCGAGTGAACTCGAGGGCGTGGCCGCGCTCGAGGCCCGGCTGCGGGCGCTGCGCGCTGACCTGCAAGGCCCGGCGCTGCGCTCCGCCGTGCGGGCGGCTGCGAAGCCGGTGAAGGAACGGGCGGCGGCCACGATACCGAAGGGCCGGGGCCTGCATAAGACTTACAAGGGGCGCCTCGTTGGCCCGGGCTTCGCTTCCCGCTCCCTGACGGTAGTGACGAAGCTGGGCGCCACGGCGCAGCGCGCGTTCGCCCTCATCGGCGTGAAGCGCGAGGCGTTCTACGCGGTTTCCTTCCTCGAGCGGGGGACCTCGAAAATGGCCGCGCGGCCCTGGCTGGTACCGGCTTTCGAGGCGACCCGAAGCGCGCAGCTGACGGCGCTGAAAGAGGGGCTCGCCAAAGCGATCGCCCGCGCCGCCCGCAAAGCCGGGAGAACCCGATGATCGAGGAAGGCGTCGCCGCCCTGCTCACCGCCGCGCCGGGCGTCACGGCGATCGCGGGCGACCGGGTGTACCCGTTGGTCATTCCGCAGGAAATCTACACCGAGGCGAGCCGCAAGCCGTGCCTGGTGTACCAGCGGATCGCCACCGAAATCACCGGGACATTTTGCCAAACCGACACGCTTCGGGGAATGTCGCTGCAGGTGGACGCCTACGCGCGCACCTACGGCGCCGCGCGCGCGCTGGCTGCGGCCGCGAAGGCGGCGCTGCTAGGGTTCACGGGCGCCGCTAGCGGCGTGGCCGTTTCTCGGGTTACTCTAGCGGCCGAATTCGACGGGCTTGATGAAGAGCCCGGGCTGTACCGACGGTCGCTGACGTTTTCCATTTGGTACGCGGAGGCTTGAGACCATGACCAATCACGCGTTTGTGGGCGGCATCTACCTCGAGCGGGGCGACGGCCTCTCGCCGGAATCCTTCGCTCGAATCTGCCAAGTCTACAACTACTCGGGCTTCGGCCAGTCGAACGAGCAGCGCGAAGTCACGACGTTTTGCAGCGCGGGCGTGAAGGAATACGTCGGCGGCCTGGCCGACGGTTCGGAATTCTCCCTCGACCTCAACTTCGAAACGTACCAGTGGGCCAGCGGGCCGATTGAGGAAATGATCGCCGAC
>Ga0268298_10003044_pt1 | contig 17544 bp, 16 predicted proteins | sample WWTPWeurt_MetaG_FD_194462 | JGI IMG/M metagenome (GOLD analysis project Ga0268298, IMG submission 194462) | Activated sludge microbial communities from WWTP in Nijmegen, Gelderland, Netherland - WWTP Weurt | ecosystem: Engineered > WWTP > Aerobic digester > Activated sludge | place...
GCGAGCACCGTGAGAAGATTGCCGAAGTGTTGAGGAAGATGGGGTATAAAGTAAAAATTGCAGGCGGGTGAATTTACTCCCCTTGTTTTGAATAATACAACTCATACACGAGGTCAAATATTGAAGGAGAAGTTGATCCTCATCGCTGCGGCACATCAACCTCTTTTCTCATCCCCGTTCCATTCAACATCGAAGGTTCTGGCTTCAAACGGGCTGATCCGGTTCTTCCATGAGATGGATAACAGGGTGAAAAATCTGCGGAATTGAAGCAGGGCGGGGCGCGGGTCTTTATAATCCAGGATCACATCATCACTGCTGAGGAATGTTTCCAACCAGGTCTTGAATTGTTTTTTCTGAAGCGCTGCCGGTAACCCGTGGATCAGCATTCCGATTGCAAGCATAAGGGGACGGTGATTGATCGGGGTGGCGCATTGCTGATGAGGATTATAGAATGCTTCTGTAAACTTTGGGTTGGATGCAAGCAGATGCGCGCCGCTTGTCGTGCGCGGATTACATTCCAGAGCGACAAGCTGTCCATCCGCTTTCTCAATGAAATCAAAACCAATCTGGCCTGTGAATTTATTTTTCTCGACAAACGTTTTTACCCATTTGAACATTGCCGGATGTTCAATATGCTGAAAAGCGACGACCGTTCCCAATCCAATTTTAAATGTGGCGGGATAGGCGGCATGGGCGGTAATATGTCCATGATGGCAGATGCTGTAGGTGCTGTAATGCTTCCCAGAGGTATAGCCCTGCGCCACCCAAGGAATGGCAGGGTCAAACTTCAGGGTGGATAATGCCAGTTTTAACGGAGGCAGGATCATGGTCTGCGAGGCGAAGCGGGAATAAACCGGCTTAAGAACAAGTTCCCGCCATTGTGCGTACGCGTGAAATAGATCGTCTTTTGATCTGATGAGCATCGTCTCAGGCGCGGGAAGATCATTCGCCATTGCGCTAATGACAAAACTCCATTTGCTGTGCAGTTGATTTAATTTCGTGATGGACTCGGAAAAAACGGCACAGGGTAATTCATTGCGTTCCATGGCGGCATAGAATATCTCTTCGCCTGTGGGAATGAATAGATTTATTTTATTGTCAACGATGATATTTCTCAGCGCCTGGATAAATGCCTTTGTTTGGTAGCGCGGCGATGGCACAAAGAAATTTTTTGTAATGGCGTTGCTTGGCTGGGATATATGCGCACGAAAAGATTCAGCCATAAAGACTCTATGGCCAGCTCTATGAAATGCGCGGGCGAGGTCAAGTGTGGCGGGCGCGCGCCCGCCGCTAAGCAGGATATTCATCAATAAAAGAATGGCGTGTCAGCATGAATTGATTAAGTAAGCCAGCTCATTCGTTTGGATGACGCTGGCGATATTTGTCCACAAACCAGCACAGTGAGTGCACTTTGAGGTTATTTTCTTTGGCATATTTTAACCCTGCGCGTACCAGCAGGCTTCCAATCCCGCGCCCTTCGAGTGCGGCAGGGACGACTGTGTGTGTAAAGGTGATGGTGTCTGCGCTCAAGTGATAATTTAATTCAGCCGTAAATGTATCGAGGCGTACTTCAAAACTTTTCTGTTCGGGGAGATGAATAACTGTAAGGTCGGAGTTTAGCATAAATTTATCCTTTGTCCCAATTGTACTCTCGAAAAATAATGACATTGACCCGCATTCCGTTTGAATTTACAATGTTTAAGATGTTGCTGAAATTTGCAGGATTTTTTCGACCGGATCATGACCCTCCACTTGCGCGCTGATCCCGCGTTGTCAAACTTTAACCCTAAAATTTTTCGGAGGAAAAATGCCCACACCCATTATTTCAAAACGCGCGCCAATTTACGCTGATGTTCCAGATGAAAAGTGGAACGATTGGCGCTGGCAGTTAAGTCACCGTCTGAACACTGTGGAAGATATCGAAAAGGTCTTGAATCTCACCGAGAGTGAACGCAAGGCTCTGCAAACTCAAGGTCTGTTCCGCGTGGATGTGACGCCTTATTTTATTTCTTTGATCGACCCTGAAGATCCTAATGATCCCGTGCGCAAGCAGATCATCCCTGTTTCAGAGGAAATGAACGCCTTTACATCCATGATGGAGGATTCGCTGGCGGAAGACCGCCACTCTCCCGTGCCTGGACTTGTTCACCGTTACCCTGATAGAGTTCTCATGCTGGTAACAACCCAATGCGCGTCGTATTGTCGTTACTGCACACGCTCACGCATTGTAGGCGACCCCGGCCAAACCTTCAACCGCCAGGATTTCGAGATGCAGATCGAATATCTCAAGCGAACTCCGCAGGTGCGTGATGTGCTGCTCTCCGGTGGTGATCCGCTTGTTTTGGCTCCAAAAATTCTGGAAGAATTGCTCACCCGCTTACGCGAGATCCCGCATATTGAAATTGTCCGTATTGGGTCGCGTGTGCCGGTCTTTATGCCAATGCGCATTACGCAGGAATTATGCGACATGCTCGCGAAATTCCACCCGCTCTGGTTGAATATCCATGTCAATCATCCGAATGAAATTTCCAAGGAACTTGCCGAAGCCTGCGACCGCATGAGTCGTGCCGGTATTCCCCTGGGCAATCAGTCCGTCCTGCTTGCAGGCGTCAATGATTGCGTTCATATGCAGCGTGAACTGGTGCAGAAATTAACCCGTATCCGCGTGCGCCCGTATTATCTGTATCAATGTGATCTGGTCGAAGGATCGGGACATTTCCGCACACCGGTTGCAAAAGGCATTGAGATCATTGAAGGCCTGCGCGGCCATACCTCCGGCTATGCCGTCCCGCAGTTCATTGTGGATGCCCCTGGCGGAGGTGGTAAGATTCCCGTCATGCCCAATTATCTTTTGAGCATGTCTGACCATAAGGTGATCGTGCGTAACTACGAAGGATATGTGACAACCTACGAAGAGCCGACCGAGTACAAGTCACACGACCCGAAGACGTGTAAATTCTGTCAAAGCAAACGTCCGGAACCCGGCCAGACCGGCCTGACCGGCCTGCTCGATGGCGACCAGCTATTTATCAAACCGGAAGGTTTTGATGAATTACATAATCGTGATGGTATCCAACACCGATTAAAGGACGAGAACAAGTGGAAACCGCTTGGGATCGGGTCCGGTGAGACAGATTAGGCGATGACTGAGGACTCTCGAAAATTAGAAACCAGTCAAAGCTCGAAAAGGAGATAAAAATGAAAAGAAATTTGATCGCGTTAATGATAATTGCTGCAGTTTTGGCAGGCTGTGCCCCGGGACAAAGCCCGGAACAGATTCAGTCACAGATCAATACTGCTGTGGCGCAGACCTTGGAAGCCGAAAGGCAGATCGCAGAATCTGTGGAGTTGACCGTGGCAGCCCAGATCCCGTTGGCGACCGCGACAGTTGAGGTCGTGCCAACGAACACTCCAATCACGATCCCGACATTTACGCCCGTTGTGCCAACCGTCACGGCCATGCCTGTGATTCCGCAGTCTGTCAGCAGCGGTGGCAGCGTGGCTGTGTCAAAACCCGACTATGCCTGTGACGTGATCAACCGCCGCCCTCATGACATGACTGAAATTCATCATGGAGACAGTTTCGATATAAAATGGACCATCGTAAATACTGGAACAAAGACCTGGGAGTCAGGCTATGATGTCAAGTATTTCAGCGGTCCAAAAATGGCAACGGTCAATGTCGTAGAAATTCCCAAACAAATGAAACCCGGTGATACCTACCAGATCGTCATGGACGCGAATGCCCCCGCTGAAACCGGCCGCCAGGTGATGACTTGGACCGTGCAGGGACAAGCCTGCTTTCCATATGTAGCGATCGATGTGAAGTAGGGTTTGTAGGAGAAACAAAGATGCAACGGAACCTTAGGATATTCTCTTTTTTGCTGATCGCAGCGCTTGTGCTTGCTTGCGCGCCTACGCTTGTTCCTGCGTCCGTACCTGCTCCGACCTTTGACCCGAACTCGATCAATACCGCCATTGTGTTGACCGCCGGAGCGGCCGCTACTCAAACCGCATTAATGATGCCGCCCTCCTTGACGCCAACAGTGACAATGCTGCCTTCGAAAACGCCGGCGCCCACAGAATCGCCCACGCCGACTTTTATCTTCATCCTTTCCACTCCGACCGTGCCATCCTCCACACCGACCCTGGATACATCGGATTCCGGGGCGCAATTTGCATGCCGCGTGGATTCCAAGACTCCGCCGGACGATACTGTCTTTGCGCGCGGCGCCGATTTTGATGCTCACTGGCTGGTGACGAACATTGGCAAGAATGCGTGGGATTCAAACAATGCTGACTATCGCTATAACAGCGGGGATAAATTCCACAAGGCTCCGATCTACGATCTGAATAAGAGCGTTTCTCCCGGACGGCAGACCGATATTGTTGTAGACATGAAAGCGCCCGACAGTGCGGGCACCTACACTACCACATGGAAGATCACGAGCGGAAAGAACACCTTCTGCTCAATGAAGTTGACGATCATCGTAAAATAAAAAAATCCTCCAAGTAGAAACTTGGAGGATTTTTTTTTATTAAGAAGCCGGGGGAATAGGCTCGTTATTCGAGACTACTACTGCTGGTTTCTTGCGGAAGGAGAAAAAACCAACTGCGATCGGGATGGCAATAAAGATCAGGGATAGACACAAAAATACTATTCCCATGGTGGTTGCGGCAGCTGGGTCACTGCTGCCCATCACATCGATATCCGCTCCGGGAATGCTGCTCGCAAAAACAGATGTCATCCCGAAGAAGCACATGAACAAACCCGGGCAGCCGCATAATACAACTGAGGCAATGGTCGCAATAATTCCTTTTGTTTTGGGATCCATTTCTTTTCTCCTGTGATAAATTAGATTTAAACCGAGTATACATTCAAAAAAAACGGGATGCAAGTTTTCCCGCATCCCGTTTGTACTATGACCTTAATTTTGCTCCGACGGTATGCTCCAGCCGTTTGACGATCTTGTTTCGGATCGCCGCGGCGTCGGCATCGGTCAGCGTTTTCTCAGCCTGATAGGTGAGACTGTACGCCAGTGACTTTTTGCCAGCCCCGATCTTTTCATCGCGATAGACATCGAACAGGCGGACGTCGGTCACGGTCTTGCCGCCCGTTTGCCTGATCAAAGCTTCGACGGCAGATGCGGCGACTGATTCATCAAGGATGACGGCAATATCTTCATACATCGGCGGGAATTCTGAGACCGGCTTAATGCCAAAGGATGGGCTCAGCGTGCGCAGTTTTTCTAGATCGAATTCTGCCACAATCACGGCGGCATCACCAAATTCATATTTTTCCTTTGCCAGCGGATGCAGTTCGCCGAATACTCCCACGACCTGTCCATTCACTTTCACCTCGGCAGATTTGCCCGGGTGCATGTTGTAAGCAGACTCACTCTCAGCATAGACAATGTCTGTGAAACGGAGGCCGGCCAAAAGGAGTTCGATGCGCCCCTTCATATCATAGAAGTCGAAAGCAGGTGAGTCTTTCACATCCCACGCGGGTGCAATGCGGGCGCCTGTCATCACGATGCCGAGTCTGCGCGGCTCGTTGGGCAGATCGTTCTTGACTGGCTCGAAGACCGAGCCCACTTCAAACATTGCAATTGATTCTGCTTTGGCATTTTTCTCGGCAACTTCAAGCACCGAAGCGAGCAGGCTTTGACGCAAAACGCTGCGTTCAGGCGCAATCGGATTTGCGATGCGGACATATTCGTTGTGCGCCACCACACGGCCTTCACGCTCGGGCGAGGTCATGCGATAGGTCACCACTTCCTGCAAGCCGATCGCGACGAGCAGATCACGCAGGCGTTCCTCCCACTCGTGGACTGGATTTCCAACCTGCGGAGGCAAAGCGTCAGCCATGGTGGTGGTTGGAATCCTATCGAAGCCGTATGATCGTGCAACTTCTTCAAGTACGTCTGCAAGACCGACGACACCTTCCTCAATGTCCATGCGATGGGCGGGCGCGGTGACTTTCACGCCGCTGCCTGTGATCACACAATTGAATTCAAGATGAGCGAGGAGCGCGGCAATTTCTTCATTTGTGAGTTCAATGCCAAGCAGTCTCTTTACGTCTTTTGGTGTCACCTCAACCACTGAATCCTTGGGTTTATGTGGATACGCGTCCACAAGGCCGGGCGCGATGGCTCCATTTGCCCAGGCGGCCATGTATTGCAAGCCGCGCCTCACGCCAGTTTCAGCCAGCGCGGGATGCACGCCGCGTGAAAAACGGAACGACGCTTCCGAAGGAAGATTGTGCTGCTTGGCGGTGCGGCGGATGTTGATGAAGTTCCACGCTGCGCCTTCAAGCAGGACATTGACAGTGCTCTTTCCACGTGAAGTGGTTTTTCCCTGCGGCATTTCGCCAGGCTTGATTTCAATGCCTATCGCATCCAATACTTCTTTAGATGCATCGTATACTTCAGATTCGGAACCACCCATTACACCGGCAAGAGAGAGCGAACCTTTTTCGTCGCACACCAGCACATTCATGGATGTGAGTTTGCGCTTCACACCATCGAGAGTGATGAGCTCCTCGTCTGCCTGCGCGGCGCGGGTGATGATCTTGATCTTCTTTTCACCGGCGCGTTCCTTGAGGATGTCATAATCAAAGGCGTGCAGAGGCTCGCCGAGTTCGATCATGGCGTAGTTGGTCGCGTCCACAATGTTGTTGATGGAGCGCACGCCTGCAAGTTTAAGTCTGCGCTGGATCTGATATGGACTTGGCTTAATCTCCACGTTACGAATTAATCCCGCCACGAAGCGCGGATTAAGCTCGGAGTTGGTGATTTCAATGGTGACCGAATCTTCAACTGGATCGCCGGATGTCTGGAATTCAATTTTGGGCTGTTTCAGTTCGCGGCCCGTCAGCGCGGCGAGTTCACGCGCGATGCCGATCACATTTGCGTTACGCGCCATGTTCGGCAGAATGGAAATGTCCAAGACTGCGTCACCGATGTAGTCCACAAGAGGCATCCCCACAGGCGCATCGTCATCGAGCAGGATAATGCCTTCATGCTCTTCGGTGATCCCCAATTCCTTTTCAGAGCAAACCATCGAATAGGAATCCACGCCGCGGATTTTTGCGCGTTTGAGCGTGGTCAGTACCAATCCGTCCGCGTGACCATCATAGATGGTTGCGCCTTCCTTTGCGTAGGCCACTTTGATCGGCTTGGGAAGTTTGCCCGCGCCTTTCAAATGGAAAATGTTTGGAGCGCCTGTCAACACAACCTGCTCCTGTTGACCATCGAACAAGTCGAGCAGAGTGAGTTTATCCGCATTGGGATGCGCTTTCACTTCGCGGATCTCAGCAACGACCAGTTTTTCGCGGTCCCAGCCAATGCCGTTGGTCTTGAATTCGTGTTTCTCGCCAGCGCCATAGGTTGGCATGGGCAAGCCCGCATATAGGATCTCGTCAACTTCGAGACCGGCGAGCGTTAATTTACGAGCAATGTCTTCGACGGTCAACCCGTCAATGTCAATGAAATCTTTTAGCCATGATATTGGTAGTTTCATAATTTTGCCTTTCAGTTACCATAAAGTGCCACAAGGGTACACAAAGGTTTTCCTCTGTGGTGAAGAAATTTAGAATTGCTCCAAAAACCGCACATCGTTGCCCCAGAAATAACGAATATCGTTGATCTTGTTTCGCAACATCAACTGTCGCTCGGGACCCATGCCGAAGGCGAAGCCTGTATAACGTTTGGGGTCATAGCCGCCGTTCTGAAGCACGTTCGGGTGTACCATGCCGCAGCCGAGAATTTCAAGCCAGCCCGAATTCTTGCAGACCTGGCAGCCCTTTCCGCCACAGACAAAACATTCCACATCCACTTCGGCGGATGGTTCAGTGAATGGGAAGTACGAAGCGCGGAACCTCACGCGCGCATCCTGTCCGAACATGCGCCGCGCAAAATCGGTGAGTGTGCCTTTCAAATCAGCGAACGTGATCCCTTCGCCAACAGCCAGTCCTTCCACTTGGTTGAACTGAATCTCAGAACGCGCCGTGATCTGCTCATAGCGATAGCACATCCCCGGTAGAGCGATGCGGATCGGAGGCGGGTTCTGTGGGTTGATCGCAGAGGCTTCACGCATTGCGCGGATCTGTCCGGGCGAGGTATGTGTGCGCATCAAGATCGGGTTGTCTTCACGGCCTTCCGCTTCCACGTAAAAAGAATCCTGCATTTCGCGTGCGGGGTGATGCGGCGGGAAGTTGAGCATTTGGAAATTCATCTCATCCGTTTCAACCTCGCGCGAGGTATACACCTGAAAGCCCATCTCTGCCAGGATGGCTAATACGCGCCGCAGCTGTTGATTGGATGGATGCAAGCGTCCAATGTTGATTTCGCGTCCGGGCAAAGTCACGTCCAGTTTTTCCTCCTCAAGGGACTTTGCGAGCGCGGCATTTTTCACCGCCTGAGTTCTTTCTTCCAAAGCGGATTCCAAGGCTGCTTTTACACGGTTCGCAGCCGCGCCGACAACTGGCCGCTCTTCCTTTGAGAGTTTCCCAAACCCGGCAAAAACCTGCATCAACGGCGAACTGCGTCCCACGTTCGCAATACGCCACGCGTCAAGAGCGGCTTGATCCGTAATGGATGCAAGACTCTCCAGCGCGGCTTTTTCGATCTCGTTCAATCTATCCAACATGGTGCCTCCAAAAAATTAACTAGAGTCCAACGTCCCCAATCGTTGGATACTCCGAAGTCAAGGACTTCGGACTCCTTGAAATAAAAAACAAAAACCTCCCGTCCACAAATAATGGGACGAGAGGGAGAATTCTCGCGGTACCACCCAAATTAGCCTTTTCAGGCTCACTTTGTGCCGACATTCATCAGCTTCTCGAATAACGTTGAGAATACGGTTCAGACTACTGATAAATGGTTCACCTGAACGGCTCAAGAGGGAACTTCAACTGATTTTGGTCGAGTGCAATCTCAACGGCTACTTTGCACATCTCTGGCGGCTTCTGCCAGTCTACTTTCCTCTGTCACGGCCTTTAGTTTAATTGCCGTAATTATCTGCGGAATCTAGGGGATGTCAAGGCTTGGATGTCTTTGGTCCAGGTTTCGCGCTTTAAAATATCAAAAGTTATGGACAATCGCAGTAGAATCGATTAATCTGTTTGATACCAACTTCTCAGGAGTAATATGGCGGCTTCCCCGCTTTTTGAATTTGCCTTGCTTTGTTTTGTATCCTTGTTCACGATGGTCAATCCCATTGGTGTCATTCCTGTCTACACAGCCATGACCGCGAAGTTGTCTCCTCAGGAGTCGCATCGTGTGGCACGCAAAGCCAGCCTGACCGCGTTGTTCATTTTGCTTGCATTCGCGATGACGGGACAGTGGATCTTTCGTTTCTTTTCCATATCCACGAATAGTTTGCGTGTTGTTGGCGGCGTGATATTTTTCCTGATGGGTTATGAAATGCTGCAAGCCCGCCTCACACGGACTCAGTTTGATGATGAAACAACGCATGAATATATCAATGATATTTCCATTACCCCGCTTGGCATTCCCATTATCTGCGGCCCTGGTGCGATCACGACCTCGATTCTTCTGATGAACGAATCGAAGTCGCCCATCGAATCAGGAATTGTGCTGGGCGCTATTATTCTGCTCATCGTTTTTACTTATTTCCTATTGCTGGGCGCGAAACAGGTCACACACCTGATCGGCGAGAACGGCAACAAAGTGATGTTGCGCCTGATGGGTCTGATCGTCATGGTCATTGCGGTGGAATTCTTCTTTAGCGGGTTGACGCCCATTGTTCAGGATATGTTAAAGATACAATAAGGCGAACATGAATCGAAAACTGGATTGGCCTGCACTTTTTCTGTTTGCCGCAATGCTGTTTGGCGCAGTGGTCCGCTTTTGGCCGGTCATCGCGAATGGATTTCCGCTTAATGATGGCGGTATGTTCTATACGATGATCCGTGATCTGAAAGCGAATCATTACATCCTGCCTCAATTCACATCCTATAACTTTGTGGATATTCCCTTTGCCTATCCTCCGCTTGGCTTTTATATCGCCGCTTCATTATCTGATCTGCTGCCTGTATCGGAAATTCAGATATTGCTCTGGCTGCCGGCCCTGGTGAACACCCTCTCCATCCTTGTCTTTTACAAATTAACTGAAGAGATCCTTCTTTCACGAACATCCGCTGCGTTGTCTGTCCTGATTTACGCTTTGTCGCCGCGTGCGTTTGTCTGGCAGGTGATGGGAGGCGGCATTACGCGGGCTTTCGGCATGTTTTTCCTGCTTCTGATGTTGTGGCAGGCTATCCGATTATTCAAAGAATATACGCATAAAAGAATTTTGCTAACCATTTTGTTTGGTGCAGGCGCAGTATTGAGTCATCCACAAACAGCACTCCACGCCGTGTTGGGAGGAGTGTTGATCTTTGTTTTTTATGGCCGCAATCCGCGCGGAATTATTTCATCCTTGTCCATAGCTGTTGGAGTGGCTTTGCTAACGGCTCCGTGGTGGGTGACAGTAATAACCCGTTATGGCATACAGCCGATTATTTCTGCAGGTTCTACCAGCCAGCGGACCCTTGAGTCGTATCTAGGAATATTCAGGTTTGAGGGTCTTGGGGATGTACTTTTTCTTCCGATCCTGCTCTTGGCACTGATTGGCCTTTGGATCTCCATTAGACAACGTGAATTCTTTTTGATCACATGGACCATGCTTGCCTATCTTGTTGATCCGCGCGGAGGGGACGGTATTGCCTTACTCTCATTATCTGTGCTGGCAGGCACGGGGCTCCTCAAGCTCTTCGCGCTGATTAGCCGTTCGGATGACGGGCCTGAGACCGTCGTGCTGAAGCGTTCGAGCCAGTTCCTTGTGTTTTCCCTCATGTTCTTTTTCATTCTGACAGCAAGCATCTTTGATTTTCAATTGGTGAATACAAGCTTGAAATCCGATGATCTGAAAATGATCGAATGGGTGGATTCAAATATTGATAAGGGAAAGACATTTTTGCTTGCAACCGGACGCGAGTTTTCAATGTCCGATCCTTTGCAAGAATGGTTCCCCGCTTTAACGGAACAATATAGCGCGACGACGATGCAGGGGCTGGAGTGGACTCTTGGAGATCGATTTTTTCCGTGGTATGACCAGTTGACCGCTTTTCAACATTGCGCAGATGTGAGCTGTGTCAATGATTGGAGTGCGCGCAATTCGGTCAATTACGATTACCTGGTCGTTATGATCCCGTCTGAAAATGAAACAGGCGCAATAATGAATTCATTGCGCGGCCTGGCGGATTCGACTCGCGCTTCAGATCCCCATCTGCTTATGTATGAATCAGAAAGTGCGCTGATATTTAACCTGGAAAAATAGCTTTTGTTCTTGCAAGGGCGTCCTTTGTCTACTACGATCTTTGGATCCCGCGGAGCCGCTTGCCGTCCTGCAACGAGATTTAATTAATATCCTTCCCTTCCCACTCATTCATAAATTGACTTAGAAAACTCAGCATCACCTCATGGCGCTGTTCCGCAATCCTTTTTGCTGTGCCGGTATTCATCATATCTTTTAATAAAAGTAACTTCTCATAAAAATGATTAATGGTCGCGCTTTTACTTTTCTTATATTCTTCAAAGCTTGCATGCATTTTATTTGATCTTTCGGGGTCGTACATTGGCCTGTTCTTATAGCCCCCATACGCAAAGGCGCGGCCAATTCCGATCGCGCCGATGGCGTCCAGCCTGTCTGCATCCTGCACGATCAATCCCTCGAGCGATTTCATCTTGTTTTCCACCTGCGCCCCTTTATAGGAAATGTGCATGATGATCTCGCAGACTTTTTCAATCATTTCAGAACTCACGTTGCAAGACTCCATCCAGGCTTTGGCGCGGTTCGGCGTTTCATCTTCGTTTTCATTGAATTTCCAATCGTCAAGATCATGCAGCAGGGCTGCGAGTTCCACGGTAAATCTGTCCGCTCTTTCCTGCTCGCAAATGGCAATGGCGTTTTTCCACACGCGGTAAATATGCCACCAATCATGACCTGAGGAATCGTCACTGAATTCTTGTTTTATAAATGCACTTGTTTTTTGTATGATGTCGTTTTGGGTCATACCTCCTATTTTGCCACATAAACAACAAGTCGGGCTTTTAACCCGACTTGCTGTTCCATTTCATTTTCATATAGATGTCGCCGCATCTCAGTTCATCCAGCATTTGATTCAGGCGTTTCTGCTTTGTCGTTTCCAGCTTTGCGCGTTTGATCCAGCCAATATAATCATTTTGTTGATAAGGCGGCCGCGCAAGATAGGCATCCGTTAATCCATGCGCATTGAGCGCCTCCTGAATAAAATTGGGCATGGGGTAGCGCGGACGCGGGACCATGTTTACACTTTTAATAGACACAAGGCCTGACGGATCTCGCCAAGATGATAGGCGGTATGAACTACGATGGAAAGGGCTCCGCCGATGGTGTCTTCATTCCACATTTTGTTCTCGCGGAACAACTTATTGATGCGTTCATAAGTTTGCTTAAGGTTGTTTTTCAGCGAGTCCCATTCTTCAGGCGTGACTTTTTCCACTGTACGCCAGATCGCACCCCAATCCACAGGGCTGGTATCCTGATAGATAGCAAAGCGTTCAAAGGATTCGATATAGAACGTCACGTGAGCTACCTGGGCGGCGAGAGAGGCGCATTTCCCTCCAACAGGAGTGGATGCTTCCTGGGCAGAAACGCTTTCGAGCGTTTGAAAGAGCGAGGTGTCCTTATCCAGAAAAATCCCATGATGGCTTTCGAAAGTCTCATGCATGAGATTAAGTAGATTGATGGAAAAATCTTCTTGTTTGATATGGTCTGACATCGGGTTATCCTGCTCCTTCGAATGCAGATCTGATCCATGTGATCAATTCAGCGTCTACTTCCTTCATGTCATTTACCTGGACGAAGTAATTGCACATGCTTCCCTTGGGCTGTTCCAGCAGGCGGCTATTTTTTTTGAGATCCTTTGCGTTGATGCCGACTTCGAAGCGTGTGTTTGTTTTTGGCCCGATCATCGCGAATTGTTTTTTGCGCCGTAAACTGACATAGCCTTTTTTGGGCACGATCTCGAACTCGCCAAATTTCATGATGTGCTCCATCAGAGCATCATGGATGGGACGCATGCCTGCTTTTGCACCGGAATAAATTTCATCTAGCACGGCATTCTCGTTCTTGCCTTCGGCGGCGCGTGTGCCGTCAGATGCGCGGATGGCGTGAACCAGTGAATTCGCATCGCCGTGCCCCAATCCAAACTTTTCCTTGAACATATCGCGCAGTTCGCCGTGTTTGGTCAAACCGCTTTTTTGCGCGATGCTTGTCAGTTCTGCGAGTGACTTGCCTGTTTTCTTTTGAATATTGTTAAGCTGGGTTTGCACTGCCTGATCAAGGCTACTCATAAGATTATCTCCTCTGATGACAAAATCGGATAAACAGCGCCTGTATTATAGAACAAAGTTTCTGTTTTTCCAATGAGGGGTTTTATGCTGTAATAGATTGTCAAAAATTCCTCACGGAGTAAAAAACAGCGTAGCGTTACAGATTCACCAACCGAGACACGACCACACAATTGCGACCGTTTGATTTGGCTTGGTACAAAGCTTGATCTGCCAATGCGATCAACTCCATGCTTTTTGTTCCGTTCTTAGGGAATGTGGCGATCCCGCTTGATAAAGTAGCCCGTATCTCGAATTCCCCGTGCTCGGTTCGCAAGGCCTGAAAGGATTTTCTTGAACGTTCCGCGATCTGAAAAGCGTCGTCAGAGGAAACCCCGGGCAGGATAACAAGAAACTCTTCCCCCCCATGGCGGCAAATGATATCTCCAACCCGGGCGTGGCTTGTCAGTTCGGCTGCCAGGTTTTTCAGAACAATGTCGCCGACTGGATGGCCATAGGTGTCGTTGATGGTTTTAAAGTGGTCAATATCGCTCATGATAAAACTGACCGGGTAATTTTCGCGTGCGGCTCTGGCGATCTCTCGTTCAAGGGTTTCATTAAGATAACGGCGATTAAATAAACCGGTCAATGGATCACGGATGGCTTGTTCACGCAGTTCGACCTGCAGCGCCTGCAGTTCGGCCTCAGCGCGTTTCCGTTCGGTAATATCCTCTTTCACCGCCAGATAATGGGTGGTTACTCCGTTGGCATCAATGATCGGTGAGATGATGGCGGACTCGTAGTACAGTTCCCCGTTCTTTTTCCGGTTCACAAATTCGCCCTGCCATTCCCTGCCTGTTGATATCTTTTCCCATAGGTCGCGATGCGTACCCGTCTGAGTCTGATCGGTGCTTAGGATGCGCGGGTTTTTCCCAAGCACCTCCTCCGCAGTATAGCCAGTGACCAATGTGAAGCGCGGATTTACATATTCAATGATGCCTTCAATATTTGTGATCAAGATGGAGGCCGGACTTTGTTCAACAGCCCGCGATAGCTGCTGGAGTTTCTCGTCTGCAAGTTTTTTTTCACTGATGTCGCGGAAGACAACCATGAAGGTGGGTGCCCCGTCAATATCAATGGGTCGAGAAGTAACTTCAACATCGATCGTTCTACCGTCGAGGCGTACGAATTTTTCATTTACCAGCGGGTTGGCACTTTTGTCTATCAGGCTTCTTTGAATACGCCGAATGACGAGCTCCTGCGAGTCTGAGTGGACAATATCAAGAAATTTTTTTCCGATCAATTCGCTTGCCGAGGATGCACCGATCATCTCAACAGACGCGCTGTTAACGAATTGGATCTTTCCATCCCGGTGCGTGATCACGCCATCAGGCAGCAATTTGACAAGCTGCTGGTAGCGCGATTCACTCTCTGCCATGGCTTGTTCAGCGAGTTTGCTCTCGGTAATGTTGTGAAGCATGAACAATCGCCCAAGGGTTCGGTTTCGATTGTCTTTAATGGGAGAAATTGTTAGCTGATAGTAATGCAGCTCTACCCTAATTTCATCTTTGAATATATCTTGAGCATAGCGTTTAAAAAGGTCCGACCATGGTCTGGACAGATTGTCTGCGGGATTGCCAATTGCGGCAGTGGAAATGCCGCAGGCCTGCTGAGCAGCCTGATTGAACGTGACAATGTTTCCGTGCTGATCAAGGACGATCGCCAGATCCTTAATATGATCCATGACCTTGCTGCTGGTCAATGCCGCGATTTCGAATCGGCGATGGCGGCGCATGAAAAAGAAAACGCCAAGGATGACGGCTATGATAACGCTGGGCCAAAGGAGGAAAGTGAAGTTCATGGAAGGGTTGAATAATTAATAAGTTTGGATTATAGCATTTGCGCGTAAAGGATACCCTTCAAACCATTTACAATTTTATGGCCGCTTATTATTTATTTTTTGCAGTTCTTCCTCCAGCGCGGTCCGTACCCGAATCGCGATCGGCGCGTTGAGATGGTTACGGATCGTCTCTGCGCTTTTCTTTTTATCATAGTAGTCACGAAATACCTGAATAACGGAGATCGTATCTTTTTCATACCGCTCAATTTTCACATCATCGCCCTTTGCGACCAGGCCCGCCTGCATGACGCGGCAGTACAAACCCGGTCTTTCTGCCTGACGATAACGTTTCACAAATTCAGGATCTCCCATACGGGCGGCTAATGTGCTGCAAGGGATGCGCGGCGCCGTGATCTCGAGAATCACTTTGCCGATCACCAGTCGGTCGCCGATATTGAATTGCGCACTTTCCAATTCGCTGATGGTCAGGTTTTCGCCAAATGTTCCGCTAGCCAGCTCACGTCCCAATTCAATGGACCACCAGTCGTAGTCCGCTTTGCCGTAAACATATATGGCCTGATCGGGGCCGCCGTGATGTTTTTTGCTGGCGATGAAATCCTCCTTGATCCCCAGGGAAGTGACCTGCACAGATTCGTTTGTCGGGGTTTTATAGATCCCTGTTGTTTCCGTTTTATTCCCATTTTGCTGTGTGTGGGCCTGCCCGATATTCACGCTGACTAAGTTCATTTATTGATCTCCTTGAAGTCGAATAGTACGAATAAATAAAGGTGACCAGCCTATTTTACAGCAAGCTAAATCGGCTGGTAGGTCTTTAAGCGGAGAAAAAATGGTAAACTAAAATTTATCATGTATAGATGGCCGCGTTCCAGTCGCGTTTTGGCTGTTTACGGTTCTTTGATCTCGATCAGCGCCTTTATCGCCGCGCTGGTCATGTTTCAGATTCCTTCCGACCCTGAGAACAGGGCGTTTTTGGGTCTTTCCCTTCAAAGGCTGACTTTGATCGGCTGTGTCGCGCTTGTAGGAATATTGGCAGCCGGGTTTTCTTTCCGGGCTTACGGGGATAAAGAATGGCCGAAACGCATATGGGAATTGATTGTCGGTGAGGAATTATTCTCAAAGGCCGTGCTCTGGGGCGCGCTGGCAGGCCTGGTTTTGGGCTGGGTCGCAGCTTGTATCCCTTTCTATCGTTATGGAAACTTCCAGGATTATTTTGTTCGTTTGTATCCACTGCTCATCTGGTTTACATTCTTTAGCGGAGTGACCTTTTTGCTGGCGTGGGGCGCAAGATATGGATTTTACCGGCCAGATATTCAAACCTACAAAAGCGTATTGAATATCGCATTCATATTAATGACGGTCTTTATTCTTATCTGGATATTGATCTCATCCACCGGGCTCGGGCTGCGTATCAGCGAGGATTACTGGTATGCAACTGGTGTGCCGATACTGCCTCTACAAATCTTTTATGCGCTCGCGCTAGGCGGGTTGTTTTTTCTTTTTGAGAAATCCTATTTTCATGTACATGTGCCGAAGGCTGCGGAGATCTTGATTTTTGCGATCATTTGGGGGGCTGCGGCTTTTCTTTGGGCGCGCGAGCCTGTGCTTTCAAGTTATTTTGCGCCAGGACCTTATTTACCTGATTTTCAATATCATCCGTATTCGGATGCCGCCACTTTTGACCTTGCAAGTCAATTTGCCTTGATCGGTCAGGGCATCAACAATGGATTATTCTTTGACCGCGCTTTATATATGGGGTTTTTGGTGTTTTTGCACGCGCTGGCCGGCCAGGACTATTCCCAGGTGGTTGCGCTGCAAGCCGCGATCTATGCTGTATTCCCCGCTATCTTATATCAACTGGGAAAAGAGATGCACAGCCGTACCCTTGGCATCATTCTTGCTGTTCTCGCAACCCTGCGCGGGCTCAATGGGATTGCCGCCAGCAGTATGATCGATCTTGCCAACCAGAAACAAATGTTGACGGATTTTCCTCTGGCCATCTTGATGGTATGGCTGGCGTTGATGTTGGTCAAGTGGTTGAAATCTCCAAATAAAAATTATCACTATGCTCTTTGGGTTGGTGGGATCGCCGGCTTGGGCATCATGATCCGCACCCACGCGTTGTTTTCCATCATGTTCGCCGTTTTATTATCGGTCATTGTGTATTGGCGTCAAAAGTCGCGTGCGCTGCTCGTCTCATTGTTCTTGGTTACAGCCATGTTCGTGAGTGTTCTTCCCTGGGGGGTAGTGAGTGGTGGATCTGTTTTTGATGTTTTTATATCCCGCATACGCACCGTGCTCGCAGAGCGA
>Ga0268298_10003045_pt1 | contig 17541 bp, 18 predicted proteins | sample WWTPWeurt_MetaG_FD_194462 | JGI IMG/M metagenome (GOLD analysis project Ga0268298, IMG submission 194462) | Activated sludge microbial communities from WWTP in Nijmegen, Gelderland, Netherland - WWTP Weurt | ecosystem: Engineered > WWTP > Aerobic digester > Activated sludge | place...
AAGAGCTGGCGAAACTGACGCCCAACTAGAAGTGGACGGCATATTTGAAACAAGCCTCGCCGACGCAAGGTATATGCCGAAGTACGAGGCGGCTGGAAATCCTTCTCCGCCTTGGAAACGGGCGCTCTCGGTTCGATAGCGCCGGGTCTTAGCTGGCGGGGAAACGCGGCGTTGGGGTGGCGTAGAGGGCTTGGCTGCCGTGTAAGCCGCCGGGGCGCCGTGTAAGCCGGCTTGCGCGGCGGCTGAAAAAGCCCTTGTAATCGGGAAATCTTGTGCGATACTGTTCATATACACAGTTATCTGGCAGTCGTCGAACAAGGCATGGAATCCAGTCAACCGGTCACCCTGTTGGAGCGGGTCCGCGAAGCGATCCGGTACAAGCACTACAGCATACGGACGGAGCGCGCCTATGTCGAGTGGGTGCGGCGATTTGTCCTCTTTCATGGCCGGCGCCATCCGCGGGACATGGGGGCGGACGAAGTCCGGGCCTTCCTCGGCCATCTGGCCGGTGAGTTGAAGGTCGCGGCCAGTACGCATCATCAGGCCCTTTCCGCCTTGCTGTTCCTCTATCGCGAGGTACTGGGGGTCGAACTGCCCTGGCTGGACGACCTGTTGCGGCCCAAGAAGCCGCAGCGCAGGCCGGTCGTGCTGTCCCACGGTGAAGTGGAGCGCCTGCTGGCGGTGCTGGAAGGCACCCATGCCCTCATGGCCCGCCTGATTTACGGGTCGGGGATGCGCCTGATGGAGTGCGTGCGGCTGCGGGTCAAGGACATGGATTTCGAGCGGGGGGAGTTGCTCGTCCGCGACGGCAAGGGCGCCAAGGATCGGGAGACGGTTCTCCCGGCGAGTCTGGTGCCGGCCCTGCGGGGGCATCTCCAGCGGGTGCGGGCACTGTGGGAGGGGGACCGGGCTGCGGGTCGGGAGGGGGTCTATCTGCCGGAGGCCCTGGCCCGCAAGTACCCCGCCGCGCCGCGGGAGTGGGGATGGTTCTGGGTGTTTCCGGCGCGGGATCTGTCGGTCGATCCGCGCCGCGGCATCGAACGGCGCCACCACACCCACGAGCAGGCCCTGCAGCGCGCCATCAAGCGGGGTCTGGCGGCGGCCGGCATCGCCAAGCCGGCGTCCACCCATACCCTGCGCCACTCCTTCGCCACCCATTTGCTCCAGGCCGGCTACGACATCCGCACGGTACAGGAACTACTGGGCCATGCCGACGTTTCCACCACCATGATCTACACCCACGTTCTCAACCGGGGCGGGCGTGGAGTGGTCAGTCCGGTCGATGGCCTGACAACTGATTGGCCGGCAGCCAACGCGGCGGCGATTGCCGATTTCAACGCCCGCGTCGAGCGGGAAGGGGTTTTTTCCGATGGCTTGCGGCGGTTTTGAAATCGCCGCAGCCCCGAGTATGATGTTGTGTATATACGGATTTACATTGAGGTGGATTATGCTGGGACGGGCTTTCAAGAGCGGTAATTCTCTGGCGGTTCGCATCCCCCGCGACCTGGGGGTGGTGGAGGAGCCGGGGGATGTGGAAATCGAACGGGTCGGCAATACCCTGGTCATCCGGTCGCTGGCGGCTCGGTCGTTGGTGGGCGCCCTTGACCGCTTTGCCGCCTTTCCCCCCGGCTTCATGGCCGGGGGCCGCGAATTCCACGACGAAAACGAGCGGGACTGGTAGCCATGCGCTACATGCTGGACACCAATATCTGTATCCACCTCATGCAGAGGCGACCGGTCGGCGCGGTGGAAAAATTCTCCGCTCTGCGGGTCGGCGACGTGGTGATGTCGGCGGTGACCTATGCTGAGTTGTGTTTCGGCGTCGAGCGCCATCCCGACCAGTGGGATCGGACGAGGGCTGCCCTGCGGGGGCTGATCGAGGACATTCCGGTCTTGCCCTTCGACGAAGGTGCTGCACTCAGCTACGGGGTTCTCCGGGCGGCGGTGCGGGATCGTCGAAGGGATGCCCTGGACCGGTTGATTGCCGCCCACGCGGTGAGCCGCCATCTGGTTCTGGTCACCAACAATGAAGCGGATTTTAGCGACTATCCCGGCGTCAGCCTGGAAAACTGGCTCGCCGAGTCTCCTTAAGCCGGCGTTCACCGGGCACTGCAATTTCTGTTCCATCTTTTGGCCCTGTGCCATAATTCCCCATCTTTCGAGGTTTCCCATGGACGACAACAAGGCGAAGGCGCTGGCGGCAGCGCTGCAACAGATCGAAAAGCAGTTCGGCAAGGGCTCCATCATGAGGATGGGCGAGGCTGAAATCGACGAAGGTATACAAGTGGTGTCCACCGGTTCGCTGGGTCTGGACATCGCCCTAGGCGTCGGCGGCCTGCCCCGCGGCCGGGTGGTCGAGATCTACGGCCCGGAATCCTCGGGCAAGACCACCCTCTGTCTGCAGGTGGTGGCCGAGATGCAGAAGCTGGGGGGCGTGGCGGCCTTCATCGACGCTGAGCACGCCCTCGACCCGCAGTACGCTCAGAAGCTGGGTGTCCATGTGGGCGACCTGCTGATTTCCCAGCCCGATACCGGCGAACAGGCCCTGGAAATCGCCGACATGCTGGTACGCTCCGGATCGGTGGATATCATCGTGGTGGACTCGGTGGCAGCGCTGACGCCGCGGGCTGAGATCGAAGGCGAGATGGGCGACCAGATGGTCGGCCTGCACGCCCGCCTGATGAGCCAGGCGCTGCGCAAACTCACCGCCAATATCAAGAAGACCAACACCCTGGTCATCTTCATCAACCAGATCCGCATGAAGATCGGGGTCATGTTCGGCAATCCCGAAACCACCACCGGGGGCAATGCGCTCAAGTTCTACGCCTCGGTCCGCCTCGATATCCGCCGCATCGGCTCGATCAAGAAGGGCGACGAGGTCATCGGTAACGAGACCAAGGTCAAGGTGGTCAAGAACAAGGTGTCGCCTCCCTTCCGCGAGGCCATTTTCGACATCCTCTACGGCGAAGGCATTTCCCGCGAGGGCGAGATCATCGAAATGGGGGTCAATCACAAACTGGTGGACAAGTCCGGCGCCTGGTACGCCTATAAGGGCGAAAAGATCGGCCAGGGCAAGGACAACGCCCGGGAATTCCTCCGCGCCCATCGCGAAACCGCCCAGGAGATCGAAGCGCGCATCCGCGAATCCGCCGCCGGGACCGTCATCAAGCCGACCCGTTCGGCAGCAGAGGATGCCTGACCTGCGGACGCACGCCCTTCGACTCCTCGCTCGCCGGGATTACAGTCGGGCCGAGCTGCGCACCCGCCTCGCCCCGCGGGCCGAATCGGCCGAGCAACTGGAGTCCCTGCTCGAAAATCTGGAGGCGAGCCAGCTGCTTTCCGACCACCGCTACGCGCGCCAGCGGGTGGTCAGCCGTTCCCCCCGCCTGGGCAATGCCCGCCTGCGCCAGGAATTGAAAGCCTCCGGCGTGGATGAAGAGGCTATCGCCGCCGCCCTGCCGGAAGCCGGCGACGAAGTGGAGCGCTGCCGCGCGGTGTGGAGCCGCAAGTTTGGCGTCGTCCCCGGCGGCGCCGAAGAGCGGGCTCGGCAGCAGCGCTTCCTCCAGTACCGCGGTTTTTCCGCTGACGCCATCCGGCGCGCTCTTGCCGGCGGCGAGGATTGACCTGATGGACAACCCGACTGCAGCCACTCTCTCGGCCCACAATCTCAACAAGCGCTACAAGGCGCGCACCGTCGTCCACGATGTCTCCTTCGAAGTGAAGAGCGGCGAAGTCGTCGGTCTTCTGGGGCCCAACGGGGCCGGCAAGACCACCTGCTTCTACATGATCGTCGGCCTCGTCCCGGCCGACGGCGGCGACGTCTATATCAACGACGTCAAACTCTCCCATCTGCCCATGCATGCCCGGGCGCGCCAGGGCCTCTCCTACCTGCCCCAGGAGGCATCGGTCTTCCGCAAACTCAATGTCGAGGACAACATCCGCGCCGTACTCGAGCTGCAGGAACTCGAAGCCTCAGCCATCGCCGACCGCCTGGAATTTCTCCTGGCGGAACTGCATATCGGCCACGTGCGCGATGTCAATGCCGCCGCCCTCTCGGGCGGCGAGCGCCGGCGGGTCGAGATCGCCCGCGCTCTGGCCACGCGGCCCCGCTTCATCCTGCTCGACGAGCCCTTCGCCGGGGTGGATCCCATCGCGGTGCTCGAGATCCAGAAGATCATCCGCTTCCTCAAGGAACGGGGAATCGGCGTCCTCATCACCGACCATAACGTACGTGAAACCCTCGGGATCTGCGACCACGCCTACATCATCAATACCGGCGAGGTCCTTGCCGCTGGACGGCCGGCGGAAATCGTGGAGAATGAAAGCGTGCGTAAAGTTTATCTGGGCGAGAACTTCCGTCTCTGACCGAATCGTCTCTCATGAAGCCCGCCCTCCAGCTCAAACTCTCCCAACATCTGGCGCTGACGCCCCAGTTGCAGCAGTCGATCAAACTGCTGCAACTGTCGACCCTGGAGATGAATCAGGAGATCGAGCGCTACCTCCTGGAAAATCCCCTGTTGGAGAGGGAGGATGAAGGAGATTCCTGGAGCCCGGCTAGATCGACGGAGGCGGCCCCTGGAGAGACGCGGGAAGCGCCGGCCGAACGGGAGGAAGGCGAAAGCGATCGGGACACCGCGGTCGAAGCTCCGGAACCGCCTCCCGGAGGTGACGACGACCGCTGGGCAAGCGACGCCGGAACTTTTACCGGTGCCGGCCGGGACGAAGACGACGATTCCGACGGCCACGATGTCCATGCCGGTACCACCAGCCTGCGCGACCATCTCGTTTGGCAGTTGGGCATGACCCAGCTCTCGGAGCGGGACCGCAGTCTGGTCCGTTTCCTCATCGAAGCTCTGGACGACGACGGCTACCTGACCACTCCGCTGGAGGAACTCTGGCAGACCCTCCCGCCGGAATACGAAATCGAACCAGAAGAACTCGAAATCGCGCTCCACCACATCCAGCACTTCGATCCCACCGGTGTCGGCGCCCGCGACCCGCGGGAATGCCTGACCCTCCAATTGAAGGCCCGGGAGTCCGACTACGACCGCGATCTCGCCCTGGCCATCGTCGACAAGCACCTCGACCTCCTGGCCGCCCGCGATTTCGTCAAGCTGCGGCGGCTCCTGAACGTTGACGACGAAGACCTCCGCGCGGCCCATGCCCTCATCGTCGGGTTGGACCCCCGCCCCGGCGCCCGCTTTGCCCCCCTCGACACCCGCTACATCGTCCCCGACGTGATGGTGAAAAAGCTCAAGGGCAAGTGGACGGCGTACATCAATCCGGACGCCTACCCGCGCCTGCGGGTCAATCGCCTCTACGCCGAAATCCTCGCCAAACAGCGGCGCGGCAACGGCAACCTCTCCGGCCAGTTGCAGGAGGCGCGTTGGCTGATCAAGAACGTCCAGCAACGCTTCGAAACCATCCAACGCGTCACCCAGACCATCGTCGACCGCCAGCGCCAGTTCTTCGAACACGGCGAAGTCGCCATGCGTCCCCTGGTGCTGCGCGAAATCGCCGACATCCTCGGCCTGCACGAATCGACCGTCTCCCGGGTCACCAGCCAGAAATACATGGCGACGCCGCGGGGCATTTTCGAGTTGAAGTACTTCTTCGGCAGCCATGTGGCGACCGATACCGGCGGAGCCTGTTCCGCCACCGCCATCCGCGCCCTGATCAAGCAATTGATCGGCAACGAGGATGGCAAGAAACCCTTGTCGGATAGCCAAATATCCGAAATACTAGGCCAGCAGGGAATCGTTGTGGCGCGCCGGACGGTCGCCAAATACCGCGAGGCCCTCAACATCCCGCCGGTCAATTTGAGAAAGACCCTGTAATAAGGAGCAATCATGAATCTGCAGATCAGCGGCCATCACATCGAAGTTACTCCGGCACTCCGCGAATATGTCGAAAACAAGCTGGACCCCGTCGTCCGCCACTTCGACCGGGTGACCGGCGTCAGCGTGATCCTCTCGGTAGAAAAGCTGAAGCAGAGGGCGGAAGTGACCGTGCACGTCCCGGGCAAGGACATCTTCGTCGAAAACGCCGGCGACGATCTCTATGCTTCCATCGATGCGCTATTCGACAAGCTCGACCGTCAAGTCCAGAAATACAAGCAGAAAGTTCAAGACCATCACCGCGGCGACAAGGCCGCCCACCACATGGCCGAATAGGCCGCCATGCCTCCTTGGCCGGTGCCCTGCGGGTGCTGGCCACGGCTAAGTTCCCCCCATGAATCCCTTCGTCAAACTCCTGCCGGTCGCCCATGTCGTCCTCGACCTCGAAGCCGGCAGCAAGAAGCGGGTCTTCGAGCAGGCCGGACTTCTTTTTGAAAACCATGTCGGAATCGCCTGCTCGGCGGTTTTCGACAGCCTCTTCGCCCGCGAGAAACTGGGTTCCACCGGGCTCGGCCAGGGGATTGCCATTCCCCACGGCCGCATCAAGGGCCTCCGACAGGCGACCGGGGCCTTCCTCCGGCTCACGCAGCCGGTCCCCTTCGATTCACCGGACGGCCGTCCGGTGAACCTCCTCTTTGTCTTGCTGGTGCCCGAACAGGCCACCGAAGAACACCTCCAAATCCTGTCGGAACTTGCCCAGCGCTTTGCCGACCGCAGCTTCCGCGAGGCCTTGGTCGAGGCTGCCGACCCGGCGGCGGTGGTCGCTCTGTTCCAGAAATAGGCAGTCGTCGGTGCGGCACATCAGTCTCGACCAACTGTACGAAGACAATCGCGACAAGCTCTTGCTCAACTGGGTGGTCGCGCACGGCGCCGAGCGCCGCATCGAGCTCAAGACCTCGAACAATTACGGCGCCGACGTCGTCGGCCACATCAACGTGATCCACCCCGAACGGCTTCAGGTCATGGGGCTGGCGGAATATGACTGGGTCCAGCGCATCGGCGAGGGCAAATTCCGGCACCAGTTTCAGGAACTGCTCGCCGCCCAGTCTCCCGCGATCATCATCGCCGAGGGCCTGGCCCCGCCGGAAGCCCTCTTCCTCGCCTGCGAGGCGAGCGAGACTCCGCTGCTCACCACGCCGAAACCCTGTTCGGCGGTCATCGACCTCCTGCGCATCTATCTATCCCGGAGGCTGGCCGATACCACCAGCCTGCACGGCGTGTTCATGGACGTGCTGGGCATGGGGGTCCTGATTACCGGCGATTCCGGCGTCGGCAAGTCCGAGCTCGCCCTAGAGCTCATTTCCCGCGGCCATGGCCTGGTGGCCGACGACGTCGTCGAGATGGCACGCATCGCCCCGGCCACCATCGAGGGACGCTGCCCGGGCATGCTGCGGGATTTCCTAGAAGTCCGCGGCCTCGGGCTCCTGAATATCCGCACCATCTTTGGCGAGACGGCCTCTCGCCGCAAGATGAAATTGAAGCTCATCGTCCATTTGCAACGGCCCGCCCAGGGGATGGAATCTCCGCGGCTTCCCCTCGATGCCCAGAACCAGGAAGTGCTCGGAGTCCCCATCCGCAAGGTCGTCATTCCGGTGGCCGCGGGACGCAACCTCGCCGTGCTGCTGGAAGCGGCAGTACGCAATACCATCCTCCAGTTGCGCGGCATCGACAGCATGCAGGACTTCATCGAGAGACAACAACGCATCATGCTTGACGAGGATGCTTGATTCACAGATATTGCACCGGCATTCAACCCTCACCTAGGAGAAACCATGAAACTCGCTATTGCAATGATTTCGCTGGCCTTTGCCTGTGTCGCTGGTACCGCCCAGGCTGCCACTGCGCAGCAGACCAAAATGAAGGAATGCAACGCCACCGCCGGCGAGAAAGCCCTCAAAGGCGACGAACGCAAGGCCTTCATGAAGGAGTGCCTGTCGGCCAAACCCGCCGCCAGCGGCAAGACCGCCCAGCAGGAAAAGATGAAGACCTGCAACAAGGAAGCTGGCGAGAAAGCCCTCAAGGGCGCCGAACGCAAGAAGTTCATGTCCGAGTGTCTCAAGGGCTGATCCTGGCGTCCCGTCATCCACGCCGGCCCGATCGGGCCGGCCTTTTCCCTGAAGATTGGCGCCACGGACCATGAAGATACCGCTCCTCGCCCTGGCCCTCTTGGCCACTCTCACCGGCAATGCCGCCGCCTTCAGTTTTTCCGAAGAGGAGCAGAACGAAAAGGCGGCGTCCGATGCCGCCCGCCAACGTCACGCGTCCCTTCTGGCGACGCCGTGCAAGCAGGCGCTCAAGGACAAGCGCATCATGGTCGTCGTCGGTCAGCGGACCGCCAAGGGCATGCTGTCGGACCAAGGCAGCTTTTCGGCCCATTTCCAGGCCATAGACAAACGCCTGAAGCGCCTGGGACTCAATTCCATTTCCCAGGAAGAGATGAAGGCCAAGGTCGCCCAGGCCGAGATCGACGCCTATCTGAACAACGACATGGAAGCGGCCCTCAACGCCTCCAAGAAGATGACCTCCGATTTCATCCTGCGGGGAGTTATTTCCAGCCGCACCGGCTATAACCAGATGGTGCGCCTGCCCGAGGTCTATGTCAGTATGAGCTTTACCCTGACCGGCGCCGACGGCCGGATGATTTCCGAAGCCAGCGGCGCCGCCGAGTCCTACTCCAACAGCGACGTCGGCGGCATGGCGGTGACCCTCATCAACGAGCAGGCCGAAGGCGTCGTCGCCCGCTTGTACAGCGACTATTGCCGCAAGGCAGGCATCGGCGGCAAGAACAAGAAATAATCCGCCCAGGAGGTTTAGACATGAATTTTCGCTCCCTCGCAATTGTCCTCGGCGCCATGTTGTTGATCGGCATTGCCCGCGCCCAGCCGGTCTTTGACAATCCATCCCCCACGGCGGGAAGCGGAACCTCGAAACAAGCCAATGAAATGGCCGACAAGGGCATGTACAAGCCCATCGAATACCAGAACGCGGGCAAGCCAGGCCCCGCCCTGGTCGTCATCCCCGGCGAGATCAAGAGCAGCAACGCCTCGTTCACCCAGAAATTCGGCCCCAACAACATCGCCGACTACGCTGAACTCGAGCTCAGCAAGGCCAATTTCAAGATTCTCGAAAGGGCAGACCTGGGGCCTTTGCTCAACGAATTCACCCTCGCCTACACCATGGGCGACCCCGACGCGGCGCGTAAGATCCTCCAGAAGGGCAAGTTCAAGACGACCAAGTTTGTCGTCAAGTTCGATATTCTCAAGGCCGAGCCGGTCGCTCAGGCCCAGCAGGGATTCGACGGCCGCGCCGTCGGCTCCCTCATCGGCATCCTGGGCGGCAGCCGGGGATCTTCGGCGGCCGGCGTTGCGGTGGGTTCGGTGAAAACCGAGGAATCCAGTGGAGTTTGGATCATCGGCATGCGTTACAAGATCATCGACGCCAATACCACAGAGCAGGTGGCGACCGGGTATACGGAGGAGAAAATGGAGCTGGGGGCCAAGGGCACTTCGGTGCTGGGCTTCTCGAGCGGCTCGTCCGGGGGACTGACGCTGGATTCGCTGGTGCAGCGCCTGATCCAGAAGAACGTCTGGGAAATCGACTCCAAATACAAATGAGCACCGCCCCGGGAGGGCACGATGGCTGAACTACCGCAAAAACTGGGTAAATACGAAGTCCGGCGCGAACTGGGCCGGGGCGCCATGGGCATCGTCTACGAAGGCTGGGATCCCATGATCGACCGCCGGGTCGCCCTGAAGACGGTCCGCAAGGACCAACTCGACCGCAGCGAAGTGGACGAAATCCTTTCCCGCTTCAAACGCGAGGCCCAGGCCGCCGGACGGCTCAACCACCCCAATGTGGTGGCCGTGTATGAATACGGCGAGGATGCCGACGGGGTCGCCTTCATTGCCATGGAATACGTCGAAGGCCGGGAACTCAAAGACTATTTCGACAAACAGGAACGCTTCTCGCTGACCGAGATCGTCCGTCTCATGGGCGAACTCCTCAACGCCCTGGGGCATGCCCACGAACACGGCATCGTGCATCGGGACGTCAAGCCGGCCAACATTTTTCTCCTGAAGAGTGGACAGGCCAAGGTGGGGGACTTCGGGATCGCCCGCATCGAATCGTCCAACCTGACGCAAGCCGGATCGGTTCTCGGCACCCCCGCCTACATGTCTCCCGAGCAGTTCATGGGCCAGCGGGTCGACGGGCGCTCCGACCTCTTTTCCGCTGGCGTGATCCTCTATCAGTTCCTCACCGGGGAGAAGCCCTTTGCCGGGCAACTCACCACCATCATGCACAAGGTGCTGAAGGAGGATCCCATTGCGCCCTCGGAGCTCAATGTCCAGGTACCCTCGGTCTTCGACGCGGTAATCCGGAAGGCGCTGGCCAAGCGTCCGGAAGAGCGTTACCAGTCGGCCAAGGAATTCGCTGGCGCCCTGCAGGCGGCGCTGTCCGGCAGGGCTGCCGCCAACGAGGACGCTACCGTCGTCAATGGCGGCGCTGGCGAGGACGCCACGGCAGTGTTCGCGGAATCCACCGTCGCCTACCAGCCACCGCCAGCTGCCTCGGCCACACCCGCTCCTGCCCCTGCATACCAGGCTTCCCCGCCGCCGCCACCGCCGTCGGCGGGTATCCCTCACGCCATGCCTGCCGCCTCCGGGAAGCGCGTGCCGGTCTGGGCCATAGCCGCGGGAGTCGGTGCAGTGGTGGTCATCGGCGGGGCCGTGGCCCTTTTCGGCAAGTCCGGCACCCCGGCGCCGTCCGCCGGCACCCCTTCTGCGAGCGTACCGGCTCCCGCTCCGGCGGCGGTCGCCTCGGCTCCGGCAGCGCAGGACGATGCTCCGCGGCTCCTGACCATCTCCGCCGTCGGCTTCGCCGATAGCAGCGACCCCCGTTTTGCTTCCGATCCCAATGCCTTGCGCACTGCGCTGCGGGAGGAGACCCGCCGCGATCTGATCGAGAAGGCCGTGGCCCTCTACGTGCAGTCCGGTTCCCTGGCCCAGAATTATGGGGTTCTGCGCGAGAAGCTGCTCGGGCGCAGCAACGATTTCATCGAGGCCATGGTTCAGGAAGACACGCCTCAGGCCGGCAAGGACGGTCTGGTGTCGATGACGGCCAAGGCGACCGTGCGCGTGCGCGACGTCCAGAAATCCCTCAACCAGATGTCGAAGGAAGAGCGGGTGGACTTCATCCGCAACAATGGCGATCCGCGCATCGCCGTGCAGATTTCCACCATCAGCGCCGCCGATGGTGCGGCTCCGCGGCGCTCCCAGATTGTCGAGAATGCCCTCAAGGAGAAGATCCAGTCCTTCGGTTTCCGCACTTGGAGCGAGGACGGCGGCGACAAGAAGGCTGACTTCCAGGTGGTCGGCGAGACCAAGTTCAAGCGCCTGTCGGTTCGCCTTGAAGCGTCCGGACTGGTCATCGATCGCGCGGCGATTACGTCCTGGACTATCAAATGCGTCGATCGCAAGACCGGCGAAGAGATCTACTACAACACCGCCATTCCGCAGCGGATGACCTGGAATAGCGAGGACGAGGCCCAGGCCGACATCGGCCGCCTCATCGGCGAGGAGTTTTCCAAGGGCTTCTTCCTGCAGCACTTTCACTTCGCCGCCCAGAAGGTCCGGCTCAATTTGTCGGGGCTTCCCGACGAATCCGTTGCCAAACGACTGCAGACTGAAATTGCCGGCCTGCGCAACGTCCTCGGCGTCGCCGCCGGCAAACTCGGCGGCGAGAGCCGCTACGAGCTGGAACTCGCTGGGAGCGGCAGCAATCTGGCCGATCTGGTGTCGGCCAGTGTTGCGCTTCCCCTCAATCAGAAATTCGGGCGCAATTGCTTCTCCGTTTCCGGGAGTAACGGCAACGAGGTGTCGATGGTGTTCGACACCGCGTGCAAGGAAGCGGGGGTCGTCGCCCGCCTCGATTCGACGCCCCCCGCGGCGCTTTTCGAAGCGCCCGCCGCCAAGCGCGAAGCCATCGTCAAGAATCCGGACGTGCTGAAGAAGCTGGCCATCTGACAAGCGCCGGAAACGACGAAGGCCATCCCGCGGGATGGCCTTCGCGCTTTATGGGACGTCAGATGTGTTCGAATTCGGCCAGATCGGCGTTGGGATCGGTGCTCGAAGCGCCAAAGGAAATCTTGCCGGTGCCGCGGAGCAGCATTTCCTCCCGTCGCAGGAGGGTCTCGCGCTCACCGGCAATGGCCACGTAGCTGCCGTTGGTGCTCTGATCGACGTAGAAATACTTGTCTCCGCGCCGCTCGATGCGGGCGTGCTGGCGGGAAGACTTGCGATCCTCAATGATGAGATCGCAGCTCTGGTCCCGCCCCAGCGTCAGGTTCGGATTGCGGTCGTCCAGCAGATACGCGCGGCCCCGGTATCGGACGCAGAGTTTGGTGCTGAGGATGTTGGAAATGCGCAGGGAACTGGCCTTCATGGTCAGCTCCTCGGTTTCGTGCCAGAGCACCTCGAAGACATGCACGCCGTCGGCCTTGCCCTTGACCGAGAGCTGCTCCAGGTCGCGGGTCGACTCCTTGAGCAGTGTGGGGAGTTCATCGATGGTCTGGGCGCTGGTCAGGATTTGCTCGGACTTGGCAAGACCGACGATACGCGCGGCCGTATTGACCGTATCGCCGAAGATGTCCTTGTTGTCCTCGATTGTCGGACCGATGTGGAAGCCGACGCGGATGGCGAGTTTGACGCCGGAGACCGGAGGCAGGTCGCTGACCCGCAGCTGCATTTCGACCGCCGCCTGGAAAGCGGCCTCGGCGGTACTGAAGACGGCCATCACCTCGTCGCCGATGGTCTTGACCAAGCGGCCCTGGAAGCCGTCGATGGCCCGTTCCATGCGCTTGATGCAACGATCCACGGCCCGCAGCGCTTCGCTGTCGCCGAGCCGCTCGTACAGCTTGGTGCTGCCCGAAACGTCGGCGAAAAGCACTGCCTGCCTGCGTTCTACGCCCCCCATGATGGTCCCTGATTCACCCCGCTGTTGATCCAGAGGCAATGATACCAAATCGCCAGTTCCACTGTCATAGCGACGGAACCAGAGGGATTGCTCCTGGCACGGGCAGGGCTTCCTGGTCGAAGGCGATGTCGCCTTCGGGAACCGCATCGCCGATCGCGAGGCCCTTGAAATCGAACAGTTGGTTGTCCGCCAGATGGGACGGAACGATGTTCTGCATGGCCGTGAACACCGCCTCGGTGCGACCCGGGTAGCGCCGATCCCACTCCTGCATCATTTCCCGTACTTTCTGCCGCTGGAGATTGTCCTGGGAACCGCAGAGATTGCAGGGGATGATGGGAAAGGCCATGCCCCGCGCGAATTTGGCGATGTCCGTTTCGGAGCAGTAGGCCAGCGGCCGGATGACGATGTGGGCGCCGTCGTCGGTCACCAGCTTGGGCGGCATGGCCTTGAGCTTGCCGCCGAACAGCATGTTGAGAAAGAGGGTATGGACCATGTCGTCTCGGTGGTGACCGAGGGCGATCTTGTTGGCGCCCAGTTCCTTGGCGGTACGGTAGATGATTCCCCGCCGCAGCCGCGAGCAGAGCGAACAGGTGGTCTTGCCCGCGGGGATCTTTTCCTTGACCACCGAGTAGGTGTCGGCTTCGACAATGCGGTAGTCGACACCGATCGATTCGAAGTAGCGCGGCAGAACTTCGGCAGGAAATCCGGGTTGCTTCTGGTCGAGGTTCATGGCGATCAAGCGGAACTTGATCGGGGCGCGCTTTTGCAGGGTCAGGAGGAGGTGGAGCAGGGTGTAGGAATCCTTGCCGCCGGAGACGCAGACCAGGACCGTGTCGCCGTCGGCGATCATGGCGTAGTCGCCGATCGCTTTGCCGGTGCGGCTTTCGAGGAATTTGCCGAGCTTTTGCAGAGTGTTGGAAGGGAGATTCATGGCGAGGACAGGTGGGCGGTGCGGCCGCCGTCGACATGGATGACTTGACCGGTGACGTAGCCGGCGTCGGCCAGTAGAAAACAGACGGCGGAGGCGATATCTTGCGGCCTTCCCTCGCGCTTCAGAAGGGTGTGCCCGACGATGGCCGCGCGCTCGAGCGAGGGAAATTGGCCATCCTCCGGCCACAGGATGGCGCCCGGGGCGACGGCATTGACCCGTACTGCAGGGGCCAGGTCGATGGCCAGGGCCCGGGTCAGGGTGAGCAGGGCGCCCTTGGCCGCGCAATAGACGGCATAGCCGGCGAGCGGGAGTTCGGCGTGGATGTCGGTAATATTGACGATGGCCCCGCGGGTCGCCGTCAGGTAAGGGGCGGCTGCCTGGGACAGGAAGAGCGGCGCTTTGAAATTGCTTCCGACAAGATCTTCCCAGGCGGATTCGTCGATCTTGCCGACGGGAGTGGAGAAAAAGCTGGAGGCGTTATTCACCAGACCGTCCAGTCGGCCCCAGCGCTTGGCAACGTCGGCAACCAGCAGGGGAAGCCGGACCGTCTCGCGGAGATCGGCGGCAAATGCGGCGGCGGAATCGGGCCGCAACCGATTCAACTCCTCCGCCAGGGCCAGCGCTTCGTCGGCCGCCCGGCGATAGTGCAGGGCGACGCGCGCCCCCTCGGCATGGAGGCGGCGGGCGATGGCGGCACCGACCCTGCGCGCCGCGCCGGTAACCAGAATGACCTTCTCGCTCAGGGTGTCCATGGGGAATGCAGTGTACCCTCAAGCCGGCGACGCAGGGGACTTGGCGCCCGGCGCTGCCGAGCGTCGGAGCCGAAGCCTAGCCGGGGAGGAGGTTTTCGTCGGCAGCACCGCCCCTGGCCGCCAAAACCGCTGCCAGATCGGCGGCGCGTATCGGTTTGGCGAGGTAGTCATCCATGCCGGCCGCGAGGCAGGCCTCGCGGTCCGACTGCATCGCGTTGGCGGTCATCGCGACGATGGGCATCCGTGGCCAGCCGCGTTCGATCTCCATGCAGCGGATGCGTTCGGTGGCTTCGATTCCGCCCATGACCGGCATCTGCATGTCCATCAGAACGATGTCGAACTGGCGGCCGGATTCGATCAGATCGAGGGCATGGGCGCCGTGGCCGGCAATCTCCACCCGGTGGCCCCACTTTTCCAGCAGGCTGCAGGCGAGTTTCTGGTTGATCGGATGATCCTCGACCAGCAGAACGTTGAGGGTGCGCTCGCCTTCCCGCAGCGAGTGGCGAGTCACCAGGCCGGATTCCCGGTGGATAGGCGGGGGGTCGGCTCCGAAAAGCCGACTCAGGGCTCCGGCCAGATCCCGCGCTGCCACCGGCTTGGGAAAATACGCCGCGATCCCGCAATCCCGGCAGCGCCGCGCGTCGCCCCGATGGGCTCCGGAGGTGAGCAGCAACAAGGGGGGCGAGGCCAGACCCATCTGCTCATGGATCGCTATCGCGAGGGCAAAGCCATCGATTTCGGGCATGTGGGCATCGAGGATGGCGGCATCGAAGGGGGGTGCCGTGCGCAATAGAAGCAGGGCATCGTTGCCGTCCGCCGTGGCGGTGCAGATCATGCCCCAGCGCTCGACGGTATTCGCGACGATTTTCCGGTTGGTGGCATTGTCGTCAACCACCAAGATCCGGCGTCCGCTCAGCGCTGCCGGCGGAGCGAGCGGTGGCGGCCCTTCCGGGTTGGCCGGCAACGCAAGAACGACGTGGAAGGTGCTGCCCTTTCCGGGCTCGCTTTCGACCGAGAGGCGGCCGCCCATGAGTTCGGCGAGGCGGGCGGATATCGACAATCCCAGACCGGTCCCCCCGTAGCGTCGGGTGGTCGAGGAATCCTCCTGGGTGAAAGCCTCGAAAATCTGGGCCTGCTTTTCCTCGGGAATCCCGATTCCGGTGTCGCGAACGGCGAAGTGGATGGCCTTCCCTGATGTGAGGCGCACTTCCAATGCGATTTCGCCCAGGTCGGTAAATTTGATTGCATTGCCCACCAGATTGACGAGAATCTGCCGCAAACGGCCCGGATCGCCCAGAACGTGCTCCGGAACGTCCGCAGCGATGTCGCAGACCAGTTCGAGGCGTTTCTCGAGGGCGCGCAGCGCCAGGGGTTTGAGGGTTTCGCCGAGAACATGGTGGAGGTCGAAGGGGATGCACTCGACCAGGAGCTTGCCCGCTTCGATCTTGGAAAAATCGAGGATGTCGTTGATCAGCCCCAGCAGCGCGTCGGCCGAACTCCGGACGATGCCCAGGTATTCCCGCTGCTCGTCGTCGAGCCGGGTATCCAGAGCCAGTTCGGTCATGCCGATGATGCCGTTCATCGGCGTACGGATTTCGTGGCTCATGTTGGCCAGGAATTGACTCTTGGCGCGATTGGCCGCCTCTGCGACTTCCTTGGCTTCCTGGAGGGCCACTTCCGCCGCCTTGCGGTCCGTGATGTCGATGATGGCGCCAAGGAGCCCAAAGACGCTGCCATCAGGCCGGGTCAAGGTCGCCTTGCGATAGATGGTGTCATGCCGGTCGCCGTCCCGGGAGTGGACCGAGGCTTCATAGGTCTGGGTTCCGGCCACCGCAAACAGGGCTGCGTCCCGCTCGGCATGGATACGGGCGTCCTCCGGCGGGAGCAGGTCGTGTAGCGTGCGTCCCAGATAATCCTCCCGACGGATCTGGAAGAATGCTTCGAAGGCCCGATTGAGGCGTAGATAGCGGCCATCGCAGTCCTTGATATAGACCGGCAGCGGAATTGCTTCGAGGATTTCCTCCATCAGATGCAACTGCTCCTCGAGTCGTTCTTCGGCTGCCTTGCGGGCTGTGATGTCGGTGCGGATGGCGATGTACTGTTCCGGGCGGCCGTCGGCCCCCAGCAAGGGGGCGATGGTGGCGCGAACCCAGTAGTGATGCCCGCCCTTCGCCCGGTTGCAGACTTCGCCATGCCAGACCCGGCCGCTACTGATGGTTTCCCATAGATTGCGGAAGAACTCGGGCGGATGGACCGCCGACTTGATCACCCGATGGTTCTGACCGAGCAGTTCTTCCCGCGAATAGCCGCTGATTTCGCAGAACTTGTCGTTGGCGTAGAGGATGGTCCCAAGGGTGTCGGTAACGCTGACGATGGCATGCTGGTCGAGGGCGAACTTCTGATTGTCGAGGGCGCGGCGGTCGGATTCCCGTTCGGCGATCAGCCAGGATAGCCGCGTGGAAAGCTCCTCGAGATCGGTTTCCCCTTCCTGCGCAATGGATGATCCGCTGGGCCGCAGTCCTGCGATCAACTCCCGGAGGGCTGCGAGCGCGCGTTCCCGGCTGGCCAGTTCGTCCCGCAGCCGCGTATTGGCCTCGGTCAATTCCGCGGATGACAATTCCAGGCTGCGCGTCCGCAATTCCAGGTCGCGGTCGAATTGCTCGTAGGTCGCCTCGATCCGCTTGAGAAAATCATCCAGTCCCGCCAACAGGCGGACAAGGTCAGGCTCGCAGCGCTCCGAGGCCGCCTTCGCGGCAGCGATCAGATCCGAGACCTGGGCCGTATCGGAGACCCCGAAGGAGCGCCGCAATTGGCTGAACAGGCCTTTGTGCATTGCCGGTCAACGTTCGCCCAGGTAGGTGACGGTCATCGTCTGATTGTGCAGTTTGCAGGAAGCTCCGGGCGTGTAGGGGCTGATCTCGCCGTAGGAATAGAAACCGCCGAGCACCGCTCTATGGCCGAAGACCGCGCTCACCGCTTCGACCTCCTC
>Ga0268298_10003046_pt1 | contig 17535 bp, 20 predicted proteins | sample WWTPWeurt_MetaG_FD_194462 | JGI IMG/M metagenome (GOLD analysis project Ga0268298, IMG submission 194462) | Activated sludge microbial communities from WWTP in Nijmegen, Gelderland, Netherland - WWTP Weurt | ecosystem: Engineered > WWTP > Aerobic digester > Activated sludge | place...
TGCCCAACAAAGCGTGCACCTGACGCTGGGGATTCTGCGGCAATCTCAAGCAGTTTTCTACGCCTTATCATTTTTCCAGTTGGACGGCTTCGCCGTCCCCGCCCCAGCGCAGGTAACGCATACCGTTAGCCGCCACATTACACAAAAGTAAAATGATAGCCATGAGCATTTCACCTACACTTCAAGATTTACTTATAGGAATCACTACCAGTGTAATTACTGGCGTGGCTGTTTGGCTTTGGCAAAAAATTCAACAGTCTCGGTTGGGCAATCGTAAAGCGAATTTTTTTGGTCTTAAGCCAAATGATGAGTGCTTAGTAGTCTTGGGAAATTATAGAGGGCAAAACGCTACAAGCCATGGAGATATTGACAGCATGGTGGAAGCAGTAAAAATAATTCATAGTATTGGATACGGAGTAAAAGTAGCACCGTTTGATAAAGCAATTGAGTCACCAGGAGAATCATCAGAGATTTGTATTGGCGGACCATCTTCAAATGACAGAACTGGGACACACTTAAGTGCCTTCTTTAATGAAATACACGTAAACTCCCACGACGCCCCAACTGACCGTTTAGCAATTGTGACCAAGAAAAAAGTATACAGATATGAAAGTGGCGAAAAGGAGTATGCGCTTTTATCTAAATTCTACCCAAGAGTAGGCGGGAAACCAGTATTTCTTATCTGTGGACAAACAGCCTTTGCTACAAAAGGCGCAAGTTATTATTTAGCAAAAAATTTCGATGATAGTATAAGAAAAAAGTATGGCAATGGTGAGTTTTGTTTTATAGTTAGAGTAATATCTCCTTGGACTTTTGGTCATAAATCTGTTGAATTAGTTGATGATATTTCTAAATTTGCTTTTACTCAAAGCAACAAATCGCAAATACGAAAAGGCGGCTAACAAAGCGTGCACCTGACGCTGGGGATTCTGCGCACATCCCAAGCACTTTTACACGCCTTATCATTTTTCTGGTTGGACGGCTTCGCCGTCCCCGCCCCAGCGCAGGTAACGCAAACCGTTAGCCCGCTGTCTTGCAAACTGAATTGATGAGGATAGTAAAATGTCAATCCCGAAAACCATCGAATTGTTTGAACGCGGAAAAGCAAATTTTGAAGATAATAAGTTAGATGAGGCTTTGAAAGACTTTTCAGAAACAGTGCGTCTTGAACCTCAAAACGCTGACTATCATGCTTGGCTTGCTCGAATGTATTTAGCAAAAGATAAATACGCTGAGGCTCTGGCATCTGCAAATCAAGCGCTTCAACTCAACCCTCGCTGTCAATTAGCGTACCGCCAACTAGCGGGTGTTTACAGAGAAAACAAAGATTATCAGAAAGCAATTCAAAATTATTCACAGGCAATTCAATTAGACCCCCAAGATTGGATAGCCTACTATTGGCGTGGAAACATTTATTGGGAACTCAAGGATTATGAAAAAGCACTCGTAGATGATTTTCAATATTTTCGTTTGTGTTCGGACTGGGAAATAAAGGAAATTTCTGGGAGTGACGCCAAGTTTCAAATGTGGCATAGGGCTGTATACCAACACATTACCAAAACTTTATTACCACGATTGAAAATTGGTGACGAAAGTTATGTAAGGCATTCGCCATGCCTTATGACTTGGGGAGAAAGGTCAGACTTACGTTCTTATGACGGAAATTCCTATACGATGAAATCTTTGAGTTATGGAACTGGCTACATATGTTTGACTAATAAAAATATCTATCTTTTCTCCATTGGTCAATTAAGTCAGCAATTCCCACTATTTGATAATGGCTTTTTCAAAAATTTTATTGCTGTTGGATTAGGACACATAGATAGAAGGTTAGAAAAAACAGACCAAGCCTGGACTATCCCCTATCATACTGTAAGTGGAGTACAAGCAAGTAATGAAGCCATACATTTAGTAACACCTGCCATGACTTGGGAAATTTACGAGCACTTTACTGGTGACCTCCAAAGTATTTTGGCGGGCATTAATCTAGGTAAATCTGGCAGATATAGTGCAAGAGAAATCGCATCAGAAAGCACAATCCCTGAGCCAGCGAACATGAATGTTATTGATTTACTTAAACAACTTGGTGAACTTAAGTCTCAAGGTGTTATCACTGAAGCAGAATTTGAAGAGAAGAAGAGAGAACTGCTTAATCGGTTATAAAAAATGGGCGCGGGCTAACAAAGCGTGCACCTGACGCTGGGGATTCTGCGGCAATCTCAAGCAGTTTTACACGCCTTGTCATTTTTCTGGCTGGACGGCTTCGCCGTCCCCGCCCCAGCGCAGGTAACGCAAACCGTTAGCCCGCCCGTGCAAAATGTAGGTTTATGAAATCAAAAGTTGCTATTCTCGTTTTCATAAGTTTGCTTCTTTTTTCTTGCGCCCCAGCAACACCAACGCAGGAAGATGAAGTTGTGGAAATTGCGACAGAAGAAATAGTTACAGAAGAATCTGTATCCCAGCCAATTACAACTGAAGAGCCTATTGTCACAGAAGAACAAACTGAAATTCCAATTGCTTGTGTCACTTTGCTTACACCTGTTAATGGAGTAGAAATTCCACCCGTTGGCAAAGTCACTTTTTCATGGTCGCCGCTGGACGAAGCAGGAAAGTATGTTTTGAATATCATTCTTCCGTCAGGCGATATTGTCCCTTTTGAAACTGACCAAACCCTTCATAACCAATATATGGAAGCATTTTTGGCTGGCGGTGATTATCAGTGGCAAGTAGTTGCGCAAAGCAAAGATGGAAGTGAAATTTGTGTAAGTGAAGTTGCTAATTTCAATAAGCCCGTTTATAACCATCCAAAGGAGGGTAACAACGATGGTGGTAAAGAAAGTGAAAACAACGGTGGGAATTCTGGTGGTGGTGAAGAACAATGCCCACCTGGATTTTCTGGCTCACCTCCAGGTTGTGTATTAGATGGTAATGACTAAAGGAAAAAGGCTATAATCTTGAAATCAAAAGCGGGCTAACAAAGCGTGCACCTGACGCTGGGGATTCTGCGCACATCTCAAGCATAATCCACGCCCGCCCACACGCAGGTAACGCAAACCGTTGTGCCGCTCACGCCAAATCTAGTAATTTTTTCAATCAAACATGAAAACTGACAAAATAGAACCTATCCAAATAAAAACTATTGAAACAAAAATCCGCAGAGGTATTCCAAAAGCGGTGCGTTTGCTTGTCTTTGAGCGAGATAATTTCACTTGTCAATATTGTGGAATTAAAGGTACAGCAGAGACTTTGGGTATTGACCATATACTCCCTATTTCTCTCGGTGGCGTTAATGAGATAGATAATATGGCTACAGCCTGCCATAATTGCAACATGAGAAAAGGGTCAAGAGATTTATCTGATTACTTACGAAATGCCATATCCCAAAACACTCAGTTTTACCAAAACTTCAAAGATAGCCTTGATAACATTAATGGATTAGTCAAAGAAAAAATGGGTAGTCCTCAATTGCAATCTACGCTCAATAATTTACTATTTGCGAACACAATTGCGGCAATGGAAACCTATTTGTCAGATGCATTTATCAATACAGTTTCAAACAACCCCGAATTAATCCGCAAATTTATGGAGACGACCCCTGCCTTCAATGAGAAAAAATATAAGTTATCCGAAATTTATACTTGGCTTGAAGATATGCAAAAGGCAGTTACTCAATACCTGCTCGAAATAATCTACCATAATATTTTTGTCGTCAAAAACATGTACAAATGTACTCTGGACATAGATTTTCCAGAAGACATGGAACTTATTCAAAAAGCAATTATGATACGTCATGACATCTCTCACAGAAACGGTAAAACTAAAAATGGCGATGTTCTCAAAATCACCGAAACAGATGTGATGTCAAATGTAGAACTTATCAATGTGTTTATTACTCATGTAGATAAGCAACTCAAAGAAAAAGTAAAAAGGAACCCACTTCTAGGCTCCTTAAAATAAAAGTGAGTCTTGTAAATTAGCAGCAGCACAACAAAGCGTGCACAGATGTAAGGGGAAGTCAATAGCGTCAATGAATGAAGAAGTAGGTAGTTGCATTGTTGTGCAATGGAGCGAAAAAACAGCAGCACTCCACTACCACTTTTAAAAGCTGTTTAAAAGCGTTGACATGGGTTGTATAATAGTATTGAGCGTCGAGCCCGTAAAACCCCTTTGGTGGGTCTCCTACATTCGTGTGGAGTTACTTATTTGGGACGACGCTCTCCTTTTTTAATTTTCGAGGGCGGCAACGGGATCGGCTTCTTTGAGCCCCATGGGATGCTCGTCAGCTCACTTCCCAATCCCAACGTATCCATTCGCTCGCGCACGAATTGCGCTGCAGATTTTCCAGCACGATTTTCCTTGCCCACTGCATATGCAATGTGCAACATCTTTTTTGAGACCTTTTCTTCTTCCGCGAAACGATCCGCCACTTTGTGTGCCAGCACATACCAGACCGTCACCAATAACTTCCGCGCAATTGCCACAATCGCTCTGTTGTAGCCGATCCGCGGCTGCAGTCGCGCCAGCTCCGCCTTCCAATGCGGATGGCTGTTCGCCACGACGTGTGCCGCTTCCACCATCGCCACACGCAAGTCTCGTCTGCCCGCTTTCGTGATCTTCCCCGTACGCGTGGTCATTCCACTATCGTGGACCCGCGTTCCCATGCCTGCATACCCAACCAGATGTTTGGCATCTTCAAAGCGTTGGATGTCGCCAATTGCAGCATATACTGTCACAGCTGTGATCACTCCGAATCCCGCAATGTGCAACAGACGACCGATCTCTTCGTTCTCCGCTGCTATGCCTGTCATCTCTTTCTCAATACGCCCTTCCTGCTGCTGGGCAAATTGCAGGGTCTCCAGATCGCTTTGCAGGTTCATCTTTTCCAGCTTCCCCAGTGTCAATGCCTGCCACCAGCCATTGTTTGTCTTCGCAAACGGGTTGCCTTCAGGCGGTTTCAGGTGATGTCGCTGGATCACAGCGTGCAATCGATTCTTCGCCTGCGTTGCCAGATGCGTCATCTTTTGGCGTTGTGCCACCAAGCCGCGCAGTTCGCGAATTTCCTCTGGCGGCACCCAGATCCCCACCAGCAGCCCTTTCGCTAACAACCGCGCCAGGATCGAGGCTGCGATCTTGTCCGTCATCACTTGCGATCTTGTGAGCAATGCGACATGTGGCGGATGCACCACCATCACCGATCCAGCATGCTCCCCAAGTTCATCGTACAACTGCCAGGTGTTGGTCGTCATTTCCAGCACCACTTCATCCTGTTTCGTCAGATTTTTCTTCATCCAACTTTCCAGATGACTTAACTCCACTCGTCTCATGGGTAGGACAACGTTCAAGTCCGCGTCCACACCCAAGGCGATCAGGTAATGCTTGTGTACATCCAGCCCTATATACCGTTTTCCAATTTCATTCATAGAGGTATACTCCTGATAATTCTGGCTCACCTGCCAGACTAGGTCGGGCACGTTTCTTTTTTAGGGCCGCTGAATCACACACAGATGCGAGTTGGGGCATAGACTGTCCTTCTCAGTTAAGCTGATTCGAACGGGGCAGTCAAACACCTGAGCGGGCTTGTTCTGGTTCTTCTCTGAACTTCCCATGCACGCTTCGACTGGTCCCTTACGCAGCGTTCCCGGGTACGCGTTCCCGTTCACTGAACAAACGGAGCATATCCAAAAACGTGCCCGACTGCAATCCGTCGATTGCGCTTTCATGCTAACACCTGACGCTGGGGATTCTGCGCAAATCTCAAGCATTTTTCACGCCTTAGCCTTTTTCTGGCTGGACGGCTTCGCCGTCCCCGCCCCAGCGCAGGTAACGCAAACCGTTGGCACGCCCCTTGCACAACAAGGTAAAAACCGTTCAAGTAAGTAATCCGCCTTTTCAACAGTCTTATCAGTAAACAAGACAAGGAGATTTTCCATGAGCGATAATTGCTGTTCAACGACATCCGCAGGAAGTGAAGTTTGTGAATTGCCATCAGCGACAGTCCAGCACAAACCACATTCCGAAGTATTTTGTCCCGAATGTAATCAAAAAGGAAAAGTTGTTCAAGGTCAAACTGTAAAGGCACTTTTGTCTGTTTCGTTGCGCTCAATTCAAAATACAGATTATTATTTTTGCCGCACCCAATCTTGCCCCGTTGTTTATTATTCGGCTGATAGCAAGTCCGTGTTTACAACATCACAATTACGTGAGCGAGTTTATCAAAAAGAGCCAAGCGTAGATGATGTATTTGTATGCTATTGCTTCAAGCATACGGTATCAGAAATTCGCAATGCTTCACCTGAAGCCCGTGTTTCGATGGTAAATGATATTAATACTGGCATCCAAGCCAATCAATGCGCCTGTGATTTACGAAATCCGCAAGGCTCATGTTGTTTGGGAAATGTTCGTGGCTTAATAAAACAGACAGAGCAAGTATCCGCGCAATCATAAAGAAACTTGCTGGTATAAGCCGTAGAGTCTTGCAAGTCAAAAGCGTGCCAACAAAGCGTGCAGTGGACGGTGGGGATTCTGCGGCATTTTCGGGCTTTTTCTACACCCGAACAGAATCCTGCTTTTGGAGTTTTATCTACGCCCGCCCCACCGCCACTAACGCAAACCGTTGGGCAGATAAGGAGCGCAATGGAAACTCTTGCTGATAGGTTCAATAAGCATTTAGATAGGTATCCGCAAAAGAGAACGATGATTGTGTTGAAACTTGGCGACGAATAAATCCAACGTTTGAGCGATTGCAATCTCAAATGTTTAAGTGTTAATCCAAATGTCAAACTTCCTAAAAGACTCAAAACGTTGGCTCCCTGGTGCTGTCGTTAGCCTGATATTCTTCTACGTCCTTTATCTGGCAATCGACTGGCAAAGTGCGCTGGATGCGATCCTCAAGATAAACCCCTGTTTTTTGTTGTTGCACGGCGTTTTTTATTTCGTGATGCTCATCTTTCGCGCTTTTGCCTCGCGGGCGCTGCTGGAGAATCGTCCCTCGTTCCGCGATTCATTTGTGGTGATGATGCAGGGCTATTTGCTCAACAACGTCCTGCCGTTTCGTCTCGGTGAGTTGGGGCGTGCCTATTTGCTGGGACGTAAAACAGGGCTTGGTACAGCCAACGCGCTGCCCGCCATTGTTATCGAGCGTTTTTACGACCTCGCGTTTGCCGCGATTATTTTGGTTTCCACCCTGCCCTTCGTTTTATCCGACGTGAGTTGGGCGCGTCCCGTTGCGTATTCCACGCTGGCGATTGTCGGCGCGGGCTTGCTGTCACTTCACATGGTGGCGCGGTATCGTGTCGCGCTCAAAGCGTGGATTGATCGCATCGCCCATCGCTTCGCCCTGATTGAAAAATACATCCTCCCACAAATCGACTCGTTTCTCGACGGTCTCGCGGTCTTGACTAACCCGCGCCTTTTCCTCGCCAGTCTGTTTTGGATGGCGACGACCTGGTCGTTTGCGGTAATTGACCAATATGTTCTTTTGCTTGGCTTAATGCCAAACGCCCCACTGCTTTACTCGACCTTTGCCATGGGCGCGTCCTCGTTTGCGGGAGCCATCCCCTCCGCGCCTTCGAGTTTGGGAGTTTTGGAGGGCGCAGTGGTCGGCGCGTTTGCAATTTTGAACGCGGATAAAAGCGTCGCATTTGCATTGGCGATTATTCATCATATCGCGCACATCATTTATTCGGGCGTTGTCGGCTTTTACGGATTCTCCCGTGACAATCTCAGCCTGATGGATATGTACGAAAAACTATCAAAGAAAGAAACGAATCAAGAATGACTTTGAACTATTTAATCACAGGCGACGCGGGATTTATCGGATCGAATTAAATTATCCTGCTTTATGGTGGCAATCTGCCCAACAAAGCGTGCACCCGACGCTGGGGATTCTCCGCACATTCCAAGCAGTTTCCTACGCCTCAGCCTTTTTCCAATCGGACGGCGTTCCGCCGCCCGCCCCAGCGCGGGTAACGCAAACCGTTGGGCAGTTCCTTGCAAAGGATAGTTATCAATATGCAAAAAAAGATTCTCGGATTAAGTTTATCTCTGGCTATCCCTTCAATTTATGTTTTGTTTATCAGTCCGATTTTTCTCAAACCTAACGTGAATGAACCAGTTTCCACCTTGATTGATTTCGCCGCACTTTGGGGACTGGCTTTTGGAGTGTTGTTTTTCACACGAAGCATTGAGAAATTACCCTTGACAACAATTGGCTGGAAATCTCTATCTTGGAAATGGATATTTGCGGCTATTGGATTAGGTATTCTGCTATCGCTATTAGTTCCTGTGTTAACCTTGTTGGTTAGCACGGTTTTTCCGCCATCCGATACAGGAACAATAACGCAAGTCACGTCAAATTTTTCTTGGTGGATTTTACTTTTGAGCGTACTCACAGCGGGTATAACCGAAGAGATTTTGTTTCGTGGGTATTCTCTGGAACGGTTGCATGAAATTACGGGAAACAAGTGGATAAGTGGGTTGATTAGCCTGATGTTTTTTGTGGCTATTCATGCAACGGGGTGGAATATTGCTCACATTATTGGCGTAGTCATCCCATTAGGAATTATCCTTACTGGTTTATACTTTTGGCAACGAAATCTATTATTTGTGATGATCGTTCATGTAGTTATAGATTTGCCTTTAGTTTTTATAGCACTGTTAACATAAAAACTGCCCAACATCGTTTGCACGCGGACGCGGGGCGGGCTTCGCCGCCCCGCCAGGGATTCTGCACTATTGGCGGGTTCAACCCGGAGCATTTTCCTGCCAAAGCCGCCCCGCGCCGGTGAAACTTGCCGTTAGGTGGCACGTCCATTCCACGAAAGGTAAATATGTCGAGAGTTCAAGCCATTGCAGACACAAACTATGTAACCAATCAATATCGAAGTGCGTCCAACTTAAACGCTCGTATTCGATTGCATCAGGAATTTAGTACAAACAAGTATGGTTGGCAACGCTGGCTTTTTGAGCAGTTCAAATTTACGTCCAAAAGCCGTGTTTTAGAATTGGGGTGCGGCACTGGTAATCTATGGGCTGAAAATATTGACCGTATCCCAAAAGAATTGGAAATCGTATTATCTGACTTTTCAGAAGGAATGTTAGAGCAAGCACAGCAGAATTTAAAGCACAGCCCGTCTTTTCAATTCAAGGTAATTGACGCACAATCTATACCTTTTGAAAACAACTGTTTCGACTTTGTTATTGCCAATCACATGCTTTATCACATGCCCGAAAGGGACAAAGCATTGTCAGAAATTCGACGTGTCTTAAGACCAGAAGGATATTTTTACGCTTCAACTATTGGCTGTAACCACTTGAAAGAAATAGATGATTTACTAGGTAAATTTGACAATCAACTAACTTCTTGGGGAAAAATGTTTTCAGAATCTTTCAATCTCGAAAATGGTTCTGCACAACTAGAAAAGCATTTTGCAAATGCTTCACTTGCTCGTTATCCAGACTCACTTTTGGTTACAGACGCAAAATTACTTACAGATTACATATTATCAGGACGGATAGAATTGTCCGATAACCAGCGGGTAAATTTGGCAGAATTTGTGACGCAAGAATTAAAATCAAATAACGACAAGTTCTATATAACAAAAGATTCAGGTGTCTTCATATCAAGCGGAACCTTGTCCGAGTAAAATCCACACAATAAACGATGAATACATTCAAAGAAATGCAAACAGCATACGACCAAATGGTTTTTGAATACGCAAAAACCAACCACTTCAAAATGCCTGAAAACCTCGTTGTATTAGCGCAGGAATTAATTCAATACATTGGTCAAAATGGACATATTGTCGAAGTTGGTTGCGGGACAGGTCGAGACATGTCTTGGTTTGAAGCACAAAATGCTAACATTATTGGAATTGACCTTTCGATGGGCATGCTTACATATGCGCGAAAAGAAGTTCGCGGAAATTTAGTTTCCATGAATATGCGCTATCTGGGTTTTTGCAATGATTACTTTGATGGCGCATGGTGCTGTGCGTCATTATTGCACTTACCAAAAAACGAAGCGGTATACGCGCTACAAGAGATCAAGCGAGTGCTAAAGTCAAGTGGAATGCTTGTTTTAAGTGTTCAAAAAGGAACGAACGAATCTTGGGAAGACAGTTATGTGCCTAATGTAAAGCGTTTTTTTGCCCGTTATCAGTCTGAGGAGATGAAAGATATACTGTCTAATATTGGTTTTTCAATTCATAAATTAAATTCATCACTGGCAATTAATCGTGAGTGGCTATCATTTGTGTGTACAGCAAAGTAAGTTGTCAAACAAAAAGCCACCTAACAAAGCGTGCACAGATGTAAGGGGAAGTCAATAGCGTCAATGAATGAAGAAGTAGGTAGTTGCATTGTTGTGCAATGGAGCGAAAAAACAGCAGCACTCCACTACCACTTTTAAAAGCTGTTTAAAAGCGTTGACATGGGTTGTATAATAGTATTGAGCGTCGAGCCCGTAAAACCCCTTTGGTGGGTCTCCTACATTCGTGTGGAGTTACTTATTTGGGACGACGCTCTCCTTTTTTAATTTTCGAGGGCGGCAACGGGATCGGCTTCTTTGAGCCCCATGGGATGCTCGTCAGCTCACTTCCCAATCCCAACGTATCCATTCGCTCGCGCACGAATTGCGCTGCAGATTTTCCAGCACGATTTTCCTTGCCCACTGCATATGCAATGTGCAACATCTTTTTTGAGACCTTTTCTTCTTCCGCGAAACGATCCGCCACTTTGTGTGCCAGCACATACCAGACCGTCACCAATAACTTCCGCGCAATTGCCACAATCGCTCTGTTGTAGCCGATCCGCGGCTGCAGTCGCGCCAGCTCCGCCTTCCAATGCGGATGGCTGTTCGCCACGACGTGTGCCGCTTCCACCATCGCCACACGCAAGTCTCGTCTGCCCGCTTTCGTGATCTTCCCCGTACGCGTGGTCATTCCACTATCGTGGACCCGCGTTCCCATGCCTGCATACCCAACCAGATGTTTGGCATCTTCAAAGCGTTGGATGTCGCCAATTGCAGCATATACTGTCACAGCTGTGATCACTCCGAATCCCGCAATGTGCAACAGACGACCGATCTCTTCGTTCTCCGCTGCTATGCCTGTCATCTCTTTCTCAATACGCCCTTCCTGCTGCTGGGCAAATTGCAGGGTCTCCAGATCGCTTTGCAGGTTCATCTTTTCCAGCTTCCCCAGTGTCAATGCCTGCCACCAGCCATTGTTTGTCTTCGCAAACGGGTTGCCTTCAGGCGGTTTCAGGTGATGTCGCTGGATCACAGCGTGCAATCGATTCTTCGCCTGCGTTGCCAGATGCGTCATCTTTTGGCGTTGTGCCACCAAGCCGCGCAGTTCGCGAATTTCCTCTGGCGGCACCCAGATCCCCACCAGCAGCCCTTTCGCTAACAACCGCGCCAGGATCGAGGCTGCGATCTTGTCCGTCATCACTTGCGATCTTGTGAGCAATGCGACATGTGGCGGATGCACCACCATCACCGATCCAGCATGCTCCCCAAGTTCATCGTACAACTGCCAGGTGTTGGTCGTCATTTCCAGCACCACTTCATCCTGTTTCGTCAGATTTTTCTTCATCCAACTTTCCAGATGACTTAACTCCACTCGTCTCATGGGTAGGACAACGTTCAAGTCCGCGTCCACACCCAAGGCGATCAGGTAATGCTTGTGTACATCCAGCCCTATATACCGTTTTCCAATTTCATTCATAGAGGTATACTCCTGATAATTCTGGCTCACCTGCCAGACTAGGTCGGGCACGTTTCTTTTTTAGGGCCGCTGAATCACACACAGATGCGAGTTGGGGCATAGACTGTCCTTCTCAGTTAAGCTGATTCGAACGGGGCAGTCAAACACCTGAGCGGGCTTGTTCTGGTTCTTCTCTGAACTTCCCATGCACGCTTCGACTGGTCCCTTACGCAGCGTTCCCGGGTACGCGTTCCCGTTCACTGAACAAACGGAGCATATCCAAAAACGTGCCCGACTGCAATCCGTCGATTGCGCTTTCATGCTAACACCTGACGCTGGGGATTCTGCGCAAATCTCAAGCAGTTTCCTACGCCTTACCATTTTTCTGGTTGGACGGCTTCGCCGTCCCCGCCCCAGCGCAGGTAACGCAAACCGTTGGGCGCGTGCGTGCCATACCGTGATGAAAGATGGAACACGAGTCCCCAGTTTTTAGCGGCAAATTCAGATTGAATCGGCCACTTACGCCTCAACAATGGACGTATCTTTGGCGATTCAGTGAAACGCGCCACATGCGGCGCTCGGCCGAGATGTTAGAAGAAATGACTGATCCGATTCGCAAGGCCGTTGGTTTACCCATCGGCCCGCAGGGCGCGTATTTTGTTGGAGCACGAGACGACTTCGGTTCGCCCAGCATCCTTAGCTACAGCGACCAACCGGACGACCAGCCGAGTTTATGGTGTCAATGGGTACCCAATGAAGCAGGCACGGCCATTGAATGGAATGGTGGCGACAAATTCCATCATTTCGTAGAATGGCTAGAATATCTCATCAAACATTTTTTGAAACCGTGGGGCTATACGGTTAATGGCAAAGTCCGATGGAAAGACGATGGCGTAGAGTGGTCGGAGAAAGATCAAGACCTAATGCCGTGTGTGGAACACGGTGAAATTGTAGTGATTGACGATGTCATTGAAGTCAAGAGCAACATTAAATGGTTGCGTTAAGAGATAATGAATCACAGAATTTCTATCAAAGCCGCGCCCAACACGGCGTGCAGCCGACGTTGCCCAGCTGCGAAAGTTAGGCGTTAATTTCAACCATTGTCAGTCGTTGAGGTGGCAACGCGGCTGACGCCCAGCCGTTGGGCGGCTCGTTGCAAGGAATGTAACCATGAAAATAAATAAGAAAGACCAAGAGTAATCAAGGAGAAACATGCCTACAAGAAGAAACGTACCTATTAATTTTGATACCATAAACCAAATGATGCGTTACAAACTTATCTATTCCATGACTGGTCTTGTTTTAGGATTAGTTTCCATGCTAGGCGGAATTGTTTTATTCCTAAACGGTGTAACCGGATCTACCAGTTGGACTGCTAAGATACTTGGTAGCGAGAGTAACTTAACTGATGCCGCCCCTGGAGCCATCTTGTTTATAGTGGGTCTTTTCGTTGTAATTGCTACTCGTTACAACCCAAAGATAGATTATGAGACCGGGATAGGGCGTGAGAAAGTGAAAGTCAATGCTAAAGCCAGACCCAAATAGAAGTAGGTAATTACGGCGTGGGTCACAATCAGTTTGACATTTTTTGATTTCTTATCACGTTGAGAACGGTTTCCGAGTGCCAAATATGGGCAAATGTGACTTAACAAACGGTTTTCTGTGTATTTGGCGGCTGGCAATGCACCCAAAAAAATAAAGTGGCAAACTGGCTTTTCGGTTTTTTTGCCCCATGCCGAAATTACCTTCCTATTTTATTGGTGCAGTAAAAATAAAACCGCCGCCCAACAAAGCGTGCACCTGACGCTGGGGATTCTGTACGAATCTCAGGCAGTTTCCTACGCCTTAGCCTTTTTCTGGCTGGACGGCTTCGCCGTCCCCGCCCTGGTTGTTGAGCCTGTCGAGACACAGCGCAGGTATCCCCTATCGGGGACGATGGCGCAAACCGTTGGCACGCCCCTTGCAAAACGAAAGTTGCAATAAAAAATGAAGTTGAAGCGAGTAAAATTAGCGGTGGAAAAAAGGAGTAAAAATGACTCTCCAACAAATTACAATTGAAATTCCAGAAAAGGTACTTCTCGCAGAAAAGACGGACGCTGAATCTTTTGGGCGTGAAATTCTCATTTTAGCGGCAGTCAAGTTATTTGAAATTGGCAGGCTTTCTTCTGGACGCGCCTCCGAACTTGCAGGAATGTCCAGAATTGAGTTTTTGCTAAACTTGAATCGCTACAAGGTCTTCCCTTTTGCCTCCGAACTTGATGATTTAGAAAATGCCCATGCCTAAAGCCATCAGCAACACTTCCCCACTACTTTATTTATACAAGATTGGCGCAATCAATTTACTTCCACAAATGTTTGATGAAGTTTGGACAGCCGAATCCGTCAAAAATGAACTATTGGCGGGACGAAGCAAAGGCTATGACGTCCCCAACCCAGCAGATTATCCGTGGTTGAATGTGGTCAATCCAAAATCCATGCCTTCTGAATGGCTTGCATTAGATTTGGGCGCTGGTGAACTTGGGGCAATGGCTTTGGCGTTGGAAAATCCAGACCGAATTGTTTTACTTGATGACATGCTCGCACGCCGAACCGCACAAGTTGCAGGTTTACAAGTATGGGGAACTTTGAAAGTTTTACTGGAAGCAAAATCACAAGGATTAATCGAAACGATTGAACCTTATATATCAAGATTAAGTGACGCGGGGATGTGGATTTCCGCTGAAGTAAAACAGCGTATTCTTATTTTGGCGGGCGAGTCTTAAAGTCAAAAGCGTGCCAACAAAGCATGCACCCGACGCTGGGGAGTCTGGCGCGATTCCAAGCAGTTTTCTACGCCTCAGCATTTTCCCAATCGGACGGCTTATCCACACCCGCCCCAGCGCGGGTAACGCAAACCGTTGGCACGCCCCTTGCAGAATTGAGTCCTTGAAAATAGTATCGCTTCGTGATAATATCGGGCTATGATAGAGTCTTTCGCATCCGACGAAACCGAAAAAATCTTTCGTGGTCAGGTCTCAAAAAAGTTCCCGAAAGATATACAACGAACCGCCCGCCGAAAATTAATTTATCTCGACGACGCAGAAGATTTGCAAGATTTACTTGCACCTCCAGGAAATCGGCTTGAAAAATTAAAAGGCGACAGGGCGGGACAACACAGTATCCGCATTAATGACCAATGGCGTATTTGTTTCAAATGGTCAGGTAACAAAGCGAAAGATGTTGAGATTGTGGATTACCACGGATAAGAGAAACTATGATGGATAAAACTTTATCACCTATTCACCCTGGCGAAATTTTGCTCGAAGATTTTATGAAGCCGCTTGGTTTGAGTCAGTATCGTTTGGCGCATGACATCGGCGTTACTCCGATTCGCATTAGCCAAATTGTTAATGGCGAGCGTTCAGTAACCGTTGATACAGCAATGCGCCTTGCTCGCTATTTTGGCACAAGTGCGGCGGTTTGGCTTCGTTTACAAGTACGTTACGATTTAGAAGTTGCTGAAAGCGAGTTGAGTGACAAAATCAATCGTGAGGTTAAGGTCTTAAGTCACGCTTAAATCAAAGAGCGTGCCAACAAAGCGTGCAGCAACTGTCTTGAATGTCAAGGCAGTTGCTATTTTTTATTCAGTTGTAAAGATCAAAACTCATGCCCCACTTGGAGCTCGAAATGGCTGCCGCTTCCGCAGCATCGCATTCAAGATCACCAGAAACTTTCGCATGCAAGCCGTGATCGCCACTTTTTTCTCTTTGCCGCGTTTCAGCAACTGCTGATAGTGCGGCTTGATCAACGGGTTGTAGCGACAGGCTACCAATGTCGCCATATACAACACACTCCGCACATCCGCGCGCCCGCCCTTCGCCTTGCGATAGCCACGCTTTTTGCCACTGTCATGGTTCAGCGGCGCCACGCCCACCAACGCCGCAATCTGTTTCCCGTTCAACTTGCCCAACTCCGGCAGATCCGCTAACAAGGTCGCCGTGGTCACCAGCCCGACCCCAGGGGCACTCCCCAAAATGGCGCTTTGTTCCTGCCACACGGTTTGTTCTTTCAGGAACCGCTCGATCTGTGCCGTCAAAGCCTGTTTTTCCAACTGCAAGACCTCTATCAGCCGCTCCACCGAACCCCGCACACTCGCCTGGATCGTCCGCAGACGGTTCTGCTCCGCCTTGAGCATCTCTTCCAACTGCCTGCGTCTCACCAACAACCCACTCAACTCGCGTTCCTGCTCATCTTTCCCGGCATAGCGCCGCGGTTGCACCCGCTCGCCGAACACCGCCAAGATCTGCGCGTCCAACTTGTCCGTCTTCGCCAGCAAACCGCAGGCTCTCGCAAATTGGCGCACCCGCGACGGGTTCACCACCGCCACCACCAACCCGGCGCGAAACAAAGCATCCACGACAGCGCGTTGGTATCCCCCGGTTGCCTCGACCACGATCAACTCCGGTGCCATGACTTGCATTTGCTCTACCAACTGCGTGATTCCTGCTTCCCGGTTTTCCACCTGGTACGTTTGGCTCGCCCCCAGCACTGCCACATCCAACTGCTCTTTCGACACATCGATCCCAACATATTTGCCATTACTAGTTGCCATTTGTGCCTCCATTCCGTATAATGGATTTGAGCCCACGCTAGTATACGGTCTCTAACGACCTTTCAACTGTTCGGGCTCACCTGACGAATGGACATGGCGATCTTGCTGCACGACGGTCTCCACGGACCTCCTGACGGTCGATCTGCCATGTCCGCCTTAAAGATACTACCTGACGCTGGGGACTGCCCGGAGGGCGTGCGCACATCCCAAGCAGTTTCACACGCCTTATCATTTTTCTGGCTGGACGGCTTCGCCGTCCCCGCCCTGGTTGTTGAGCCTGTCGAGACACAGCGCAGGTATCCCCTATCGGGGACGATGGCGCAAACCGTTAGGCGGGTAAATTCCAAGTCAAAAGGTGTTAAAATAACAGCGTGAAAATCTATCTTGATTTATGCGCCATTCAAAGACCGCTCGACACATCGAATCAAATTCGGATTGTTTTAGAGTCGGAAGCCGTTCTCGGAATTATCGCTTTTTCCGACATTGGGCAGGTTGAACTACTTTCCTCTGAAGCCTTGCTTTATGAAGGCGAACAAAGTTCTTTACCAGTCCGAAAAGAACATACTTCAGCCGTTTTGGCAAAGGCTAAAAGTGTTCTCAATGTTTCTGGAAAAGAGAAATCACGGGCGGCTGAAATAATGAAGGCAGGCATAAAACCGCTTGACGCCCTTCATCTTGCTTTAGCAGAATCAGGAAATGCCGATTATTTTTGTACTTGTGATGACAAGTTGTTACGAAACGCAAAGAAAGTCAAAGGTTTAGCGGTAAAAGTATTGAATCCTGTTGATTTGGTTCAGGAGATTGAAAAATGATTACAGATGTAAGACCACTAATTGAAGTTAACCAACAAGCCATTAACCTACTCTATAAAGAGTTAGGAGTCGTTGACGCTGTTCGTTTTCTAAAACAATTTACTCAAGGCTATGGAAATTACACTCAAGAACGAGAAGTAATCTTTGCAAATAAATCCCTTGACGATATTGTGAGTGAAATCGAAAAACGGAGAAAAACAGCACAGTAGAAAGATTGAGAGCGCAGGCTATTTTATAGGCTTGCGCTCTTTCTTAATAGCAAAGGGTCTTGTAGGCAAAAACCCGCCTAACAAAGCGTGCAGCGTGCACACAGATGAAGTGGGAAGTCAAGGGGAAAGAAAAAAATGATTTCCACTTCAACGGAGGGGGAGCGCAAGCAGCAACGCTCCGCCACCGCTTTTAACAGGCTGCATCAAAGCGTTTTAGG
>Ga0268298_10003047_pt1 | contig 17532 bp, 15 predicted proteins | sample WWTPWeurt_MetaG_FD_194462 | JGI IMG/M metagenome (GOLD analysis project Ga0268298, IMG submission 194462) | Activated sludge microbial communities from WWTP in Nijmegen, Gelderland, Netherland - WWTP Weurt | ecosystem: Engineered > WWTP > Aerobic digester > Activated sludge | place...
GCGTGATCCTTGCCGAACACCTCGTTGAAGTTTACCCCGGTGCCGCGCTCGTGCTTGCGCAGGAGTTGCACGGAGGTGGTGCCGGTGGTGGTGGCGACGTTCTTGCCGTTGAGCTGACCGATCGAGGTGATGCCGGAGTTCGCCTTCACGGCGATGCGGACTTCCTCGACGAAGGTGGTGGCGGCGAAGGAAACATCCTTCTGGCGCGCGGCATTGTTGGTGGTCGAACCGCACTCGATGTCGATGGTGCCGTTCTGCATCAGGGGGATGCGGTTCTGCGAGGTCACCGGCTGGTACTTGATGTCCAGCTTGGCCAGGCCGAGCTGCTTCTGCACGTCGGCCAGCGCGCGCTGGCAGAGCTCGACGTGGAAGCCGGCGAACTTGCCGTCACCGACGGTAAAGGAGAGGCCGCCGGAGGATTCGCGCACACCCATGGTAGCGGTGCCGCTATCCTTGATTTTCTTCAGCGTGCCGCTGTCCTGGGCGAAGGCGGGCAGGGAGAGGGCGGTGAGGGTGACGGAAGCTACAAGGGCGGCGCGACGAATCATGGTGGTCTCCTGTAATTTAATTATTGAACGGACTTCGGTGGGGTCCTGCCTGCGAAGCCTGCGCTCACGCCGCAACGCGGACGGGCGGCCTCTAGATTACACCTAAATTTCATGTTCCTGCTGCTGCAGGGCCCACATTTGCGAGTAAAGCCCGCCGCGCTCGAGGAGTGTGCGATGGGCGCCGCGTTCGACGATGCGCCCCGCGTCGAGTACCAGGATCTCGTCGGCGTTCATCACCGTGGACAGCCGGTGGGCGATGATCAGCGTGGTGCGACCGACGGCCGCCTGCTCCAGCTGGGCCTGGATGGCCTTTTCTGTCTTGGAGTCGAGCGCCGAGGTGGCTTCGTCGAAGATCAGGATCGGCGGGTTCTTCAGCAGGGCGCGGGCGATCGCGACGCGCTGCTTCTCGCCGCCGGAAAGTTTCAGGCCGCGTTCGCCGACCCGCGTCTGGTAAGCGTCCGGCAAGGCCATGATGAAGTCGTGGATATGCGCCGCCCGGGCCGCGGCGATGACGTCCTCGTGCGGTGCCGCCGGCCGGCCGTACTGGATGTTGTAGAAGATGGTGTCGTTGAACAGCACCGTGTCCTGCGGCACGATGCCGATCGCGGCGCGCACCGAGGCCTGCTGCAGCGCGCGCAGGTCGGAGCCGTTGATCTTCACCGAACCTGACGTGGTGTCGTAGAAGCGGAACAGAAGTCGCGCCAGGGTCGACTTGCCCGAGCCGCTGTGACCGACCACGGCCACCGTCCTGCCGGCGCCGACTTTGAAATCGACATCGAACAGGATCTGCCGGTTGGCTTCATAGGCGAAGCCGACCTGCGCGAATTCGATTTCGCAGGGGCCGCTTTCGTTGGCCGGGAACAAGGGCCGCGCATCGGGGGCGTCCTGGATCTCGCGGTTCTTGCCCAGCAGCGAGAACATCCGTTCGATGTCGGTCAGCGACTGGCGGATCTCGCGGTAGAGCACGCCGAGGTGGTTGAGCGGCATGTAGAGCTGGATCAGGAAGGCGTTGACCAATACGATGTCACCCACCGTCATCTGGCCGGCGGCGACGCCGACCGCGGCGCGCCACATCATCAGCGTTACCGCGGCGGCGATGATCAGCGACTGGCCGAGGTTGAGCCACGAGAGCGAGACCTGGCTCCTGATCTGCGCGGCCTCCCATTTCTGCATCTGCTCGTCGTAGCGGTCGCGTTCCCAGCGTTCGTTGTTGAAGTACTTGACCGTCTCGAAGTTGATCAGGCTGTCCACCGCGCGCACGTTGGCCGCCGAATCCAGTTCGTTCACCTCGCGCCGCAGCACCGTGCGCCAGTTGGTGACGACGATGGTGAATGTCACGTAAAGCACCAGCGTGACCAGCGTGATCAGCATGAAGTCCTTGTCGTAGCGGAAGCCGAGGATGCCCAATACCAGCAGGATTTCGACCAGGGTCGGCAGGATGGAGTAGAGCGTGTAGCTGATCAGCGAGCCGATCGAACGCGTGCCGCGTTCGATGTCGCGCGTGAGGCCGCCGGTCTGGCGATCGAGGTGGAAGCGCAAGCTGAGCGCATGCAGGTGCTCGAACACCTGCAGCGTGATGGTGCGCACCGCGCGCTGGGTGACGCGGGCGAAGAAGATCTCGCGCAGCTCGGTGAACAGCACGGTGGAAAAGCGCAGCGCACCGTAGGCCGCCAGCAGGCCCAGCGGTACCAGCAGGGCGGCCTGTTGCAGCTTGCCGACGCCGGGCTGGGTGAAGGTATCGATGATGTCCTTGAACACCAACGGCACGCCGACGCTGGTCAGCTTGGCCAGCAGCAGGCAGCTCAGCGCGATGACGACCCGCCCCTTCCACGCCCACAGGTAGGGCAGCAGCGTCTTGATGGTTTCCCAGTCGTGGCGGGTTTCCGGGATCGGCCCGGGCAGGGCCATGGCGGGTGGGGCGCGGCGCATCATGCCTGGATTCTAACAACTTGAAGCGACGCAAATTTCCGGTGGCACAACCCTCATTGCAAGAGGGTAAATGGGGTGGCGCCGCAGGACGGCAATCCCTAGCCCGGGGGGTCCCCCTTGCCATCGTTTTTTGTGTGTGGTGTCGTGCCGATCGCCGTCCATTCAGTGGCGAGGCGGTAGCCGACCGCCAGCAGCGTCGGGCCGAGGAAGGCGCCGATCACGCCGAAGGCCAGCAGCCCGCCGAGGACGCCGAGGAAGACCACGGCGAAGGGCAGGTTGGCGCCGCGACTGATGATGAAGGGCTTGATCACGTTGTCCACCGTGCTGACCACGAAGAAGCCCCAGGCGGCGACGAACAGCGCCCATTCCGGCTGATCCTGGCGGAACAGCCAGATCGCCGCGCCACCCCAGACCAGCGGCGGTCCCACCGGTACCACGGAAAGGAAGAAGGTGGCCACACCCAGCAGCACGGCGCCGGGAACGCCGGCCACCGCAAAGCCGATGGTGGCCAGCACCCCTTGGGCGAGCCCCGTGCCGAGGATGCCGTAAATCACGCCGGTCACGGTGCTGCGCGCGATCCCGAGCAGATAGGCGGCACGCACGCCCGTCACGCGCTTGAGCAGGACGCGCAAGCGACCGGCGAGGGCTTCGCCGTGGAGGAAAAAGAAGAAGGCAAGAAATACGGAAAGACCCATGTCCAGCACACCCGCGCCGACCACGCGGCCGGCGGCAAGCGCCGCCCCCTGCGCGGGCTTGGCGAGTTTTTCCAGTTCGGCCGTGAGCCGTTGGCCATCGTGCGCGAACTGTTGCCAGTAGTCGTGGATCGGCTGCCCCACCAGCGGCAGCCTGGCCAGCCACGAAGGCGCCTCGGGCAGTCCCTCCCTGACCAGCGCTGACACGGCGCTGCCAAGTTCGGCAGCGTTGTCCGCCATGGCCAGGGCGACAGCGGCGATCGGTCCCAGCAAGGCCACGGTGACCAGCAGCGTCATCAGGGATGCCGCGAGGGCCCGTCGCCCTCCCGCGACCCGGTCCAGCCGGAGAAAGACCGGCCAGCTGGTCGAGACCAGGATGGCCGCCCAGATCAGCGAGGTCAGGAACGGCCACAGCACCAGCATGCACCCGGCCGCCAGGGCGCCGAGGGCTAGCGTGTGCAACAGGCGATCGGAAGCAGGAGTCGACATGGCGGGTAGCGGTTTGCCCATTATGCGGGTTCCGGGCCTGCCTGACGCCGGACGCAAACAGTGCCACTAAATTGGTAAAGTAACAGGTGTTCCGGATTTGCCATGAAAACCATCCTTTCCCTGCTGCTGTTGTGCACCCTGTCGCCGGTCGCCCTGGCCCAGGGTGGGGGTATTTCCGACCTCCTGCGCTCGGTGACCGGCGCCATCAGCGGCAAGGAGTCAGCGGCCCCGGCCCAGAAAGGCGAGACCGCCGTACTCGGCGTGCGCGGAATGGACGAGGGTGATGCCAAGACCACGGCGCCGGCGGCGGGCGACTCCAGGCTGCTTGAAAGCTGGGCAGTCGGGCGCAAGGAAGCCGAAGCCGCCGCGGCGCGGCGCGGATTGACGGCCCGGCCGGTGACTTACGAATAGGCCGGCGCGGCCTGAACACACGAGGATCGCCATGAGACTCCATTTGCTCCGTTCATGCCTTGCTGCAGCCACCCTGGCGCTGGCAGCGCCCGGTATCCAGGCGCAATCGCGCAGCCTCGACCTGGGCTCGATCTTCGATACGGCGAAGAACCTGGCCAAGAGCCAGTCGGTCGGTTCGATGAGCGAAGAAGAGGAACTTGCCATCGGCAAGGAAGTCGTCGCGGCGACGCTGGGCAGCTATCCCCCGATCAGGGATTCGGGCCTGCAGCACCGCCTGAACCAGATCGGCGTCTGGATCGCGCTGCAGTCCTCGCGCCCGGACCTGCCCTGGCGCTTCGCCGCCGTGGAGTCGGACGCCATCAACGCCTTTGCCGCGCCGGGGGGTACCATCCTCGTCACCCGCGGCATGCTGGGCCACGTCACGAACGAAGCCGAGCTGGCCTGCGTGCTGGGCCATGAGATCGGCCACGTGACCCGTCGCCACCACATCGCCGTGCTGCAGAAGAGCCTGCTTGTTTCCGCCGGTGCCAGTGCGCTGTCCGCTGCTTCGAAGACGGGTGGTTCTCAGGAGTACCGCAAACTGCTGATCGGCGAAAGCAAGGAAATATTCAACCGCCGGCTCGACCGCAGTTCGGAACGCGAGGCGGATGAAGACGGCATCCTGCTGGCGGCGCGCGCCGGATACGATCCGGCGGCCTGCCTGAATTTCATGCAACGCCTGGCCGCGCTCAAGGTCGACACCAATGCCCTGGCCGCGCTTTACAAGACCCACCCGACGGCCGGGGAAAGGGTGGTCGATGTCGACAACTCGCTCGGTCGGCTCAAGGGCGCCGCTGCCGGCGATGGCGCGCGTCCCGAATTGACGCTGAATGCGGCAGCAGCCGGCGGGCAAAAAAACCAGGCCCGGTGACGTTCGCGTAAGGCTTCCTGAAATTCCGCATGGATTACTTGCGGGGTCGGCCCGGGTCCGGTCTTGGCGGAGCGCGGGTTTCTCTCTTTCGATCACCCCGATTTCAGAACCGTGCCGTCGGCACGCCTACTCGCTTTCGGCCCCGATGCGCTTGCCATCCCTGAACTCGCCGGCGAATTCGGTGCCATTGGGAGAGACCAGGGTGCCCTTGCCGTGGTATTCGCCATCCTTGAATTCACCGACATACCTGGGACCGTTGGGGAATGTCAGGGTGCCCCGGCCGTTGTATTTGCCATCCCTGAACTCGCCGACGTACTCGATGCCATTGGGCCGGCTGTGGGTGCCTTGTCCGTTGCGCAGCCCGTCCCTGAATTCGCCGATGTATTTGCTGCCATCGGCAAAGGTGTAGGTGCCTTTGCCGTGAAACTTGTCGTCCTTGAACTCGCCGACGTAGGTTTCGCCGTTGGCGAAGCTGAGGGTGCCCTGGCCGTTGAACTTGTCATCCCTGAATTCACCGACGTACTTGTCGCCGGTGGTGGCGGTGAGGGTACCCTTGCCCTGGAACTTCTGGTTCACGAATTCACCGACGTACTTGTCGCCCTTGGCAGAGGTAAAACTGCCTTTTCCGTGGAACTGGTCATCCTTGAATTCGCCGGCGTACCTGTCGCCATTGGCAAAAGCGAAGGCGCCCTGGCCGTGGAACTTCTGGTTCCTGAATTCGCCGACGTACCTGTCGCCGCCGGGCCAGGTGTAGCTGCCCTGGCCGTGGCGTTCACCGTTCAGGAAGTCGCCGAAGTATTTCTCGCCGCCAGGAGCGATTTGTTCTCCGGAGCAGCCGCTCCAGGGCCTTTCGGTCGACGCCGGACATGGCGGCAGGCGGCCCTGGGCCATGGCGCCTTGCGACACCAGCAGCATCAGCATGATCAATGACTTGTTCATTCTCTCGGCCTTTGTCGGTCCAGGGTCGCGTCGATCATGGCCATGCAGCCAACGCCTCCGCGGGTCAGGCAGGAAGATTCTACGCCAGCCGTCCGCCGCCGGTTGCCGGCAAGGATGCGGCCGGCCGACCATGAAGGCGGGGGGAGTGAAACAATGGAGCCCGGATCATCAAGGCCCCGAGTTGCCATGATCGAGCGAATCCTTGCCGACGGCGTTGTCCTGCTGCATTTCGGCTTCATCCTGTTCGTCGTCTTCGGCGGCTTTCTGCTGTTGCGCTGGAAATGGTCTGCCAGCCTGCACCTGCCGGCCGTCCTGTGGGCGGCGGCCATCGAGTTTCGCCACGGCGTCTGTCCGCTGACGCCGCTGGAACAGGAACTGCGCCTGGCCGCGGGCGAGGCGGGTTACTCCGGCAGCTTCATCGAGCACTATCTGATCCCGATCATTTATCCTGCCGGGCTCGACGAGCGCTTGCAGTACATTCTCGGCACGCTGGTCATCGCCATCAATCTTGTGATCTATGGATGGGTGCTGTTCCGGCGCAGCCATGGTTCCGCGCAGAAATTTTCCGATACCCGATCCTGAGGGTCCTGCCATGCCCCACGACAAGCAGCACAATTACGCCACCCGCACCGTATGGACCGGCAACCTGGGCGAAGGCACCGCCGGCTATCGGGCCTACTCGCGCGACCACGTGATTTCCGCCGCAGGCCGGCCGGACCTGGCGGGTTCCTCCGACCCGGCGTTTCGCGGCGACGCAGCGCGCTGGAATCCGGAGGACCTGCTGGTCGCTTCGCTGTCGTCCTGCCACATGCTGTGGTACCTCCACCTGTGCGCCCGGGAGGGGATCACGGTGCTGGCCTACCAGGACGATGCGACGGGGACGATGGTGGAGGATGCCGACGGTGGTGGACGTTTCACCCAGGCCGCGCTGCGTCCGGTAGCGACGCTCGCGGCGGGCGGCGACGCGGCACTGGCAATGGCGTTGCACGAGGAAGCGCATCGCCTGTGCTTCATCGCCAACTCGGTGAACTTCCCGGTGTCGATCGAGCCGAGGGTGCTCTCGGCGGCCTGAACGGCTTACCCGAATACTACCCGCCGCCCCGCGCCGCAACATTTCCCGGGCCGGCCATGCCCATGCCTTTTGCGGGCCCGGGCCACTCCGCCGGGTAATTATTAGAGTGTTTCCTCTCTTGACAGGTTTCGCCGGCAGGTGCCACTATTCAAACGTTCGTTTGAAACCAACGTTTGTCAGAGGCCTGCCATCCCGTGGAAACCGACACTCGCACCCGCATCCTCGACGCCGCCGAAAGCCTGTTCGTCAGCCACGGGCTCGACGCGACCACCCTGCGCATGATTACCGCCGAGGCGCAGGCCAACCTGGCCGCGGTGAATTACCACTTCGGCTCCAAGGAGGCGCTGGTCGAGGCGGTGTTCCGCCGCCGCCTGACCTGGCTCAACGAGCAGCGCATCGGCGCCCTGACCGCTTTTGAAGCAGAGGCCCGGGGGGCGCCGCTCAAGCCGCGGCAGATCGTCGAAGCCTTCTTCGGCGTCGCGATCCGCATGGCCGCCGACCATAACGGCGGCCAGACCTTCATGCGCCTGCTGGGCCGCAGCTATACCGAGCCCACCGAGTTCGTGCGCAAGTTCCTCGCCGAGGAATACGCCGAGGTGATCGATCGCTTCAAGAGCGCCTTCTTCAAGGCCCTGCCCGACGTGCCGCAGGAAGAGTTCCTCTGGCGCTTCCATTTCATGATGGGCGCGCTGTCCTACGCGATATCCGGCACCGATGCCCTGCGCATGCTGGGCCCGATCGACGATTCCGATCCCGAGGCGCTGTATGCGCGACTGATGAGCTTCCTCATCGGCGGCCTGCGCGCGCCGCTCCCCGAAGTTGTTGCCAAACCGGCCAAAAAACCGCGCGCCCGGCGCGCGGCCTGACCCTAGGAGAATGCCATGACCTGGTTCCTGATCCTCATCGCCGCATTTGCCGCCGCCGTTGCCGTGCTGCTGCTGCCGCCCTTGCGCCGCGCCGTCTTCACCGGCCCGATCTTCGCCATCTACAAGAAGATCTTGCCCGCCATGTCGCAGACCGAAAGGGAAGCGCTGGAAGCCGGCACCGTCTGGTGGGAAGGCGAGCTCTTTTCCGGCAAGCCGGCCTGGGGGAAATTGCTGTCCTATCCGCAGCCGAAGCTGGCGCCGGCCGAGCAATCCTTCCTCGACAACGAGTGCGAGGCGCTGTGCGCCATGTCGCGGGATTGGGACACGACCCAGATCCATCACGATCTGCCGCCCGAGGTCTGGGCCTACGTCAAGGAAAAGGGCTTCCTCGGCATGATCATCCCGAAGCGCTATGGCGGCCTCGAATTTTCGGCATACGCGCACTCGATGGTGGTGCAGAAGCTGTCCACGCGCTGCTCGGCGGTGGCAGTGTCCGTGATGGTGCCGAACTCGCTGGGCCCGGCCGAGCTGCTGCTGCATTACGGCACCGAGGAACAGAAGGATTACTACCTGCCGCGCCTGGCCAGGGGGCAGGAGATTCCCGCCTTCGCGCTGACCAGCCCGCAGGCCGGCTCCGACGCGGCCTCGATCCCCGACCTCGGCATCGTGTGCAAGGGCCAGTGGCAGGGCAGAGAAGTCATCGGCATGCGCGTCACCTGGGACAAGCGCTACATCACGCTGGGCCCGATCTGCACGCTGCTGGGCCTGGCCTTCCGCCTGCAGGACCCCGACCATCTGCTGGGCAAGGTCAATGACCTTGGCATTACCTGCGCGCTGGTGCCGACCGATCATCCCGGCGTGAACATCGGCCGCCGCCATTTCCCGCTCAATGCCGTGTTCCAGAACGGCCCGAATTCGGGCAAGGACGTCTTCATGCCGCTGGACTGGATCATCGGCGGTCCGGCGATGGCCGGCCAGGGCTGGCGCATGCTGATGGAGTGCCTGGCGGCGGGGCGCTCTATTTCACTGCCCTCGTCCAACACCGGCATGTCCAAGCTCGCGGTGCGCGCCACCGGCGCCTACGCCCGCGTCCGCAGCCAGTTCAAGACCGCCATCGGCCGCTTCGAGGGCATCGAGGAGCCGCTGGCACGCATGGGCGGCAACCTTTACGCGATGGACGCGGCGCGCACCATGACGGCCGGCGCCATCGACCTCGGCGAGAAACCCTCGGTGGTCTCCGCCATCGTCAAGTACCACGTCACCGAGCGTACGCGCCAGGTGGTCAACGACGCCATGGACATCCTCGGCGGCAAGGGCATCTGCCTCGGCCCCAACAACTTCATGGGCCGCGCCTACCAGCAGATGCCGGTGGCGATCACGGTCGAGGGCGCCAACATCCTGACGCGCAGCCTGATCATCTTCGGCCAGGGCGCGATCCGCTGCCACCCTTACGTGCTGAAGGAAATGGCGGCGGCGAGGAATCCGGATGCGGTAGAAGGCCTGCGCGATTTCGATGCCGCTTTCGCCGCCCACCTGGGGTTCATCTGGACGCGCGGCTTCCGCGCCTGGAGCATGGGCCTCACCGGATCCAATTTCGCCGCGGTGCCATCGAACGTGGCGCCGGAGACGCGGCGCTACTACCAGCAGCTGTCGCGCTTCTCGGCGGCCTTCGCCTTCCTCGCCGACGTTTCGATGTTCGTCATGGGCGGCGACCTCAAGCGCAAGGAGAAGCTCTCCGCGCGCCTGGGCGACATCCTTTCGCTGATGTATCTCGCTTCGGCCACGCTCAAGCGCTACGAGGCCGAAGGCCGCCAGGCTGAAGACGCGCCGTTGATGCACTGGGCGATCTGGGACGCCATGTTCAGGATGCAGAACGCCTTCGAGGGCGTGATTTCCAACTACCCGAACCGCTTCATCGCCGCCCTGCTGCACTGGTACATCTTCCCGCTCGGCCGGCCTTACGAGGTGCCCTCGGACAAGCTCGGCCACGAGGTGGCGCGCTTGCTGATCGAACCCTCGGCCACGCGCGACCGCCTCACCGCCGGCATGTTCGTGCCGAGGGACGAAGCGGATGCCGTCGGTGTCATCGAGCTCGCGCTGGAAGCCACGGTGGCCGCCGAGCCGGTCGAGCTGCGCATCCGCAAGGCGGTGAAGGAAGGAAAAGTCGGCGCCGGCGACACGGCGACCATGGCGGCCCACGCCCTCGAAGCCGGCATCATCACCGCCGAGGAGCACGCGCTGCTGCAACGTCGGGCGCGCTTGCGCGATCGCGCCATCGCGGTCGACGATTTCCCCCAGGATTTCGGCCACGAGGCCAGCACACAGCCGCCAGCGACCGGCGGGCTGCGCAAGGCTGCATAAAGGACTTCCATGAAATTCGAACCTGTCTACATCGTCGACGGCGCGCGCTCGCCCTTCCTCAAGTCGCGCAACGTCCCCGGCCCCTTCTCGGCTTCCGATCTCGCCACGATTTCCGGGCGCGCGCTGCTGGCGCGGCAGCCCTTTGCGGCGGAAGACCTCGACGAGGTCATCGTCGGCTGCGCCAGCCCCAGCGTCGATGAAGTGAATATCGGCCGCGTCATCGCCCTGCGCCTCGGCTGCGGCAACAAGGTGCCGGGCTGGACCGTGATGCGCAACTGCGCTTCGGGCATGCAGGCCATCGACTCGGCCATCGCCAACATCCACAGCGGACGCTCGCAACTGGTGCTGGCCGGCGGCGTCGATGCGCTCTCGCGCGCCCCGCTGCTCTACTCCGACAAGATGGTGCTGTGGTTCTCGCACATGGCACAGGCGCGCACGCTGGGCGCCAGGCTCGGCATGTTTGCCAAACTGCGCCCGGGCGCCGTGCTGGCGCCGGTGATCGGCATCGTCAAGGGGCTCACCGACCCGGTAGTCAACCTGATGATGGGCCAGACCGCCGAGAACCTGGCCTGGAAGTTCGGCATTTCGCGCCAGCAGATGGATGGCTTCTCGGTCGGCAGCCACCAGAAGGTATCGGCGGCGCAGAAGGCCGGGCACTTCGACGAAATCGTGCCGCTGATCGATACCAACGGCAGGGTCTATGCCGAAGACGACGGCGTGCGCCACGATTCGAACATTGCCGGGCTGGCCAAGCTCAAGCCCTTCTTCGACCGTACCTACGGCAAGATCACGCCGGGCAACAGCTCGCAGATCACCGACGGCGCCGCCTGGCTGCTGCTGGCCTCCGCCGCGGCGGTCGAGAAGTACCAGCTGACGCCCATCGGCAAGATCACCGACACGCAGTGGGCAGGCCTCGACCCGGCGCAGATGGGCCTGGGCCCGGTGCATGCCGCGACGCCCATCCTGCAGCGCCACGGACTGGGCTTGAACGACCTCGATGCCTGGGAGATCAACGAAGCCTTCGCCGCCCAGGTCATGGGCTGCGTCAAGGCCTGGGAAGATCCCGCTTACTGCCAGGAGCAGCTCGGCCTCGATGCACCGCTGGGCAAGCTTGATGAAACCAGGCTCAACATCGACGGCGGCGCCATCGCGCTCGGCCATCCGGTTGGCGCTTCGGGCGCGCGCATCGTGCTGCACCTGCTGCATGTCCTGCGTCGGGAAAACAAGAAGCGCGGCATCGCCACGATCTGCATCGGTGGCGGTCAGGGCGGCGCTGTTTTGGTGGAGGCAGTTTGATGACTTACAAGCACTGGAAGCTCGAACGCGAGACAGGTGACCAAAATGCGGGCCTGGCCTGGGCCATCCTCGATACCGCGAATTCCTCGACCAATACCCTCGGCGCGGAGGTCATGGCCGAACTGGGCCTGATCCTCGACGAGTGCGAAAGGACGCCGCCCAGGGGGCTGGTGTTCAAGTCGGCCAAGGACGCCGGCTTCATCGCCGGCGCCAACATCGAGGAATTCACTACCGCCGATACGCCGGAAAAGGCCCGCGCCCTGATCCAGCGCGGCTGGGATGCCTACAACCGGCTGGCCGCCGTCAGCTACCCGACGCTGGCGCTGGTGCGCGGCCATTGCATGGGCGGCGGCACCGAGCTGGCGCTGGCCTGCCGCTACCGCATCGCGGTCGACGAGCCCGGCACCAAGTTCGCGCTGCCGGAAGTGATGCTCGGCATCGTCCCCGGCTGGGGCGGCATGCTGCGCCTGCCGCAGATCGTCGGCCCGGCCGCGGCGCTGGACATGATGCTGACCGGCAAGAACATCGACGCCAAGCGGGCGAAGAAAATGGGCCTGGCCGACGCCTGCGTGCCGCCGCGCGTCATGGAAAACGCCGCGCGCATGCTGGTATTGTCCGGCAAGCCGCCGCGCCAGGCGCAACTGCCGTTCATGCAGAAGCTGATGAACGGTCCGCTCAAGGGCATGGTCGCCAAGGGTGCGAAGAAGCAGGTGGCGAAGCGTGCGCGTCCCGAACATTACCCGGCGCCTTACGCGATCATCGACCAGTGGCAGAACTACGGCGGCAACACGCTGGCCGTGCCGGCCGACCAGCCGACCTCGCTCGATGCGCTGATCCGGCACTCGACCACGCGCAACCTGATCAAGGTCTTCTTCCTGCAGGACCGGCTCAAGGGTTTCGGCAAGGACGCCAAGTCGTTCGCGCCGCGCCACGTGCATGTGGTCGGCGCCGGCGTCATGGGTGGCGACATCGCCGCCTGGTGCGCGCTGCGCGGCATGACCGTGACGCTGCAGGACCAGAGCGTCGAGCGCATTGCCCCGGCGGTGGGGCGCGCGGCGAAATTCTTCGAGAAGAAACTGCGCGACAGGAAGCTGGCCCGCTTCGCGCTCGATCGCCTGATCGCAGATCCGAAAGGCGATGGCGTGCGCCAGGCCGATGTCATCATCGAGGCGATTTTCGAGAACCTCGACGCCAAGCAGAAGCTGTTCGCCGACATCGAGGCACGCGCCAGGCCGGATGCCGTGATCGCATCGAACACCTCCTCGCTCAAGCTGGCCGACATCGCGGCGACCTTCAAGGATCCCTCGCGCCTGGTCGGCATCCACTTCTTCAACCCGGTGGCGATGATGCCGCTGGTGGAGGTGGTGGCCGGCGAGAAGACCGCGCCTGAGGCGGCGCAGAAGGCGGCCGCCTTCGTGCGCAGGATCGACAAGCTGCCGCTGCCGGTCAAGGACGCGCCGGGCTTCCTGGTCAATGCCGTGCTCGGCCCCTACATGAACGAGGCCATGAAGTGCGTGGACGAGGGCATCGCACCGGAAACCATCGATGCCGCGCTGGTCGCCTTCGGCATGCCGATGGGCCCGATCGAACTGGCCGACACCGTCGGCCTCGACGTCGCCGTGCACGCCGGCAAGCAACTGGTGGCCGACGCCGTGCCGCCGAAGAAGCTGGTCGAATTGTTCGAGGCCGGCAAGCTCGGCAAGAAATCCGGCCAGGGCTTCTACACCTGGGTCGATGGCAAGGCGCAGAAAGTCGGTGGTGGCGACACGGCGAATCCGGAGCTGGCGCAGCGCATGCTGAAGCCCCTGCTCGATGCCACCCAGCGCCTGGTGAAGGAAGGGGTGGTCGCCGACGCGGAACTGGCCGACGCAGGCGTGATTTTCGGCACCGGCTTCGCGCCCTATACAGGCGGGCCGATGAACTACCTGGCGAACCGTTAAGCGGACCGCCCCAGCTCCCAGGCGTGGAGCGCCAGCTTGCGCTCCACGCCCCAGCGGTAGTTGCTGCAGTTGCCGTCGTCGCGGATCACGCGGTGGCAGGGAATCAGCCAGGCGATGTGGTTGGCGGCGACCGCCGCGCCCACGGCGCGCGCCGCGCGCGGCATGCCCAGGCGGCCGGCAAGCTGCCCGTAGGACACCAGCGCGGCCGGCGGGATTTTCAGCAGCGCTTCCCAGACCTTGATCTGGAAGTTGGTGCCCTTCAGCAGCAGGTGCAGGCGGCCGGGCTCGGGCGAGGCGGGAAAGACGCGCCGCGCCAGTCCGGCGGCGCCGTCGGCGTCGGGCATCAGGCGCGCTGCCGGCCAGTCCGCACGCAGGATCGCCAGCTTCGCATCGGCGTCGGCGTCGACGAAGGCAAGATGACAGAGGCCGCGCGGTGTCCAGCCGAACAGCGCCTCGCCCAGCGGCGTGGCGGCGAAACCGTGGCGTAGTTCGACGCCCTCGCCGCCGGCGCGGATCTCGCCCGGCGTCAGCGCCTCGCAGCTCACCATCAGGTCGTGCAGGCGCCCCGGCCCGGACAGCCCGGCGTCCAGCGCGGCGTCGAGCACCCCGGCCGAGGCGCGCAGCGCCGCGCGCGCATGCTCCTTGGTCAGGTATTGCAGGAAGCGCTTGGGCGAAAGCCCGGCCCAGGCCGAGAACAGTCGCTGCAGGTGGAACTCGCTCAGCTGTGCGGCGGCGGCGACCTCGGCCAGCTCCGGTTGGCGCGCGGCGTTGGCGCGGATGAAGGCGATGGCCCGCGCCACCGCATCGTATCGGCGCTGCCATTCCCCGTCGCGTTCCACGCGCATGGTTTCAGGCATTGGCGGCTTCCTTGCGCAAGGCCAGCATTCGCGGCGAAAAGCCGGTGACCAGCGCGGTCCCGGCGATCACCACGGCGCCGCCGGCCAGGGTGTGCCAGCCGATGGCCTCGTCGAGGAAGAGCCAGCCGAAGAAGGTGCCGAACAGCGGAATCAGGAAGGTCACGGTCAGCGCCGGCGCGGCGCCGATATCGTCGATCAGGCGGAAGTAGAGCAGGTAGGCCACGCCGGTGCAGACCACGCCGAGCGCCGCGACGATGGCGACGATGCCCGCCGCCGGTGTCACCGCAGGCGGAAAGGCGAGCAGTGCCGGGAGCAGCAGCAGGCTGGCGGCCCACATGCTGCCGTGGGCGTTGGCGAAGGGTTCTACCGTCTTTGCGGCCTTCGTGTAGTTGCTGGCCACGGCATAACACAGCGCCGCCGCCAGCGAGGCGGCAATCGCGGCGCCGGCGCCGGGCTGCAGCGCGACGCGGTCGAAGCCGACCAGCAGGCCGACGCCGGCCACGCCCAGCGCCAGTCCGGCCAGCGTGCGGCGGCCGAGCGGCGCGCGCTGCCAGGCGGCGCCGATCAGCGCACCCCACAGCGGCGAGGTGGCGTTGAGTATCGACAGCATCGCCGCCGAGAGCGTCAGCGCGGCGTAACCGAAGAGCAGGAAGGGCAGGGCGGAATTCAAGAATCCGACCAGCAGGTAGTGGCGCCAATGCGTCCGCCAGGCCAGCGGCCGCCGCAGCACCAAGGCGACCGCGGCGAGGAACAGGGCTGCCAGCAGCACGCGCGCCTCCATTAGGGGCACCGGGCCGAGCGCCGGAGCGCCGATGCGGATCAGCAGGAAGGAGCCGCCCCAGATGGCGGAGAGCAACAGCAGGCGGAGGAGGCTGGCGGCAGTCATGCGTGGGTTCCGGACGAGGCGCCCAGTATCGGGGATGCCGGCGCGCTTCGCCACCCGATTCTTGCGCTGCAAAAAGCGATGTCGCCGGCTCGGCCGGAGCGGTGGTTGCGCGGGGCACCGCTCCGCGCCCGCGCAGCCGGCCGGCCATGCAGAGCCGGCCGTGGAGTACACCGCACGCTCTATACTGGCAGCCTGATCGACGAGGGAGAGCGGCCATGGGCCATGAAGGCGTAAAGATACCGGGACGCGAGCCGGTGCTGCGGGTGGTGCCGATGCCGGCCGACATGAATCCGAATGGCGACATCTTCGGCGGCTGGGTCATGGCGCAGGCCGACGTCGCCGGTGCAATCCCCGCCATCCGCCTGGCGCGCGGCCGCATCGCCACCGTGGCGGTCAATTCCTTTCTGTTCAAGCAGCCGATCTCGGTGGGCGACATCGTCAGCTTTTACGCCGAGGTGGTGAAGGTGGGCCGGACCTCGATCACCGTCGATGTTCAGGTCTTCGCCGAGCGCCATCCGGCCAATCCCGTGGTGGTCAAGGTGACCGAGGCCCGGCTGACGTATGTCGCGATCAACGAGGACGGCAGCAAGCGCGAAGTGCCTCCGGCCGCCTAGGGAAGTTTTTCGCGGTCCCGGGCGTGTCCCGACCCAGGGGAAGCCGATAAATTTCCAGCGCCCCTCTTGAAGAACGGGCCTTTTGGCCCTATTATTAGCACTCGTTTGAGGTGAGTGCTAATAATTTCGCCTTGCCCGACTTATCCTTGCGGCCCGTCCGCACCGGCTTTTTCTGTCCCAACCCAGTTTAGAGGAGAGCAACCCCATGAAAATTCGTCCTTTGCATGACCGCGTAATCGTCAAGCGCCTCGAAGAAGAGAAGCGCACCGCCTCCGGCATCGTCATTCCCGACAACGCTGCCGAGAAGCCCGACCAGGGTGAAGTCAAGGCAGTCGGCTCCGGCAAGATCCAGGACGACGGCAAGGTTCGTCCGATGGCGCTCAAGGTTGGCGACCGCGTGCTGTTCGGCAAGTACTCCGGCCAGACCGTCAAGGTCGACGGCGACGAGCTGCTGGTAATGCGCGAAGAAGACATCATGGGCGTGGTTGAGCTCTAATCGATACAGAATTACAGGAGATAAATACAAATGGCAGCTAAAGAAGTTCGTTTCGGCGATTCCGCGCGTCAGCGCATGGTCAATGGCGTCAACATTCTCGCCGACGCAGTCAAGGTTACCCTCGGCCCCAAAGGGCGCAACGTGGTTCTGGAGCGCTCCTTCGGCGCCCCGACCGTCACCAAGGACGGTGTTTCCGTCGCCAAGGAAATCGAACTCAAGGACAAGTTCGAGAACATGGGCGCCCAGATGGTCAAGGAAGTCGCTTCCAAGACATCCGACGTCGCCGGTGACGGCACCACCACCGCGACCGTGCTGGCGCAGTCGATCGTCCGCGAAGGCATGAAGTTCGTCGCCGCCGGCATGAACCCGATGGATCTCAAGCGCGGCATCGACAAGGCGGTGCTGGCCGTGACCGACGAGCTGAAGAAGATCTCCAAGCCCTGCACCACGACCCAGGAAATCGCCCAGGTCGGCTCCATCTCCGCCAACTCCGACGCCGATGTCGGCAAGATCATCGCCGATGCGATGGACAAGGTCGGCAAGGAAGGCGTGATCACCGTCGAAGACGGCAAGTCGCTGCAGAACGAACTGGAAGTCGTCGAAGGCATGCAGTTCGACCGCGGCTACCTCTCGCCCTACTTCATCAACAATCCGGACAAGCAGATCGCCATCCTGGACAATCCCTTCGTCCTGCTGCACGACAAGAAGATCTCCAACATCCGCGACCTGCTGCCCGTGCTGGAACAAGTCGCCAAGGCCGGCCGTCCGCTGCTGATCGTCGCCGAAGACGTCGATGGCGAAGCGCTGGCCACCCTGGTGGTGAACAATATCCGCGGCATCCTGAAGACCGTCGCGGTCAAGGCCCCGGGCTTCGGCGACCGCCGCAAGGCCATGCTGGAAGACATCGCCATCCTGACCGGCGGCACGGTGATCGCCGAGGAAGTCGGTCTCACGCTGGAGAAGGCCACGCTGAAGGATCTGGGCCAGGCCAAGCGCGTCGAAGTCGCCAAGGAAAACACCACCCTGATCGACGGTGCCGGTGCCGAAGACACGATCAAGGGCCGCGTCACCCAAATCCGCGCCCAGATCGAGGAAGCCACCAGCGACTACGACAAGGAGAAGCTGCAGGAGCGCGTGGCCAAGCTGGCCGGCGGCGTGGCGCTGATCAAGGTAGGCGCCGCCACCGAAATGGAAATGAAGGAAAAGAAGGCCCGCGTCGAAGACGC
>Ga0268298_10003049_pt1 | contig 17521 bp, 13 predicted proteins | sample WWTPWeurt_MetaG_FD_194462 | JGI IMG/M metagenome (GOLD analysis project Ga0268298, IMG submission 194462) | Activated sludge microbial communities from WWTP in Nijmegen, Gelderland, Netherland - WWTP Weurt | ecosystem: Engineered > WWTP > Aerobic digester > Activated sludge | place...
GAGGACCAACAGAAACTCATTGCCTGACAAGCACTTGCGTGAGGGCGCAGAGCGAACCCCGCGCCAGTGCTCGCTCTGCGGGCGGGCGTGAACCGTCACTTCTTGCACTGAAATCAAACGGACCCCGGAACGGGCAGCGGAGTCAGCTCGAGCCGAACTCATCCCCCAGGATCGCAAGGACGTCCTGACGCTCACCGAGCAGTCGGACCACGTCCAACTGGTCTCCACGCTCAAAGTAGCACCACAACAGCGGAAACTTCCCCACCCGCCAGGTCCTGAGCCCCGGGATGCCCAGCAACTTCCCGAGCCTTGGCGAGCCGATGCCCGGTTCGATTTCGACCTGGTCGAGCGCCTCGTTGGTAGCCTTGGCCACCTTCACTGCAAGGCGGGAGCCGCCTTCCCTTCGGTAGTACCGAACCTCGCCTTGCTGGTCGCGCAGCGCCTGCGGACGCAGAACCGCCGGCTTCAATCGATCTCGCCGCGAGCGATCGCCAGCAGTTCCTTCTCGTCGGCCTTGGTGCGAAGCCGGCCGGGCCCGGATGCCAGCCCTTCTTCGATGAGATCGCGCAGCCGCTTCTTGGCCTGTTCCTCCTGGTCGCGCCGGACCAGGTCGCGGATGTACTCGCTGGTGTTGCCGTAGTTGCCGGCAGCGACGCGGTGGTCGATGTACTCGCGCATCGACTCGGGCAACGCAAAGCTCATGGTTTGGCGGCTCATGCGGGCATCTTGGTCGGTTTGACAACGGTTGTCAACTCCGCCGGCCCGCACTCTTCCAGTGCAACAAGTGCTGCCGCGCGCCTCGTCACGACACCATCCGAGTTGCCTGGCCCGGCGCACGCTGGATCAGCGCCGTAGCGAACTTCTCGACGCCGAACCTCATCGTGCCGCGGAAGTTGATGTGCGAGAAGCGCGCCGGCCCCATGCGGCGTAGCCAGTCGTCTTCGACTGCGATCTTGTCGCGCCTGAGCCGCTCGACCACCTCGTGCATCCGTGCAGTGTTCCAGGCCAGCACGATGTTCGTGAGCAGGGCATGAGAGCCGGAGATCGCCTTCATCTCGTCGCGACGCCGGCCGCGTTCTGGGGCGACCTTGCCGGAGTACACGGCACGCTGGAGCTGATGCACCGACTCGCCACGGTTCAGCAGGGTGTGGATTTCGCGCCGGAATTCCTCGATGGCGATGTAGTCGCACAGAAAGACCGTGCGCAGCAGCCGGCCCAGATGCTCGGCCGCCCGGTGCAGCGGATCGCCATGGGCAGCCGACCCGAAACGCTGCAAGGCCAGCGTCGCGGAAACACGGCCCGATCGGATCGATGCCGCCAGGCGCAGCAGTTCGTCCCAGCCGCGTTCGATGGCGGCCATGGAGACCCGCCTGACAGTGACGGCCTCCAGTCCCTCGGGCACATTGAAGCCTCGTGGCAGGTAGAGCTTTCTCTCGGCCAGATCTCGCAGCCGTGGACACAGGTCGAAGCCCAGCAGCTTGGCGACAGCCATCGCGGGGTTCGTGTAGCCATGGGTGTCGACCGCGAGCAAGGAGATCCGGATGCGATCCGCCGCGCTGTTGTGCTCCTCGATGCCCTCGATCGCGACGCCAGCCTGCCGCTCGTTCAGCACGATCGGTTGGTCGTAGACGATGCCCCAGCGGTCGCGCACATGGGTGTACAGGCCGGCGGCATAGGTGCGCCGGCGCGGGTCGACGCGGGCATTCCACAAGTGGCGGGACGCGTCCAGCGACATCATGTCGGCCGATGCTTTGTCGCCGTCGCCCCAGAGGGCCGCGATCGGGACCCTGCTCTGGAACTCGGCCACGCGTTCATTGGCACGACGCAGGCGTCCGCCGCCCTCCAACGCACGCATGGCCACCGTGACCTGCGCCGGCTCGAGCCCAGGGATCATCGAGGCGACGCCCTTGGCATCCGCATCCGTGCCGTGCGCCAGCAAGGCACCGTACAGCGCGACGAGCTCATCGGCGGAATGCGCGCGGTGGCCCAGCAGCGACTCGCTGTACCCGGTGGCGGCATCCACTTCCAGCAGCAGATCCGGGAACTGCACGCTGCCGATGAGCTTGTAGATGGTCTCGCGGGTGCGAACCGGCTCGGCTTGATCCGCCAGTGCCGTGATCGCCGGCAGGTGCAGCATGCCGTCGGTCCCGATCTCGATCTTGCCGCGTCGCTGCGCCTCGGCCACGGCGGAGATGCCGGCCACGAGGTTGGCCAGCAAGGGCTCCAGGAACTCGGTCGCCGATGTAGGCATCCCGAGCAGTTCGACTTGTTCGTCGCGCTGCACAGCCCATTGCGCCGGCGGGATGAGCATCTGGTCCCGCTCCCGAAAGCTCAAGGAGTGGTCCAGCCAAACGCTGCCACGACGCAGGCTTTTGCGCAGGGACATCATCGTGCAGGCCTCGTAGGCCCGGTACCCCGAGCGTGGGTCGAGGTCTCGCACCAGGCCATGCCAGGCGGCGCCCACGTCTGGCAGCGGGACGTCTTCCTTGATCTCGGTCGCTCCCTGGCGCTGCAGCTCTGCCCACGCTTTCCACTGCTCGAATCCGGGATCGCCACTCCGGCCACCGAAGTCCAGATCCTTCAGCGCCGCCAGGCAGCCGTGCACTCGCTGGCTGTCTTCGGCCAGGGCCTTGCGCACCTGCGAGACGAAGCTGCCGCCCGCGGTCTCGGCCAGTTCAGCGAGGAGTTCCCTAGCCTCGATGACACGGGCTTGCCAAGTCTTGGCCTCGTCGTGGAGGACGGCTCGCGCCTTGGCAGCCTGATGGACGAGGTTGGTCGTGCCCCGCACACGGTTCGACTGGGCCTTGTCCGCTGCCTCGCGGAACAGTTGCTGGCTGCGCCGGCTGGACTGCAGCAGCGCCACGTCGGTAAGCTCGAGCAGGGTTACCCGCAGGAAGCACACCAGTTCGATCAGCTGGCGTGATGGCTTGATGTCCCGCGTCTTCGCGGGGCGCCGGGCCTGTACTTGCCGGGCATAGGCCTGCTGCTTGGCCAGCGACACGGCACTCAGGTTCCAGTCGTGGGCACCGAGCACCTTGAGGAAGCGGACCTTCTCGACGGTCTCGGCAAGGGTGCTGGGGCCGTGACGCTTCGACGGCGTCTTCAGCCACTCCAGGTGCGTGTCGTCGCCACCCGGTCGGGCACTGTATGCCGAGTCGATCACCTTGGTGGCGGCGGCAGGCGGCACGGCGGCGTTCACCTCGCTGAGGATCTGCACCTCTACCGCAGCGAAGGCTCCTCTGGCCCAGTCCTGGAGGCGGCGCGCGCCGGGGATCAGGATGCGGCGCGTGAACAACCACTGGCAGGCCGATCGGACCAGGTCATCGGAGTGGGAGGCATCAGCAGCCTGTGCCAACAGCGTGGCCGTCAGGGCGGCTTCGTCGTCGGGCTCCAGTTCGCGCAAGCCGAGGTAGGTCTTGGCCCAGAGCTGGTGCTTGGAAAGTGTCTGGCGGCGCGTGTAGATCGAGCGCAGGCTGGCGATGGACGGTGGGGATACCGCCAGCGCCTCGGCTGTCTTGCGTAAGAGGTTTCGAGGCAGCACGTTGAAGCCGTCCAGCGGTCGGCCGGCCACCCGCATGAAGAGCAGCATCAACGCGGCAGGCAGCCGGTGGTCGCTGCGGAACTGCGCCCGGATGGCGACCACGTCATCCGAGAGCAGCGTGAAGAACTGCTCCAGGTCGAACTCGCTCAGGCGAGGCGGCAAGGCCTCCTGGCCAACGAAGCGGAGGGCGAACGCAGGCATGGCATCGGGCAACGACAGGTGGGAGGCCAATGTACCCCCGCGGCCGCTGTTGCCTCAGTGCGCCGGGCCCGCGGAAGGGGAAGCGTCGGCCGCAAACCCGCATGAATGCTGGGTTTCAAGCGAAAGCGCACCAATCTGCACAAAAAGTACGACTACCCCATCCAGCGAGAGTGCCACCTGCCTGCGGGCCTGCTGTGCCGTCATGCCAACCCATCCGGCGCGCGCGAACGCCAGTCGCAGCGTCGCTTGCAGATACTTGGAGGTGAGCCGCGAATCGGTCGGTGACCGGCGGGTGATCAGGAACGGCCTGCCCGCCTCGGTCAGGAACAGGCGGCTCTTCGGATCGAGCCCTCGGAAGCGACCAGGTTCGCCGGTGCCCAACCGCCGACGCATGCGCTCTTCCAGGTAGATGTCGATGCTGGCGACGGCTCGCGACGAGTTGAAGTACAGCGGTCGCGCGATGCCGCTGGCCGCCACCTCCCCACGCAGTGTCGAGACCCGCCGCACGTCGCCGTTCTCATCCAGGTAGTCGCCCACCTCCAGCAGCGCGAGTTCCATGGTCTTGAGGCCGGTGCACAGCAGCGTGTAGATCAGCGCGATGTCCCGGTTGGCACTTCGGCAGCACGAACGCAGGCGGCTCGCGCCGGCAGCGACCTCATCCGCATCCAGCACGACCCGGCACGGCGGCGGCGGTGCGCCTACATCGTGTGCGCGCGCGGCGGCCATGATCGTCTCCCTCTCGCGGCGGATCGCGACCAGGCTGTCCAGCCAGTCCGCCCGGATCGAGCCCAGCGCACCCGCCTGCTGAAGCCTGCGCAGCAGGCCTTTGATCCGACGCTCGACCGTCGAGCGCGCGACACCCAGGTCGGCCGCCACTTCCTTGTAGCTCCGGCCGCCTTCGACCACGCTGATGAGCAGGCTCAACGAATCTAAGGGTAGGCGCCCCATGGACTGATCTCGACCTATGGGTTGAACGTCAGGCAACGCCGTCGATGGGCGGGTTGCCGTGGCGCCAATCGTCCCGAAGATGGCGGCCGCCTTCAACCGGAAAGGCGGCTCGAAGTCCCCCCGGATCTCGGGCGCCGCGCGGGCCAAAGCGACAGATCCGCCGCTGCAGGTGCGGATCGAACGAGTGACGGATGGGCATGCGCCGTGCGATGCCCCTTTTCGGCCGCGCATCGTTGATTCATACTGACCATGCGATGGGCATTTCTGCCTTTGCCGCTGTCACCAGCGTTCCGGCCTGGCCGGCGTTTGCGGTCGTGACCCGCACTTCAATCTGCCTGCTCCCGCAGGCCACCCTCATCCTTCGCCGGCATCTGCCGGCTCAGCTGACGACCCAGCGCGTGCCGCCCAGCGGTGGCGGCATCGACGGGTCGTAGGCAAGTCCCTGCGGGGCCTCCCCGCACATCCCCAACCCGAGCTCGGGCGACACCCCGAGTCGGGTTCGCTCGTGCTCATGCGCTTGAAAGGAAAGCGACATGAACCACGATTCCCTCTCCTTCGCTCTGGCGCCCTGCCATGCCAACGACGGCGACGCGCGCATCACGGCGAGCATCGTGCCCGCCGAGCAGCGCATGGACTTCCTTCCGAAGCACTTCGGTGCGCGGGCGATGATGAAGTTCGAGATGTCCGTGTACGACTGGATGGGCAACCTCTGCCCGTCCTATCGCGGCGGCTACTGGAACTACGTCGAGCTCTCCAACGGCGGTGCGTTCATGTACCCGGCTGGCGTCGACGCGTTCGAGTTCACGGTCGAAGGCAACGGCTTTCACGGCACCGTCAGTGCCGAGGTGGCGGGCATCATAGCCACCACGTTCGCGATCAACGGCATGCTCTGGCGAGGCTGGGACAGCCTGGCCGAGAAGTACGAACTGCTGCTGGAGTTCATCGGCGAGCACCCGGAGTCCGCGGCCATCCGGCGCGCCCTCGACTAGGGGACGGCCATGCTGACCCATCGCTGCAACCGGTTCATGGTCCTCTTGACGGGCTTGCGCCACTACACCACCGAGCAACTCCTCGCGGTGATGCAAGACCGCCGCTACCCACCCCTGCTGCGCGTCGCCGCTCTGCGGTGGCTCATCCACTGGGCGCCCCTGGACATCACCAAGGGCGCTCCCTATCTGCAGCGGCGTCGCTACGTGCGTCAGCACTACGGCGTGTAGTCCGCCCCTCGCAACTCGACGACCACGGCCTACCGGCCGTGGTCCTTTCCATCTGAAGGACACCCAAACGTGAATATCCGAACGCCACGTATTGGCTCCGTCTGCTCGGCGGATCCGAACGACTGGCTCGCTGTGGCCCATGACTTTGCCTACGAGCTGCGCCAATTCATCAAGGCCGATCGCGACCCCGACCTGCGACGAGCTGCAATGTCGGCAATCAGAGAGTTCGAAGATGGCGGCGACGACCCTGAGGCGTTGCAAGCTTTCGTCGAAGGAGCTGGCCAGGACGCCCTGCATGCGTACTGCCTGCCGTTCATGAGCTTCTACCGTGCGCCCTCCGGTGACTACGGCTTCTGGCCAGACATTGAAGCGCTGGAGTACAGCGCTCGATCAAAGGACGGCGTCATCAAGGTCAATGCAGGCGACGCCTGGCCGCCCCTGTGGACATCATCGGGCCATGAAGTGCAGTTCATCATGGAAGTCAACGACCACGGGAACGTGACGCTCTACAACCGCCGCCGCCGGAAAGTCTGGAGTTGCGTCTAGCCACGCCCTCCGCAGCGGGTCGCAACGCGACGGGCGGTGGGATCTTGAATAGCGCGAGCCCTTGGGCCTGCACGAGCACCTTGCCGGGAGCCGGTCACTGCGACCGACTCCCGCTGCACTTTCAGCGCCAAATTCACAGCGCCGGTCCATCGAGCACGCTCGGAGAACGCGCGCTTTCCGGCAAACACCGGTCGCTTACCGGAGTCAGTCGCCCGCTTCTTCAGTAAGGCGCTAGCTACCTTCCCCGGAGAGAACGCGCCACACGCGCCGGTATCCGTCACCTGACAAGGGGACGCCTTCAGGGGCAGCTCGGCTCCAGTCGCTGGCCGACATGCTGCGCAGGTAGTCTCGGGCCTTGCCGACAGAGTAGCGGTCGTCGGCGCTGTTCAATTCGCGCCTGTACATCTCGCCGAGGCGTTCTGCGGCACTACGAGGTGCGGCATTCATGCGCATGAGGACGGCATCCTCAGAATTGACGCCGTGATAGATCATTGCGGGCAAGGCACCCATGCGGCGACGCTCAGCATCCGGCAACTTCTCGAAGTCGATCCCGGACATGCGGCTCAATGCCGATACCCCCCATGTGCCGTTATTGACAATGGAGCGATAGAGGGCCTTGCACGCGCTTGTGAAGGCGTCGGTGTCCGAGGAGGACTGGTTCTTGACGAAATAGCTTTGCGCGATCTCGTGCAGTGACTTGCCGTTGACCCAGTCCTTCGTGATGCTAGCGAGGTGCTTGTGATCGAACCCGTCTCCGCCAATGTCCTCTAGAGACTGCTGAAGCTGAGGGATCTTCAGCATGACGCCAAAGAGGTCGGCCATCTTTCCTGCCTGACCGAAGAGGCTTTCAGGTGCCCAGTCCGCAGTGGTGAGCTTGTTCTCCAGATTGCCAAGACCTCCAAGCGCGGCCCTCACTCCTTCTGGCGAAAAGCCCGTCGAGTCAGCAAGGCTAGCGAAGCCAGGATTCGTCGCGAGATTGCGTGCGTAGGCCTGGGTCGCATGGAGGAGCGAATCGGCCTTAGCGCGTTTCGCCGGGTCATTGCGAAGCGTGGTGTAGCCGAACGTCTGCCGCAGAAGCTGCTCCGACTCCGCGAGAACGGCATCAAGGTTCTTCTTCTCGGCCCATAGGTGGGCGACGTAGCAGCGGAAGTCCTCCCATTGCGGCGCATAGATCATGCTGTCCAGTTCATGCAGTCTTCCATGCAGCTCCAGCTCGTCGAGAAGCTCGACAAGACGCGAAGCCAGCGCACCGGTGCTGCGGCTTAGGTACTCAACTATGTCATCTCGCCGTTCCGCTGCGGCGAGACCCACTACACCGACGCTGTCGTGTCCAATGCGTCCGGCGCGTCCCGCGAGATTCCAGAACTCTCGCGGTGACATCTCGACCGAGTGCCCTTCTTTCGGCACAAAATGCGATGCGAGAAAGATGGACGAGACAGGGAAGTTGAGCCCTTGAGCGACCGTTGAGGTGGCGCAAAGCATGCGGAGGCTCCCGGCCTCTGCCAACCACTCCATGAGGGATCGAATTTCGTCAGATAGTCCAGCGTGGTGAACGCCGACACCGCGCCCCAACATGGAAATCAATTCAAACCCATCACCAACCTCTGTGCGCAGGAAGTCCTGCACCAGCCGGATGTCGTCAGGCACATCCTCGAACGCAGGCAAGCTCTCGGACGCATGGCGGGCCATGTTCCAGACCCATTCAATCTGGTTCGCAACGGCAATGCTTGTTCCGCGGCCAGAAAGAATGCGCGCCATTGCGGCTGTCTGAAGCGTCAAGCCAGACTGTTTTCCTTTGGAGAGGACCTTGCTCTTGGGAATGTCCAGCGGCTTAACGCCCCCAACCCTGTGCGTGCCGCGCAAATTCATGGCCTTCTCTGTGACGGAAAGGGCCTCGAAGGTCATTCGCCACCCCGCCCGCTGAGAGTTGTCTTCTTCAGCTTGATAAAGGCCGATGATCCGTTCGTTTGGCTTCCAAGCCGTTGTCCCAAAGCTGATCGACTTGCCCGCGTTCAAATCCTGCGCAAGCCACTGTGCGACGGCGTCGGCACTTTCAACAAAGGGCATAAGCAGTAGAAAGTTAGCCTGCGAGCAATCCCGCTTCGCGGTTGCGAGAAGCAACTCAATACGCAGCCCGCGAGACTCGGACTCGATGTTGTGGGCCTCGTCCATTACAAGAAGCGCAAGCGGACGAGAGACCTTTTTGTTGCGGAGTACGAGTGACAACTTCTCCGGCGTCACGACGAGGACACTGAACGGACGCGCCTGATCGGCAAGCAGTTCCTCCTCGAAGGCATCGACCTCGATGGCGCCGCTCAACTGCTCGACGCGGAGCCCGATGGGATCGAAGTCCCGCCGCAGTCGGCGGGTGATCTGCGCGGCGAGGGCACGCGTCGGGGCGACGTACGCGACCCACCCCTTGACGGCGTCAAACTGATTGAGCGCCTGGAGGATGCGAAACTCCGCGAGCAAGGTCTTGCCGCCGGAGGTTGGCATGTCTACGACGACGGCGGTCTTCGCCTGGTCGAGAAGCCCTTGCTCCAGGAGCGCTGCGCGCTGCGGCGGCAGCAACTCGAACATGGCTTGATGCTCACGGGTCGTGAGCGCGCGCACGAATTCAGGGATGCGGGCGCTGACGCTACGTGTGCCCCACCAAAGTGAACTCGTGACCATGAGTCGCGCCGCGGCATGAAGCCAGCGAAGGATGACCTCGTGCTGGGCATCGCCGGATGCCGTTGCCGCCGCAATGGCCGACTCGAAGTTCTTGTCAATCAGCGTGAAGACACCGGCTGACCCGCCCTGCAACATGTACTCGGCAAGAACCTCCGTTCCCTTGGCCCAGTGATAGAGCGCCACGAGCCGCAGGGCGACGGCGCGATCTGCTGCTTCAGAGTCGTTGGCAAGTAAGCCTGCTTCATGTTCGCGCTGCGCTTCGCGCAGCCCCGCAATGATCTCGTGGACGCCGTGCAAGTCGTTCCATCCGTCCTTGCGGAATAGACGCACCCAGCACTCGAAGATGCGGAAGAGGAGTTGGTCGTCCCACTTTCGGCCCGCGATGGACGGCGACTTTAGAGCGAATGGATTCTCCTGATACCAGCGCCGCAGGTCGGTTGCTCGATCACCGCAATATGCAAGGGCCGAGACCTGAAGAACGACAAGGATGCGCTCGTAGGTCTCCTCCGGTACGTGCAGCAGACGACGAATGTCGAATGCACGAAACGCCGCCGCGCTGCATTGCTCGCGAAGAGCTTGGTCGCCCCCGCTGGCACGGGTGAGGGCGTCGAGTCCTTCAATGGCACTTAGTTCATATGCCAGCGCCACGCGGCGAAGCAGCGCGTCATCACCCGCCTCCTCAGCGAACGCAAACGTGATTTGATGCCCGAGGGCGTTCTTGGCCAGCCGCTCATTGACGATCTGTGCCGCGCGCGCGCGGCTGTCGGCTCCGATGGATGCGACAGCCCAGTGCTCCGGGAGGCGCTGCAGTGAAGCAGAGGAAACAGTCATGCGCTGCCCCCCTTCTTCCGAGCTGCAAGCACTTTGGTGCCAAGTTGAGAGATGCTACCTGCTGGCAGGTAGATGGCGAACAATTCGACCACGGTGCCTGCCGGGCAGCCTGCGGATAGTTTGTCGACGCGAACGCGCAGGTCGTCTTGATGAGGGGCCACATCCCGGATCAGGATGCCGAAGACGTACACATCCGATGGGTTGGCGAGGTAACGGGTAGCGGCGCACCTATAGCGATCCAGCCAATCACTCTTGAGCGCGCGGTAGGCAAGATACGCCACGAGGTCGTCGCGGATGGTCTTGTCGTCGCGCAGGTCTTCAAGTTGCTGCTTGAGACCGGTGCGGCCAAACATGGCACCTGGCGGGTGCTTGTTTTCGCCAGAGGTCTTCACCTCGCCGAAAGCGAAGCACGCATTGTTCGTCGGCCCCCTGAATCCGACCAGGTCTGCCCCCGGAAGACTCGACCCCCGCTTGCGCTCATCGCGGCCATCGGGCCACGGGAAGTGACCGGCACGATGCTTGATCACATAGGACTCGGCAATGGCCTCGCCAACACGCCAGTCCTCCACCGCGTCGGCGTTGGCAAGGATGCGCGCAACGCCGTCCTTCTGAAACTGCGTATCTGCGAGGCTGGAAAGCAGGGCGCCGACGTTGGCCTTGCCTGAGTCGTCGAAGACGATGCTCGCAACCGGACCGTTTATAGCGCCATCGAGTTCTGCTGCGGTCCAGGACACACCGGCACCCGAGCACGGCGCGGCCCCCAAGGTGTAGCAGTTGGTTCCTTGCGCGACGGTCATGCGACGACGACCTCTTGTGAGACGAACGTCCTGGTCGGGCGCGAGAAGGCTTCGTTCGTTCCACGCATCATGCAGCCCTCCTGTGCGCGTGCTTCGCATGGCGTCTCGCGGGCTGCACACCGCTGCGCAGTCGCGTCGGAAGATCCTTGATCTCACGACCTGCTTCGGTTCTGGCAACCGCCAAGTCGTGCCGTGCCTGGAGGGTCATCCAGTATTCCGGATCGTTACCGAACCAGTGAGCGAGACGGAGCGCCGAATCGCCTGTGATGGCGCGCTTGCCGTTCACGATCTGCGTGATGCGGTTTGCAGGCACGTGAAGCTGTCGGGCCAGTTCGGTTGGTGTTACGCCGAGGGCCTCAAGCTTCTGCGCTAGAACTTCGCCCGGGTGATGGGCGGTAGCAGTCATATGGTGCCTCTCGTGGGAGCTGCTCGATGGCGTTGGCTCCCGTGTCCTCGTAGTCTTGGCGGAGTAGTTGTCCTGACGATGTACGTCAATCGTAAATCATCCCCGCCGACCATTCGCCGCGACCAGTCACCATCGAGGATCTGCTTAACCCTTCGAAGCGTGAGCTGGATGCAATCTTCCCAGGGCGGCTCGCTGATCGCGGACATCTGCATTAGATCAGTGCTGAGCAACCGTGCTCAAAGTCAAGCTTGGACGACGGGCGAGTCGTTCCAGGCGTGGCCGGTCTTGAGCACCGTGTTCATCACGATCAATAGCTTGCGCATGCATGCAGTGATGACGACCTTGGGCAGTTTGCCGGTGGCCTTCAGGCGCTGAGCGAAGGCTGCGATGGGGCCGTTGTGCTGCATGGCAGAGTGGGTGGCCATGTAGAGCACGCGGCGCACATCGCTGCGCCCGCCCCAGATGCGGCGTCTGCCGTGGTACTTGCCGCTGTCTTGCGCCAGCGGCGCCACGCCGATGAGCTTGGCGATCTCGCGTCGGTTGAGCTGGCCGAGCTCTGGGCACAGCGCCAGCATCGTGCGACTGAGAACCGGTCCAACGCCAGGAATGCTCTGCAGCAGGTCGTCCTTGATGCGCCAGACGTCCGAGTCGCGCAGGCGCTGGCCCATGTCCTCGTCGAGCTTGGCGATGCGCCGCTCCAGCCACGCTACGTGCTCGGTCAGGCTCTTGCGCATGACCTTGGAGGTCGCTGTGTGCTGTCGCTGCAGTTCCTGGATGCGCATGTCCACCAACTGGCGGCGGCGTGCCAGCAGGTCGGCCAACTCGCGGGTCTGTAAGTCCCGCGGTGGCCGCGCCTGCGGGCGGATCGCCCGCGCGAAGGCGCACAGCGTGCGCGCATCGATTGCGTCGGTTTTGGCCAATTGCCCGCTGGCGCGCGCGAAGCTGCGCACCTGGCGCGGGTTGACCACGGCCACTACCAGCGAGCGTGCCGCCAGCTCGCAGGCGAGGCGCTGCTCCAGGCCGCCGGAGGCCTCCATCACGATCAGCGTCGGCCGCAGCCTGGCCAGCGCATCGCAAAGCCGCTGCAACGACGCGTCGTCGTAAGCCACATGCCCGGCCAGCCCTGGCTCGGCCGGATCGGCGCACAGATCCAGCCAGCCCTTGGACACGTCCACGCCAACGAAGCGCTCGCAAGAAGGTTCACTCATATGCCCATCCTTGTCGAACATGCGGGCTGTGCAGCCACGAAAGCCGCGCGCCCAAGCAACCGTTCGGGCTACCAATGAGAAACCGGCGCTGCGCTCACCGCTCAGACGCGGGATCCAGACTCCTGCTCGTCCCCGAGGCTCAACGAACTGCAGCGCCGAACCGCAACAGGCCGTGGATTTGTGGACGATGCGCCTGCGGCGCACCGGCGGCCACCGTGGACAACGCTGCGCGTTGCCCACAGCGTCCACCTTCGCCCACAAGCTCCACTGCCTGCGACCATCTTCAGCGATGGCCCTCAGGAGTCAAGATACAAGGCTCAGGGCGCCAGAGGCGACCGGCAGCACCCAGTCTTGACCTGATACTCCTATTGAAAGTTGAAGGCCAACTAGCGCGTCTTGCCGGCCTTCTTCGGCCGAGCTCTCGCTAGCTGCTGGTGCGGATCGATGTGCGGCGCATTCAAGTTGTAGAACTCGTGCAACTTGGCGGCCAGCAGTTGCTTGTCGGGCAACTGGGTCTGGTATTGCGCGACGAGCGCTGGCGATAGCGATCGACTCAGCGCGTACTCCACCACCTCGCTGTCCTTGGAAGCGCACAGCAGCACACCAATGGCCGGGTTCTCGTGCGGCTTGCGCACGTCACGATCTAGCGCTTCCAAGTAGAAGTTCAGCTTTCCCAGGTGCTCGGGCTCGAAACGGTCCACCTTCAGCTCGATGGCCACCAAGCAGTTCAGGCCGCGGTGGAAGAACAGCAGATCGAGCGCGAAGTCGCGTCCGCCGACCTGCAGCGGGAACTCCGAGCCCACGAAACAGAAGTCGCGACCGAGTTCGATGAGGAAGGTCTGGAGCCGGCCCAGCAGACCGCGGTGCAGGTCGGCCTCAGTGTGGCCGGCTGGCAGTTCCAGAAACTCCAGCGCGTAGGCGTCCTTGAAAAGAGCCGCAGCTGACTCACCGTGGATTTCTCTCACCGCTGGTGAGAGTTTTGCCGGCGCAAGCACCGCCTGCTCGAAGGCGCCCAGGCGGATCTGCCGCTCCAACTCACGCTTGCCCCAGCGCTGCTGCACGGCCATGCGCAGATAGAACTCGCGCTCCTCGGCGCGCTTCGACTGGCCCAGGATGATGAGGTTGTGCGTCCAGGGCAACGCTCTCACCAGTGGTGAGAGTTTCGGTGCGTCGCGGTAGGTCTCGAACAGCTGCCGCATGCGCCACAGGTTCTGCGCCGAGAAACCTCGCAGTCCCGGCTCCGTGCGTGCCAAGTGCTGCGCCAGACGGTCCACAACGCCCTCACCCCACTCAGCCGCGGCCAGCTTGTCGTTGATGTACTCGCCTATCCGCCAGTACAAACCGATGAGCTCAGTATTCACAGCCTGGTGGGCGCGCTGCCGCGCAGCACGAATCAGATCCACCACTTCGCCGAACGCCGACTCAACGGGCACGTCCGCCGCCGCACCCGACCGCGAATCGCGATGCGCCACTGCGGTCTTCTTGGCCGTCTTGCGAGTGCTCATGCCAACCATTGTGCGTGAGGCCTGCCAGCTTGCCTTTCGACATCGCGCCAGCGCTCCTGGCCGCTGGAAGGCCCGGGGCCGCGCATCGAAGGTTTCAGCCTCAGGCAGCGGCGGCGCCTCGCCCGACTCCGCGCTCGCGCGCCCAGGCCGTCGCCAGCCGTTCCACCTTGGCCACCGCCACTCCAGCGTCCAGCGCGGCGGCGACGCCCTTCCCTCCCAAGACCCCGTGCTCGCGCAACCAGAACATCAGCTTCTCGCTGGTACCGATGTCGCCGAGGGCGCGGCACACTTTGGCCACTGCTTCGCGGTCCAGCGCCAGGAAGGCCTGCGGGTAGTACAGCCTGTTGCCGATCTTCACCGCGAAAACCTCGCCCCGGTCTGCTGCAGGCGCCAAGGCCTGCCGCGTGAGCCCCCAGGCCTGGGCGAGTTGCTCACCAGGCACCACGAGGCCCTCCTTGACCCATTGCACCCGGGCCGCTTCACCACGTGCGGTCGCCACGGCCAGCCCACCGGACGCAGCAGCCTGAAATGGCGTCCGAGCGGGCAACCTGGGGCGCGCGGCGCGCGGCCGAGCGCCCTCGGCCTTCGCCGGCTGCAGCGCGTGAAGGCTGACCACGGACCGAAGGCTGCACAGTTCTTCGCTGAGGCGTCCTACGGCCGCTTCGAGCTCAGCAATCCGGCGCAGAAGGACGGGGGTACTGCCATTGGCGCCCATAGGTCAATCTTAGGCAAGCGGAAGATTGAAGCAAACGCAGCAATCGTAGCAAATGGCGACACCGGGGAGCGAGCCCTCTGGCTGGCGCAGGCACCGAGAGGGTCGCGGCATCCCCCGCTTCCCTTGCCTCCATGCGGCGCGGCTGCCTATGGCCGGTTCATGCCCGATGAACATGCGCCAGCGCGATGGGGTGTCTTTCCCAGCCAGCCCCCTTGTTCCATACTCAATTCGCTTCGTGGCCTCCGGCCACAGCCGCCCTCTGAGGCGTTCCGGCACAGCCGGCGTTAGCGGTCGTGACCCGCACGTAGATCCGCGCTGGGCCCTGCCCCGCCGCCGCCTCTTCAGGCGGTGAGTCCTTCCGGTGCCCGCCTGACAGGCGGCCGCACCGAACCCCAGATCCGTTCGCATCGGCCTACTGCTTTTCAGGCAGTACGGCTGGTCGACGCACGACCGCATGCCGCCTCAGCGGCCCGCGGACCCCCTCCCACCGGGAGCTCACGCTCCCCAGGGGCGTGTGCTCTCTCCACATCACGGAGATCACATGTCCCCATCCAGCCAGGGTGGCTACACCCTTTCCTTGCCGGGCTTCGACACCGAAGCCCCCGCATACCCCGACCTGTTCGCTGAAGCTGCGGAGGCCCCTGCCGCTGCGGTCGATGTTCAAACGGTCGTGGAAGTGCAGGTCCCCAAGGCATGGCGCCCCGCCATGTCCGCCGCGGCCCACACCGCTCAGTTGGTCGAGTGGCCGACATGGGACGACGAAGCCCTCGCCCACATCGAAGGCCAGGCCACCAAGTTCGAGGCCAACGTTTTGGCCATCAACGTGCTCCGGTCGATCGAGAGCGAAGCCAGGCCGGCGAGCGCCAGCGAACGCCGCGCCCTGCTGCGCTACACCGGCTGGGGCGGCATCCCGGCGAGTTTCAACGACGAGGGCCGGGATCCAGCCTGGGTCGAGCGCGCCGGTCGCCTGCGCCAGTTGCTCTCGGCCGACGACCACGACTCGGCACGGGCATCGGTCAACAACAGCCACTACACCGATCCGCTGGTCATCCACTGGATCTGGGCGGCCCTGCGCCGCCTGGGTTTCCAGGGCGGCAACATCCTCGAACCGAGCGCAGGCGTCGGCCACTTCCTGGGCTGCATGCCGGCCGACATTGCCCAGCGCAGCCGCGTCACGGCGATCGAGCTTGACCGCGTCTCTGGCCGCATTCTTCGCAGCCTCTACGGGGCATGTGGTGTCGATGTGCGCATCGGCGGCTTCGAGGCCGCGACCTTGGCCGACGGAACCTACGACCTCATCCTGTCCAATGTCCCGTTCGGCCGCTACGGCGTGCTGGACAACCGCAACCGGCCTTACAGCCGAGCCAGCATCCACAACTGGTTCGTCGGCCGGGCGCTCGATGTGCTCCGACCTGGCGGCCTGGTGTGCTTCATCACCTCGACTTACTTCCTGGACGAGAGCGATGCCGGCATGCGCGCACACGTGGCGTCCGAGGCCGACCTGGTCACCGCGCTCCGACTGCCCTCGGGCACGTTCGAGCGCATCGCATCGACCAGCGTGCAGGCTGACCTGGTCGTCTTCAGAAAGCGCGCGCCGGGAGAGGCGGCGGCCGCAGCCGAGTGGCTCGACCTGGACTACGTTCCCAAGGCGATGCTCCGGGAAGGCTGCCACGAGCAGTACCTGCGGATCAACCGTTGGTTCGTGCGCCATCCGGAGCATGTGCTGGGTCGCATCGACCGGGTCAGCAATGGCTTCCAGGCCGTGCCGACGGCCATGCTCGATGGAGACCTCGATTCCGCGCTGCTCGGCGCCCAGGCCCTGGTGCCCAAGGGCGCGTACAGCGTGCAACCCAAGGCCCCCGCCAGAACACCCCGGGACATCGTGCCGGCACCCGCTGGCACGCGGCCGGGATCGCTCGTGGTCAGCGAAGGCCGCATCGGCATCGTGCAGGGCGATCACGTCGTGGACCTGCACGACCGCCTCAACGCCACGGTCCGGCAACGAATCGCCGGCATGGTGGACATCCGCGATCGGGCTCGCGCGTTGCTCAGCGCACAGCTGGGCGCCACGACGGATCAGGCGCTGATCGAACTGAGACGACGTCTGAACCAGAGCTACGACCGGTTCGTGGGCAAGCACGGCTACCTGTCCTCCCGTGCGAACGCCCTCGCCTTCCGGCGAGACCCGGACTATCCGCTGCTCCTGTCCCTGGAGCACTACGACGAAGAGGAAGAAGTGGCCACCAAGGCCGCGATCTTCTCGAAGCGAACGGTCTCGCCCGTCCGCGAGGCCACGGTCGCCGAGCATCCCGACGAGGCACTCGCCCTGTCGATGCAGTGGAAGGGCCGGGTCGATCCCGACTACATGGCCCGGCTGCTGCGGGCCACGCCCGAAGACGCCCTGGCGGACTTGTCCGCGCGCGGCATGATCTACCTGAATCCCGAGGGCGACCGGCACGAGCCGGCCGACGAGTACCTCTCCGGCAACGTGAAGCGCAAGCTGACCGTGGCCCTCGTCGCTGGCGACGCCTACAGGGCGAACGTGGCGGCACTGGAGAAGGTGATCCCCGAGGATCTGCCGCCAGGCGACATCGCGCTGCGACTGGGTGCGGTCTGGGTGCCGGCCGACGTGGTCGAGGCCTTCATCAAGGAGGTGCTCGGCCTGCAGGACACCGCCGTGCGCTACCTGGCGGTGGCCGGCACCTGGTCGGTGACCTTCAACGACTGGGCGGCCCGACAAAGCGTCGCGTGCATCCAGGAGTACGGCACGCGACGCATGCACGCGATCGACCTCGTGCAGCATGCCCTGAACGTGCAGACACCCACGGTGCGCGACCCGCACCCCGAGAAGGACGGTGCCTACATCGTCAACAAGGAAGAGACGCTCGCGGCGCGGGAGAAGCTCGGCTTGATCCGGGACCGCTTCGCGGCAT
>Ga0268298_10003051_pt1 | contig 17514 bp, 16 predicted proteins | sample WWTPWeurt_MetaG_FD_194462 | JGI IMG/M metagenome (GOLD analysis project Ga0268298, IMG submission 194462) | Activated sludge microbial communities from WWTP in Nijmegen, Gelderland, Netherland - WWTP Weurt | ecosystem: Engineered > WWTP > Aerobic digester > Activated sludge | place...
CCTAGATTGGCAAAAGTGCTGACCTTGAGACTGATGGGATAATCGAAGAATTTGCGCAAATAATAAATTCGCGTCTGCCGAGAAAGTGTCATTAACACGTTGTCTGCCTCGGCCGAGCCGGAACCGGTCTCACCGGCGCTGATACTGCGCGTCTTATTGTGATAAGTGATCTCCACCGAGCCGCCCGAGACCGGTTGCAAGGGCATCATAGACAGCCACCAGTCCATAACCCGATCGGACTTGGAAAAAAAGCGATGGGGTCCAATGTCAAGGCGATTACCCTTGTAATCCATAGTGCGAGCTAAACCGCCTATGACATCGCACTTCTCAACAATGACAGGCTTGACGTCGGTCCTTTTGACGAGTTCATAGGCTGCCGTAATACCAGCCGGTCCGGCTCCTATGATTACGGCTTTTTTCGTCGACATCGACCGTTCCTTCACTGGTAATACTGCTGCCCGAGGCTATAAAGCCTGATTATCCCAGATAAACACGAACACTCTCCCTTGACAAGGTTAAGTAGCGTGAACATTCATTGCAGAACTTATCTGACAAAATAGTTCAAACGTGGAACATAACCATAGAGACGCTACCCCCCTGTCAGCACAGCATCCACTCAGAAGCTAATGCATTCGAGCCTTTTCAGTCAGGCCAATTGATGAACGAGCATTCGCGCTCCCATGACAAAGCCTCCAAGTCGTCCTCCAGCAGGACGGGCGGTGAGACACAGGTAAAATCGGGGGGTTACAATCTGGGCTCGGTGCTCTTGCAAATGTCCACAATTATCAGCCCCGAACAGCTTGGCGAAGCGCAACAAATGGCCAGGCAAACAGGCATGGACGTGCTGAAAATGCTGACCATGAACGGCTACATCAACGAGAAAACGGCAAGACTGGCAAAAGACGCCGCTTTTGTTGTCAGGCAGGACGTCTTTGACGAAGAGCAGGTAGCCCAGGCCCTGTACCGGGCCGTCAAAGAAGGCATCGAACTGGAGCAGGCTCTGGCAGTCATGAGTTCAGCCGGACAGGTCCAGGCCGTGAGAGCCAAGACCAGCTACACACCTCTGTCGGAACTGCTTATCCTGGCCGGAATTTTGCAAAGCGGTGAGCTCAAATCTTATCAGGCCACCGCTAACGAAACCGGTCTGCCCCTCGGTCGGGTCATCACCCATGCCGGTGTGGTCAATCCCGAGTCGGTGATGGCCGCTCTTTGCGCCCAGGTTTACGAAAGGGAAGGCTATTTTCACAAGGACGAGCTGGTTTTGATTTTGACCACTTGCTACCGCAAGAGCATGAGTTTTCAGGATGCCCTCGAGTTCCACAACAAAGCAATACCGGAAGAAGCCCTGCAGGTAAGACTGGGAGAACTTTTGACTCAGTGCGGTCTGGTACCGCGCAATGCTGTTATTTCAGCCCTGGAATTGAGCCTGCTCAGGGGCACCCCCCTGGGACAGGAGCTTGTCTCCATGGGACAAATCAAGGAAGAGGCTCTTGAAAAAGCGCTTCTAATCAAAGAGCTTGTCAGAAAGGGCCGCCTGGCGGATGAGCATGTGCCGGCTATAGTGCGGCGAGTTGTAATAAACGGCCAGGATTCAGATGTAGCCATGGGCGAAGTGGCAGCCATGGTACTGGATGACAGCGACTTCGACAGCCTGGACCGCGTGCTCTGCTATTCAGGCATTACCCAGGAGGCGCTCATCGTACCCATCCGCTTGTCGCTCTCCGAGAACGCGCCCTTCATGGAATACCTCGCCGCCCTGGTGGACAAACAAATCATAGACGAAAAGTGCGCCCTGGCAGCAGCACGGGTGCTCTACCTGGTGCGCCTGGACGCCTTGAGCGGCGACCAGGCAGTTTCCCTTCTAAAATATTGCCGGGAATATCAGACTTCCGTAGACCAGGCCATGGACAAGCTCCATTGAGCAAAGGGAAATTAAGCGCCGGCGATCTGCCCCATCCTTCCACTTCGGTAATCCACAAGGGCCTGCTCAATTTCCGCTTCGCTGTTCATGACGAAAGGACCGTAACGAGCCACCGGCTGGTTGAGAGGCTGGCCGGCCAGCACCAGCAAATCGAGCCTGTCATCCGCCCCGGCGTTTTCCAGATACAAACTGCGGTCCTCAAGGGCAAAGCGAACCATTTTGCCCGTCCCTTCCACGGTCTCAGCCCCCGGACCAAAGCGAGCCGTGCCTGAGACTATATAGACGAGGGCATTCTGTCCGCTGCCGAGCGGTTGAGTAAAAACAGCCCCGGCAGCCATTTTGATATGCAAGAAAGTAATCGGCGTATGGGTCCCGGTGGGAGCCTTAATCCCCAAACTTTCACCGGCGATGACTTTCACTTCCGTCAAACCATCGGCACTGACTGCCACAGGTATCTTAGCCGAAGAGAGGTCCTGATAGCGGGGGGCGGTCATTTTGAGAGCGGCCGGCAGGTCCACCCAAATTTGAAAGCCGTGCAAGACGCCGCCATGCTGCAAGAGTTCAGGGCCCGGCATCTCCGAGTGCACAACACCGGCACCGGCCGTCATCCACTGCACGTCACCGGCGGTCAATCTTCCGAAATTCCCGGCCGAATCGCGGTGCTCCATGGCTCCTTCCAGTAAATAGGTAACCGTTTCAAAGCCACGATGAGGATGGTCCGGGGCGCCTTTGGCTTCACCGGGCTTGAGGGGCACCGGCTGCATATGATCAAGAAGCAGGAAGGGATCCACATAACTCAAGGTTCTCGTAGGGAAAGGTCTCAGTATGGAAAATCCAGCTCCTTCCTTCCCCGCCGTGGAATTGCAGACTTCCAGCACAGACCGATAGGCAACCGCCCTCTCAATATCTTTCATAGTCTATTACCTCTTTGGTTTCCGTAAAACAAGTTCAGGGCAGGACATCCAGAGCATCGGCTCCTTTGCCGACCTTCTTCAGCAGGGTGAGGAGCGTATCTTGCTCCTCCTCCGTTAAAGCAGAGACAGCCCGGCGCAGATGCCTCTGGTGCTGCTTGAATGCCTCCTTTATCAGTTTTTTACCGGAGCGGGTGAGGCGCACCAACCGCACCCGCCGATCGCCCTCATCTGATAAGGGAGTTCTCTCAACCATCCGGCGCTCCACCAGCCGGTCTACAGCAGTAGTAATGGACCCGCTGGTGAGAAGCACCTTCTTGCCGATGGTGTTTACCGGCAAGGGTCCCTTGTGGAGCAAGACTTCCATAATGGCGAAATCAGTATTACTCATACCGAGATTGCTGATACTGGCCAGAGCATGGCGCTCCAGGGAGCGCCCGGCTTTGAAGAGGGAAAGCCACAACCTGGTAGCGGTTGCGATGCCGACTGCATCCTCTTCCTTTTGCACGACAATCACCCCGCTTAGCCCTATTACCTGATTTATGCAAGCACCGGAATCAGTAAAACCAGTATATCTTGACGTCAAGATTCTTGCAATCAAGATATAACGTTTTGACCAGCAGAATCATCTGCTATGCTTTTTTCTGCCTTGTTGTCTGCCTTGTCGATACCTGAAAGAAACTGCCATGACAAATGCCCTGGACTGCCTTGATACGCCATCCCTGCTTCTAGACAGGCAAAAGCTCAAAGCCAATACCAGAAAACTCTTGCACCTGCTGCGCGAGAAAAGTGACGGAGTCAAGCTTCGCCCTCACTGTAAAGGCGTGAAAGCACCGGCGCTGGCCAGGCTCTTCCTGGCTGAGGGAGGCGAAACCATAGAAGGCATCTGCGTTGCCAAAACATCGGAAGCAGAAGTAATGGTTGCCGCCGGAATCACAGATATATTGATAACAACCGAAGTAATCGGCAAGAACAAAACCGACAGACTCATGAAACTTGCCGCTCTCTGCCCGGATCTGAAAGTAGTGGCGGACAGCCGCGCTCTCGTGGAAAATCTGGTTAGCGCCTGTAAGGAAGCCATGCTTCCCCAGCCCCTGAAAGTGCTGGTTGAGATCAATGTAGGGCAGAACCGCACCGGCGTAGAGCCGGGAGAAGAAGCCCTGCAACTGGCGCAATTCATTTCTCAAATGCCGGAGCTGAAACTGGTCGGGCTGCAAGGCTATGAAGGGCACCTGCAACATCTTTGCCCCGCTAGCGAGCGAGAAAGACTCTGCCGGGAAGCCATGGAAAAGCTGACCGCCACCACCAAGCTAATGAGAGACCACGGTCTGGCGCCGGAGATTGTCACCACCGGCGGTACCGGCACCTTCCTTACCTGCGCTGCCGCTGAGGGTGTCACGGAGGTGCAACCGGGTAGTTTCGCCTTGATGGACACGGCCTACACAGACGCGCTTGCCGGTGCCTACGAAAATGCCCTCACTGTCATGACGACAGTCTTAGGGGTCTACCGCGACAGAATCGTAGTGGACGCCGGCCTGAAAAGCCTCAGTACCGACATGGGTTTTGCCAGACCGTTCAAACAGTTGTCGGCACAAGGCAGCGAAGACGGACTGCCTCTCGCTCATCTCACCTACACTCCCGGCGGCGACGAGCACGGCATACTAAAAGCCGGTCAGGACGGCACCCTTCCCGACCTGAAGCCGGGAGACAGACTGCTCTTGATTCCCAGCCACTGTGATACCACTCTCAATCTTTACGACACCCTCTATCTAAGCGAACCTGGTCAGGAAGTAGAGGCGGTGCCCATCCTGGCTAGAGGCAAAGTGCAGTAACCGATTGCTATAAGCCCCTAGGGAAAGCCGGTGTACTTGCTCATATCGGACGCTGAAGCAGAACCGGCACCAAGGCGTTGACTGTTCTCATAGCTCTGCAACTCCGGACTCTGGTACTCTTCGAAATGCCCCGAACCGGTGCTGGCCCACTCTCCCGCCAGGTACTCATCAGCCCCCCAGGCGGAGGGCATATTGCTGCCGTGTCCGGTAGTCAAACCGGCATCACGGGCACCGAAGATACCGGCATCTATGCGGTGGGAGGCACCGAAGCCGTCATATGGCGGCAGCGAGGCACCGTTCTTTTCACGCCCGCCGACGCCTTCATCACCATAGATGGCCTCTGCGGCACCGCCCGCTTGTTGCACAAAGCTATCCATATTGACAGGCGGCAGGCGTCGGGCACCGCCATTGTAAAAGCCCTGGGCACCGGCGTTTTGTGCTGACAGAGCCAGCAAAAACAGCACCGCCAGGAAATAGCAAAATGAAAGCACGCTGCTGCTAGAGCCGACCCGGCCGAAGAAAATTTTGCCCATAAGAAAATCCATCCTCCGGACCTCAGGTCCGAGTATTGGTGAAGACTTTAGACCGGTCTGGCGCCGGTACCGGTGGTAGTAATCTGCATCAGTTATAATGCCTGTCACATAAAATTTCCGTGAAATAGAAAGCGAGCAAGGTCAAGCAAAGCATGATTATTTACGAAGTAAATCTGGAAGTAGATGAAAGCATCAAATTCAAATATGCCGGCTGGCTGCCCTCTCATATTGAGAAAATGATGACTATGCCTGGTTTTATGAATGCCTACTGGTTCTTCCGCGAACCGCAATTCGAAGGCAAAGATCCAAAGAAAACGCTCTGGACAATTCAGTATTTTCTAAAAGATCAGGAGAGTCTCGACCATTACCTCAATGGCAAAGCCAAAGAGATGCGCCAGGAAGCTCTCGATCTTTTCGGCTCCGAGCACTTCAAGGCAGAAAGGCGTGTACTCTATCCCCTGGCCGGTGCAGGCGAGGTCAACACATGAAAAAAGCGGGGCGTCAAGAAAGGGCGATACTGGCTTTACTTCTAGCCTGCCTGTGCGAAAGCGCAAGCGCCGGAGCGGCCGAGGCCGCCGATGTATTTTCCAGGCTTTCCCTCTCTCAAGCTAAAGAACAGGCAGGCCAGGACAAAAAACTTCTGCTTCTGGATTTCACGGCAAGCTGGTGTCCACCCTGCCAGAAGATGGAAAGAACCACCTGGGAAGACCAGGAGGTGAAAGACTGGATCAAGCAAAATGCTCTTGCCGTGCAAATAGATGTCGATCAAAACAGCAGCGATACCCGGGCCTTGCAAGTGGAAGCCATGCCCACCCTGATCCTCTTCACACCGGCAAAAGGCGGAGCGGAATTCGGGCGCAAGGTCGGCTACCAGAGCCCGGCGGAGCTACTGCGCTGGCTGGAAGGGGCCAGAAGCGGTAAGTCAAAAGAGGAGCTGGAGAAAGAAACCATGGACGGCAGCGACAATGCCGTTTTCGAAGGGCTTGGTCGAGCCAGGCAGTGCCAGACCGCCGGTCAGTATGACGAAGCACTTAATGAATACATCCGGCTCTGGCAGCAGACGGCCGGCGGCAATAAAGTTCTTTCCGAACTGCGCACCGGGCTTATCGCCCATGAGTTGAAGCAACTTGTTAAAAGCCACCCGCCCGCCAGAGCCCGGCTTGTGGATTTACGGAAGAGCGCCGAAGCGGCGGACAACAGGCTGGATGTGGTGATGCTGAACGGCATTCTTGATGAGAACGCCCGTACTCTGGATTGGTTCGACCAGGTAAAAGACAAGCCGGAAGCACGCCCTTTAATTGCGCGTCTGAGCAATCAACTAGTGCAAGTGCTGTATTCGGCCTGCCGCTGGTCCGACGCCGCCACCTATCTTTATGGCGATCCCATCAAGCAGATCAACGAGTATTACAAGCAAGCGGAAGCCATGAAGAAACCGGCACCGCACACCGAAGTATCCAAAGACTTCGACCCTTTCCCGAGCATGGTCCTCATGCTTTACGGCTCCTATGTGGGGGCCGGCAAAGAAGCCCAGGCGCAAGCCATCAAAGACGAGTGCCTGCGTCTGGATGACACCCAGACCATGCATGAAGCTCTGGACAACATGGCCCAGGGTATGCGCCAGGCAAGAAAGGCAGCGGCCAAGAGCAATGCCGCTATCGCCGGAGCAAAACCGGAGGCAACCAAACGCCCTCCGGCAGCCCCGATCAAAGGCAAAAGTGGAACCAGGCACTGACCCTCAAGTGCAGTCCACAAATTCGCCTCAATCCGCCTCGACGGGCCGGTCCTCATCCACTCCCGGAGCCGATTTCAAACTGCCGTCCAATTTGACCAGAAGCGCGCTTTCTTTTGCCGCCGCGGTCTTATTGCCCGTAAGCTCATAGATTTTCAGGCGCCTGGCATAGAGATCACGGGTGAGGGGGGCAATGGCCAGCCCTCTGTTCAAGTCTTTCAGAGCCTCCTGCCACTTTTTCAAAGCCACAAAGGCGTCGGCGCGCATACGCATCGCCTTAACCTCTTCACGCTCATTGAGGCGACCGGTTTCCTCCGCTTTCTTCACGTCTTCGATGACGAGGGTGTGCTTCTTGAGCAGGGTGTGTACTTTCGCCAGATCAATGAGGTTACGACTGGAGCCGGCTTTCAGTTCCACACAGCGGCTCAGATCCTTTTCAGCGGCATCGAGCAAGTTCATCTTCAACTCTTCCTTGGCTTTCATACGCAAGGCATTGTAGGGATTGCTTGAAAGCCTGACGGCCTGCCCAAAGGCATTCAAGGCTTCCTTGTCCGCGTCCAGCTTGGAATAGAGCCGGCCGATGGCATACCAGTCATCGCCCGTCAGCTTCTTATCCCGGCAGGCGGCAGCCAGATCTTTCATAGCCTTATCGTCTTCCGTCAGCAAGGCATACACATAAGCCCGGTGCCGCAGGCAATTACCGCTGGTCGGGTGGCTCTTCACCAGTCCATCTGTGTAAGAAAGAGCCTGATCAATTCTGCGCGCCTTGCGGAAACGCTGAATTTGCTTAAAAACCGGATCATGGGTGATGTCGGCAGGATCCTGCAAAAAATGCTTATTGCACCAGTCTTCCAGGCGGACACCGGCAGGCGGCTTGCCCATAGCATAGGGTACAGCCCGCGGCCCGAATAAAAGAGACAGCGGCAAAAGAAACAGCGGCAGAAGCAGCAAAGCTCTCAAAGCAAAGCCCTTTTGGAATTGCCGCTCTCGAGTAGCGCGCGGCAAATGGTTATAGCTTGACTCCGTTTGGGCCCTGGCATAGACAGCAGCGGCAAGGCTAAAGCCATTATACAGCGCCCTCAGCCCCAGGCGGCGCCGTCTTCATGCGTACTTTCCCCCTTTTCCAGAAAGGCTGCCGGCCTTATTCTCGCTCTACTGGTCGCCAATCGACCAGGCAAAAGAGCGAATCACTAATGTCCGACATTCCACCAGGACAACCGAAAATACATGGGCTGATTCAAAACCTGGCTACCAGCCTTACGGATTCAATCAGCGGCGCCACCCAGAGTTGGAAAACCAAGCCCTGGAACGTACTTGGCGTGGGACGCAAACCAACGGATGAAGAGCGCAGACTGAGCGAACAGGCAAAGCAAGAGCGCGAGACCCAGAACCGCCGCATTCAGATCAGGCTACTATTGCGCCAGAAACGCTACAGCGAAGTGGCGACCATCGCTGCCAATCTGGCCGATGAAGAACTGGCCGCTATTGCCGTAGTGGGTCTGGCCGATTTCGAAGCGGAAGAGTACAAAGCCAATCCGCAGCCCTATGCCATCCAGGCCGACTGCCTCTATCGTCTGGCCCACGGCTATTCTGTATCTGCCAGCAAGGCATTGCAGGCCTTCTTCTACCGGGTGGACGACGGCGAAGCCAGAAAGATTTTCCTCAGTCGCATGGAACAAGAACACTGGCAATACATGGCCCTGAACGGGCTGTCCTCGGCGGAAGACTTACTGGTACTCTCCTGCGAAATGGACGCCCATTTCGGCACGAGCTTGAGTGAAAGCCACTTCGCCTCAATCTGGAAGGCCCTGGCCAGCGATGAGGTAAAACAGTACAAACTGCTCGGCAGTATACTCGGCGACCCGGAGCCCCTCGATCTTCGCTATGCGCACACACCTTCTTTAGTCTCCGCCAACATCAAGATGCGCGCCGTCGCCCTGGCCGACAACTTCCCACCGGATCAAAGAGAGCGGCTACTAGTCTACGCCGCCGAAGATAGTTGCGACGATGTTTCGCTCTTTGCCACCCAGAAGCTGATGCACTATTGGAGCAGCCCGGAAGGGAAAAATCCTCCCTGGCTGGAACCTTTCCCCATGCTCAACCTGAACTTGAACTTCTACCTGGCCAACATGGCAGCAGCCTTCCAGTGGATGGACGGCGAAGACGATGAAGAGGAAGTGCAGACTTGTCTGGCGGATTTGGAAAGGCTGAGACTGGGCATCAAATACGCCGGCGAGCACATGGAACACAGCCTGCTGGCCACGCTCAAAGATCAACTAGCCCAGGTAGAGAGGCAAGGCCAGGTGCTTTCGCAAAAACGCTGCGGCAGCTTGCAAAAGCTGGTCAATCGCATCTGCGCCGCCCTCGACATTCCAGCCGCCATTGTCGACTTCACCGAGAACAATCATATGACCGCCTGCTACCTGGTAGGAACCGGTCGTATTGCCGTTGCCAGAGATCTCTTATTGACGAACGAGCCCCTTTCGGAAGCCCTGATGTCGACCCTCTTGCACGAAGTCTTGCATATGGAACAGGATGTGCAAACCATTCGCCTTATCTGTGATTCCCTGGATATCACCTATGGTCAGCATTCCAGAGAGCTGAAACAACTGATGGAGCTTTACAGCGAATCAGTGGGCTATGCTCCGGAGCCCATCTTCCTGCTGGCAGTCTTGCGTATGCGCGATGATCGCCCCCTCAGTCCGGCTCAACGCTCCCGTGCCGAAAGGTTATATAAAGGCAGCCTGGACTCCTCGCATCTGCATGAAAGAGCCACCAGATTGGAAGCACGCCTGGAAAAAATAGAGAAAGCAAAAGCCACCCTGGAGTCCGGAGAAAAAGACTGCGATCTGCTCCTTTGCCTCAAGGATAATCGTGGTCTCGCTCAGCTCTTCCAGAAAGGACGAGTGCCTTTGATCCTTCTGGACGAATTGAGCGACTGCAAGGCGGAAGTTGAACGCACCTTGCACGAACTGGCAGCGGCTCTCCCGGCAGAACAGAGAGAAGCCTTCCAGAGCTTCAAGAAAGACAAAATTGACCTGGCTATTGCCCTCTTCTCTCAGGGCGTAGTTAAACCCTTTGCCGGCACCATGAAGCGCATCAAGCATGTGCTCCTGCAGGTGATTAAAGAGGAATGTCGCAAGCTGAACCGCTCCCTGGTCATTACCAGAAGGCAGGGCTATCACGAAGACGAAGCCTACTATATAACCGACCGCACCCACATCATAGTCAAAGCTTTGCGCAAGGGCTGGTACAAGATGAACTAGCCGGTCAGGCCCAGTTCTCGAATGATGTTGAAATTAGTCCGCAAAAGTAGAAGTGATGTGCTGGCATCCATTACCTGCAAACGTTGATTGAAATAACGCTCGTCCTCGGGCAGGAACTTCCATGACACCTGGGTGCCCTGTATGGTCTCGGTTATGTCCACTTGAATGCGCAAGGAATTGGAATGACGTTTACCGCCTTTCTTAATGCGCTCCATTTCCTCTTCCGGCGTTTCCTTGAGAACCGACAGACCTTCCAGACGAATGGCCTTCTCTATTGGCTCTTCAAAGCGCACCTGGCGAATCTGCCAGCGCTGAGCGTTATTGCGAGAAGCCAGCGCACGCTTGACGGAATCATAGGAATTGCTCAGATTCTCGCCAACGCGGATAGCGCGAGGGCGCAGGGTGCTGTGCCCGGTAACGGCTTTCACCACCTGGCTCAAGACACGGTACTCGATGAAGTTGGCCAGGCGCGGATAAACCAACCACAGCCCGCCAGCGAGAGCGGCGCCGTAGATGATGGATTCGGTAGTAAGAAGAGGTAAATCAAAAGACATGGCGTTCCTCAGGGTGAGGTCGGGAAAAAGTCGGACTTGTCTCCTTCGCAAGCAGGAATTGCCTCGCAAATTGCGGGCTATTCTATCATTGTTCAGCTCTAGTAAATTTCTCGTGAAATCGGCTTTCGAGAAATGGTGGGACCACGTATATAGAGAAGAGATTTATTTTAAATTCTCAGGCAGTGCCCATTTTCAATGCTAACTCTCAATTTCTACAAACTAGTTACACGAATGGTCGGTCCTCAAGTTTGATCACAACACGGAAACAAACCGGCCCAATAATGAAAACAGTGAAACCGTTATCGACAACCGGCTGCATCTAAGGCCAAAGTCCAGCGATCCGACCGGCAAAGCGAAAAATCGACCAAGTAATTCTCAACCAGCTCTCAAGCACGGCTCCGGAAGGCTGCCGCATTGCACAGCCACGACCCCGACATGATTCAACCGTTCCTTCCTTGAGAGCAACTCCCGGAGGCATCTAACCATGCATCAAATCACAACTCAGCCAGGCTGGCATAAAGACTACATAAGGGCAGCACAGTTCAACCTTCCGGCCCAGGAAATCAAAAAGCTGGCCAGTCATGGACACTACCGGGTGCGTGCCCGGGTAGCCGAACACCCCCACGCCTCCATCCAGCTCCTTTACAGCCTGGCTAAAGATCCGCATCCGGAGGTGCGAATCTCACTTTCGGGCAGAAAATGCCTGCCGGCCATCATCCTGGAAATTCTACTCCATGACGAATGCCCTGAAGTGCGACTGGAACTGGCTGAGAATCCCCATCTGGAATTGCACAAACTGCACCAACTGACGCAGGATGACAATCCATATGTATCCGAAAGAGCCTGGAAAACCCTCAGGACTGTTGTGGAAAGGCGCAAGAATTGGGTTTCGGTCCTGCCCGCCTGTCTTGTAGACAATACTCTGACAGTGGCCTGCCCGTCCCGCAAAGAAGACTCCCGGCAGGGAGAATTCACTCCCGCTTTGAGGAGACTGGCAAGTTAGATAAGCGGTGCTTTGCGACCGAAAAGAGAAGCCCCGCATCGGCAATTAAATTCCGAGGGAGGGGCAGGCGGGGTTTCTCTTTTTACTAGTTGCCGGCGCAACCTTGTTATACTGTGTGAATCATATCTATGAAAGATCATTCGGTCGGGAGTCAGCCATGAATAAGTCGATACTAATTACCATCGCAGCCGTGCTCACGGGCTCTCTCGCCTTCGGGGCAGTCTGCCTGCAATCAAAAGCCCAAAACGAAGCAGCCAGAGAGTCAAACCCACCCGATCCCAAATCCGAGAAAGCCGACTTGCCCGGCAAAGAAGAGAAATCCGAAAACAAGGAAGGCACAGCCAAAGGCATCGTCAAACACTCCAACTCGCAGAGCTTCAAAGCCGACGTGTTGGAAGCGAAAGAGCCGGTGCTGGTTGATTTCTATGCGTCCTGGTGCGGACCCTGCCGGGCCATGGCTCCCATCTTGGAAGAGTTGGCCGGAGAATACAGCGGCAAAATAACTGTCTGCAAGGTAGACGTAGACGAGAATCAAGAGTTGGCGGCCAAATATGAGATACGGGGCATCCCGGCCCTGAAGGTCTTTAAGAACGGCAAGATAGTCAACGAAGTTACAGGTATGATTTCCAAATCGGAACTGGCTGCCATTCTAGACTCCGCCAATAACTAGACGAGCAGGAGAAAAGCTATGGTGATGGTAAAAATGGTGGAAGACGGGGCCGCACCACCGGAGGTGCAAACCGTTTTTGACGAGATCAAAGAACTGCGCAAAAGCAATTGGATCAACAACTTCTGGAAGGTTCTGGCCAGTTCTCCCGCCACTATGCTGCGCATCTGGAGCAATGTCAAACAAGTGATGGCGCCGGGAGCAATTGATCCACTCACCAAAGAAATGATCTATGTGGCGGTCAGTGTCACCAACAACTGTGAGTACTGCATCCATTCCCATACGGCTGCGGCAAGGGCCAAAGGCATGACCGATGAAATGTACGGCGAATTGCTTGCCGTAGTGGGGCTGGCCAACGAAACCAATCGCCTGGCCAACGGCTATCAGATTCCTGTAGACGAGCAGTTCAAGCCACGTTTCGACTGACTATTTGGGCTCCAGCGGGCGGGCAAAAACCACGCCGGTCAACTGCGAAGACCAGTTGAAAGCCCGACTCAAGGGGCCGGGTTCGATCACCACTTTCATATTGCGCTTGCGCGAAGAAGCATCCATAAAATGCACCGACGAAGAACTGCCCCGGCCCTGACGCAGCACCAGACCGGTATGTTCTATATCCAGCCCCGAAAGCCGCGTACAGACGCCGACGATATCGCCGCTCTGCAAAAAAGGCTCCACACCGGCAAGCTTAGCCAGAGGCACGTAGCTAAGTTGCTCCCGATTGAGAGTCTCTTCCCGCGCCTTGATCTTCTCAACCATTTGCGCATCGGCAAGCTGGGGATAAGCTGAAGGATGGGTACTCATGAAATTCACCTTCGGTAAAAACGGCATAGCACCCGGTAAGTTATCCAGCAATCGCACCACCCCTTTGCGCTGGTTATCGATAAACCAGCCGCTCGTATAGTGCAGGCGCGTGCTGAAGTCACCGGCGGCGCCACCATAATAGCGCAGCAAGGCAATTTGCTTGAGCAGATCGGCGGCGCTGCTACCGCCTAATTTGATCAGACGGCTCAAGGCCAGGGTGGTCTCGAAGAAGGTCACACAATCAAGATATTTCAAATTAGCGCTGACGATCTCAGCAGAGCTGGAAAGCTCCAGGGTAAAGGCTTTATAAGGCGTACCAAGAAATTCGCAGGCCACCTTACCCATCAGTTCAGACATAGGCAAAAGCTGCCAATTACCTTGCCGAGCCCTGGCAAGGATGCGCTCCAGAACCTCTTTGCCGGTAAAGTGGGGAAGCTCCCTCTCGGCCGCCACAGCCTCGGCTCCGCAGGCGAGCAGCAGAGCCGAAGTGAGAGCACCGGTCAGGAAGCTGCGTCTTGAGCACTTATCGCAATCGGACAAAATCAATTCCCTTCGAACACAGGCGCGCGTTTTTCCATAAAAGCTTTGATGCCTTCCGCGTAATCATGGCTCAAATAAACCTTGCGGCGCATACCCTGAATCATCTCAAAAGACTCAGGGGTAATGGCATGGGCATTGGTCAAGAGCCTGAACTGTTCTTTAATCACCGAGATACTCAAGGCAGAATGAGAAGCCATGCGCTCAGCCATGGCCAAGGTGAAACTTTCAAGCTCCGGCTTTGGCACCAGGTGATTGAGAATACCCAGGTTCAAAGCGCGTTCAGCCTTGATCGGGTCGGCGGTGAAGAACATTTCCTTGGCTATGTTCAAGCCCACACGATTGATAAAGTGCATGATGCCGGAAGCGTTGTAAGGCAGCCCCAGTTTCACCGGTGTAATGGCAAAAGAAGAACCCGGTTCGCCGATAAGAATGTCGCAGGTAAAAGCCAGGTCGCAAGCGCCGCCCCAGACCGTGCCTTCCACCATGGCCAGCACCGGTCCGGGGAAGTTCTGCACGGCTCTCAGGGCCGCCTCAAGTGGATCAAAGAAGCCCAGGGGATCGGTATGCAGGGGCAATTCGGAAATGTCATGACCGGCCGACCAGACCTGACTGCCGGCTTCCGCCCTGAGCACGGCCACCGTCACCCGGCTGCGCTCAAATTCCGAGAGGGCCAGGCAGATACCATCGAGAACCGCCTTACTGAGGGCATTGCGCTTCTTCTGATTGCAGATGGTAATAATGCCAATCTTGCCGCGTATGTTAGTACTTACAACCGAAGCCGTGTTGGCGTCCATGACTCTTTTGCCCTCTGAATTTTGCGCATAGTCAATTTTATAGTCTTGTAAACCGAGAAAGATATATAATCACTCCCTTCCCGAGCCAGAGAGGCCAAAACATGGACAAGACCGCCTGCATTAACAATGCCGTGGAAGACGACCGCACCGGGCTGAGCATTCCCACATTAAGGCGGGCACTGGCCGACAATCTTTACTACCAGCAAGGCAAGTACACGGCCATAGCCAACAAGCACGACTATTACATGATGCTTGCCTATACCGTGCGCGACCGCCTGCTGCAACGCTGGCTCAATACCGTGCAGACTTATCTTAAGAAGGATGTGCGCGTGGTCTGCTACATGTCGGCGGAATTTCTCATGGGACCGCATCTGGGCAATGCCATGCTCAACATGGGCGTGGAAGAGCACTTCGAAAAGGCTCTCAAAGAGTCCGGGCTGACCATGCAAGACCTTATCGAAGAGGAAGAGGAGCCGGGGCTGGGCAACGGCGGTCTGGGCAGACTGGCGGCCTGCTATCTGGATTCCCTGGCCAGCCTGGAAATTCCCGCCATCGGTTACGGCATACGCTATGAATTCGGCATCTTCGACCAGGAAATAAAGGACGGCTGGCAGGTGGAAATCACCGACAAATGGCTGCGCTACGGCAATCCCTGGGAGATTGTGCGCCCCCACGGAGCCGTGCCGGTACACTTCGGCGGTTACACCAGGCAGTACACTGACGCCATGGGGCGCTATCGCGTCGACTGGGTGCCGGAGCGTACCGTCACCGGTGTGCCCTACGATACGCCCATCCCCGGCTACGACAACAATACGGCCAACGACCTGAGACTGTGGAAGGCGGAAGCACCTGAGTCGCTCAATCTGCAAGCCTTCAATCATGGCGACTATGCCGGCGCCGTCTCCGAAAAAATCGCCTCCGAGACGATTTCCAAAATTCTCTACCCCAACGACAATTCTTCCCAGGGCAAGAAACTACGCCTGGAGCAGCAGTATTTCTTTGTCTCTTGCTCCCTGCAAGACATGATTCGCATACACCTTTTTGAAGGTGACAGCCTGCATAACTTCCACAAGAAATTTGCCGTGCAGTTGAACGACACCCATCCTTCCATAGCCATCGCCGAGTTGATGCGGCTCCTGGTGGATGTGCACGGTATTGACTGGGATGAAGCCTGGCAGATAACTACGGCGACCATGGCCTATACCAACCACACGCTCCTGCCGGAAGCGCTGGAACGCTGGCCCATAGCCTTATTCCAGGAAGTACTGCCCAGACATCTGGAAATCATTTACGAAATCAACCAGCGTTTCCTCAACCAGGTGAGAATTCGTTTTCCCGGCGATGAAGGTCTGATTGCCAGACTGTCCATCATCGACGAGAGCGGCGAACGTTATATACGCATGGCCAATCTAGCTTCAGTGGGCAGCCACTCCATAAACGGCGTCGCCGCCTTGCATACGGAGCTGTTAAAAAGACACACCCTGGCCGACTTTTATCATATCGCGCCGGAGAAATTCAACAACAAAACTAACGGCGTCACACCGCGCCGCTGGATGCGCCTGGCTAACCCCGGGCTGTCCCGCCTGATAGACAGCCGCATCGGCAGCGACTGGGTGAAAGATCTTAGCCAACTGAAGCGCCTGGAAAAGCATGTAGAAGACCCGGAATTTCGCAAAGAATGGCGCACCGTCAAAGCCAACAACAAAAAGCGGCTGGCCGACTGGATTCAGCACCGCCTCGACCTGAAGGTAGATCCTGATTCCCTTTTTGACATACAAGTCAAACGCATCCACGAATACAAGCGCCAGCACCTCAGCGCACTGCATATAGTGGCACTATACAATTTACTAAAGGAAAATCCAAAGCTGGATATTCAGCCGCGCACCTTCATTTTCGGCGGCAAGGCCGCTCCCGGCTATTACATGGCCAAGCTGATTATCAAACTGATAAACTCCATTGCCGAAGTAGTCAACAACGATCCCCATGTCAGCCAGATCATCAAGGTGGCCTATCTGCCTGACTTCAATGTCACCCTCGGGCAAAGGGTTTACCCGGCCGCCGACTTGAGCGAACAGGTATCGCTAGCCGGCAAGGAAGCCTCCGGTACGGGTAATATGAAGTTTGCGCTGAACGGCGCCGTCACGATCGGCACCCTCGATGGTGCCAATATCGAAATCAGAGAAGAAGCCGGTGCCGAGAACTTCTTCCTTTTCGGCATGAACGCCGATGAAGCGGCGGCACTGAGAGCCTCCGGTTACAACCCGCGCTCCTTCTACGAGGCCAATCATCAACTCAAGGCCGTCATCGATATTCTTGGCTCCGGTCATTTTTCCCGGGGCGATCGGGATCTATTCAAGCCTTTGCTGGACAACCTGCTCTACCAGGATCAGTTTATGGTCCTGGCTGATTTCGCTTCCTACCTGGATGCCCAGATGGCAGTCGGTAGCGCCTTCAAGAAGCAAGAGGAGTGGACCCGCAAGTCTATCTATAATGTGGCACGCATGGGCAAGTTTTCCTCCGACCGCTCCATCCAGGAGTATTGCCGGGATATCTGGAAAGTTGAGCCGGTGCGCATTGAGTTGCAAGAATACAGCCAGCACGACGCCGGTCTGACGGTAAAACGTTAAACCAGCAAAACTGACGGCAAAGAAAGCGGCTCGCCATCATGGATAATGGCGAGCCGTCCTCAATTATCCAGACTGCTGTTGGCTTGCGCCGGGCGTTTATCTACCCCGTCTGCCGCCGCCGCCGAAACGACCACCGGCCTGGCCGCCACCAAAGCGCGAACCGCCTTCGCCGCCGCCAAAGCGTGATGCGCCCTCGCCACCGCCGAAACGACCGCCAGCCTGAGCGCCTTCACCGCCGCCGAACCGACCGCCGCCCTGAGCGCCTTCACCGCCGCCGAAACGACCGCCGCCCTGACCGCCTTCACCGCCGCCGAAACGACCGCCCCCCTGACCGCC
>Ga0268298_10003052_pt1 | contig 17508 bp, 13 predicted proteins | sample WWTPWeurt_MetaG_FD_194462 | JGI IMG/M metagenome (GOLD analysis project Ga0268298, IMG submission 194462) | Activated sludge microbial communities from WWTP in Nijmegen, Gelderland, Netherland - WWTP Weurt | ecosystem: Engineered > WWTP > Aerobic digester > Activated sludge | place...
ATGTTTCATCCATCTGGCAGTTTACAACATCCTGCAATGTAAGTGTTACCAGACCACCAAGATCACTTGCAGTAAGAGCATAAGCATTTGACTCTTCTACATAAACGAAATCAGTTCCGTCCCAGATTCTTACTTCAGCATAAATCTCTTCACCTTCCAAAGAGTTGTCATCGATTCCAACCTGAACTTGTCCTAGAGCAAAGTCAGCCTGAAAATCAAAATAGTTACCCATTAATGTAGGTACGTTTGTACTACCTAAGTGAGAAACCGCACCAGTAATAATACCGTTATCACGTGCATAAACGTTACCTCCAACTATTACATCTTCCAGTGTAAGGTCATTGTCTGATAAATCCTGATCTGTTGCAGAAGAAGAAATAGTATAAGTCAATGAATAGGTTCCATCAGCTGAAGGAGTCCATTCTGGAGTAAGAATTTCAAGTGTATCAGAAGTAAATGCAGGCAATGTCATTCCTGGAGAATTTTCATCATAAACATCTGTAGTTCCATCATTTGAAACAACGTTCAAAATAGTAGATGTCTGATTGTTTACACCATTGTTGGTAGCATATACTCCAAAAGTAATTGGTGATACCTGAGAAGTAGGAATCATATAATAATCCCATGCATCAAGTCCCATATGCATAAAAGGCTGTCCGATTACCAGGTTGTCGTCATAACCTTCAACTAATTGAACGTCATCAACCATCCAGGCGTAATCCCAACCACCTTCATAACGGAATCTTAACCAAACTGAAGCATCGTTTGCAGCAACAGAAGAAATATTCAATGCTACTACTTCTGGATTGTCAGTTCCTTCATTCAAAAGAACTTCAGAGTGTACCTGAAAATCTGTGAAAGTCACTCCATCTGTACTAACACCAATGTAGCACGCACCCTGAAAATTTCTGTAATATGATTCAAAAGTTACACCAACATTTGAATAAGCAGAAAGGTTTACGGGATTTGCCATGGTAATAGTTGCGTTCTGAACAGAAGAACCACTTCCCAAAGCATCCGAATCAAACATAGCAAAATTTCCACCCGAAGTTGAAGCAATTGGCCCCATACCTCCACTGAATCCACCTGATGGACCAGAAGTACCGATTACCCAGTTAGCAGATGGAGTTCCAGTGTTAGCCATTACCCAGTCAGCAGGTGTTGAGAAGTTCATAACCGGACCAATTGGATCTCCCGCAGCACGGTCAGTTGCATTTACCGGGCGAGAATGTTTAGCGACAGACTCGTTTTTAGCAGAAACCATTGTTCCGCCAAATTGAGCATTTGCAGTAGCACTTAATAAAAGAGCTCCAGCCAAATAGTAAATTTTTTTCATGTAGAATTATTTTAAATAGTACACAAATATACAACATTGGGAATTGAAATACAATGGTATCTGCCAGTCATTTGCAATCTGTCAGAATTCTTTCATTTCTGTTAAACTGCATCTGACAAAAGAATTATGTACATTTGGAATCCTAAAATCAGATATCAAATGAAAAAAATAGTTTACGTATCCGCGCTAATTTCAACTTTCGGATTTGCTTCTTGCTGTGGTTTTTGTGGCAATGATGAAGAAACTACAGGTCATGCTGAGGATTCAACTCATGCTACTGAAGAACACCATGAAGAAGAAACTGCAATAGCTTTTGACGGAGTAGATAAGGGTGAATATACGTTATATGGACACACCGAAATAACTCCTGATGGAGCCGTGTCGCTGACTGAAATGTTTACGCAAATGGAAGCCACCGGTTCATTCAATGATAAAGTGAATGTTACTATTGCAGAGGTTTGTCAGAAAGCAGGTTGCTGGATTACCTTTAATAATGAAGCGGGAGAACCCGTAAGAGTTTTCTTCCGTGATCATTTTACTATTCCAATCGAAACGCCTGCCGGAACAGAAGCTGTGCTTTATGGTCAGCTGGTTGTTGACACATTGAGTGTAGATTTTCAAAAGCATTTGTTAGACGATGCAAAAGAAGCAGGTCATGAGGTGTCACAAGAAGAATATGATGCTATTAAAGAAGATAAAATTGAAACAACATTTGATTGTGAGTCAATCCTGGTGAAAAAGGCCGCTCATTAATTTTTCAAGAACAATAATTTAAATCCTGTCAGTTTTTTGCTGGCAGGATTTTTTTTGTGCCAAAAAACCAAAACCAGTTTTATATTTGAGTCATGCCAAGAAAAATTAAATACTGGAATGAGTTGTTGCTTACCTTGAAAATTCTTGTACCAGTATGTGGTATTATTTTCTTAGACTGGAGTATCGGAACCATTTTTTTGTATTTCTGGTTTGATATGTTGTTTATTGCCGGTGAAACTATTCTGAAAATAGTTGTAAGTGCGAATTCCAGTCTCGGTGAAAAAATCGGAACGTTTTTCAGATTTATTTTATTTTTTTCCATCCTGATGTTTTTCATGATGATTGCCGCCGGAATGTCCTTTGATGGCGCAGGGAAAGGAAATATGGAAGCACATTTTGAAATAGAGGTGATTTATGGTTTGATTGTGATTTATGCGATTGAATTTTTTGCCGGATTTATATACTCAGGTAAATTTAAAACTACCACTTCAAAAACAGAAGAAAGATCAACTTACGCACTGCTTGTTTTGATTTTTATCATTATTGTTCTGGTGTCATTGCTCTTCCGTTTTGTAATTCGTGATTCAGAGAAAAATTATGTGTTGGGAATTGCTTTGATTGTTGCGAGACAAGCTGCAGAATATTTTATCGGTAAACGAAATCAGCTCGTATCGAATCGTGTAAATCAATTGGAAAATTAGATACGCAATTATTTGGAAAAGCACGTTAAACCTATTTAAACTAAATTAGTCTTAGATAAAAAAATTCTGCTTTATGAAAAGCGCATTTATACTATTTACCGTGTTCTTCTTTTTTTCAAGTGTGAGTATTTCACAGGTAGCCCCTTATTTCACGTGGGTGAACGGTGCGGATACCACAGATCAATATGGAGTTTATGGTACATTGGGCGTTTCCTCTTCAGGGAACTTTCCAGGTGCCAGAGAAAATAGCGTTTCATGGTCAGACGACGATAACAATTTATGGCTTCTGGGTGGGCATGGCTATACAACATCTGGTGGTCAGGTATACATGAATGATTTATGGAAGTATTCCATCATAGATGGTCTTTGGACGTGGGTTGATGGAAGCAGTTCTGGTGGCCAGAATGGTGTTTATGGAACCCCAGGAGTTCCCAGCTCATCTAATGTTCCTGGCGCCAGACAAAATGCTTATTCATGGACAGACGAAAATGGAAATTTATGGCTGTTTGGTGGTTATGGTAAAGCAGAAACTGGTGGCTTAAATTATTTGAATGACTTATGGAGATATGATATTTCTGCAAATACGTGGACCTGGATTTCAGGCAGCAATTCAACAAATGATCCAGGAAATTATGGTACAATAGGAGTTTCTTCAACTTCCAATATTCCACCCGCGCGCTATGGAGGAAACTCCTGGTATTTTGATCAAAAATTATGGCTGTTCGGAGGACAAGGTTTTTCAGGTATTCAGGTTCGATATAATGATCTCTGGTATTTTGATCTCATCACAAGCGAATGGGTTTGGGTTTCAGGAGACTCAAGCCCTGATCAGAATGGAGTTTATGGGACGCAAGGTGTAGCTGCTGTTTCCAACATGCCTGGTGCAAGACAAGCGTCGGTTGCATGGATTGATAATGCAAACAATTTTTGGATTTTTGGAGGATACGGATTTCCGGAAACAGGAACTCATGACTATTTGAACGATATGTGGAAATATAATCCCGGAACAAATCAATGGACATGGATTTCGGGCACCAATTTGACGAATCAGCCTGCAGTTTATGGCACACAACTAGTCGGATCTGTTGCTAACATTCCAGGCGCCAGACAAATGAGTGTATCCTGGAAAAGCAGTGATGGAAACCTATGGTTATTTGGTGCTTGGGGACATATCGGTTTTTCAGGCGGACCTACTTTTGGAAGAATCAATGATTTGTGGAAATTCAATATTTCAACACTGGAATGGACCTGGATGGCTGGTGAAAATTGGGCTGATGAACCTGGAATTTATGGATCACCCGGAATTGCATCCACATCTTCAATCCCGGGAGCGAGGAGAATGAGTATTAGTTTTACAGACACATCAAATGTATTTTGGCTTTTTGGCGGAAATGGATATGATGAATTAGATACGCTTGGTTTATTAAATGATTTGTGGAAAATTGATGTTGAAGAACACCTCACGATTCAACCAGTTTTGAATTCGGAACTTCATGTTTTTCCTAATCCGATCCATTCTGATCTGATAATTCAATTAAATGATGCTGATTTACATAGTTTGCAAATCTATGATGCTTCGGGTACGTTGGTATCAAGTTTTACAGCAAGTGGTAATTATATCTTGAATATGAGTGATTATGAAAATGGTCTCTATTTTTTAAAATCAGAAGAGCATTGGATTAAACTTATTAAAATTTGAATACCGATTTGTAGCTTCTAGATCCAGTTCAGGCAATCGATAAAAAATCAATCTTTGTTTAAATAGTCTGATAAAATTTCAGTAAAAAACAACTGAAGTCCCTTTCTGAATTTTTCATTCCGATGTTAAATTGTTGCATTCTTTTTCAGGAAGGATGCCATTATTTAGATTTCTAAATTGTTACAATTCGACTTGAATAACTTGTAAAAAATTTCCGGCTTCAAATCTTAATTTTTCAGAATTACTTTTTAGATCTAATTGCTAGAAAGAAATCAGTTCCATTCATTTTTTTGAACAGTACCACACTGAATTCTGATGATTCCGGTTTTTCAACAACTTATAAAAATATCCCACAATTTACCACCTGTTCCTAATCCTATATAAAGTCTTATAAATGCTGTAACTAAATGCAAATTTGTGCGTATAGTATTACCATCATGAGTCAAAAGTTATCAACAGACACTAGTTTGGTGGTAATTTGTGGGAGATTAACAATTATTTTTACACTCTAATCCACGTAAAATGGCCGGTTTAGTAGGAGAATTCGAATGTGCACTTGATTCCAAAGGGAGATTTTTGTTCCCTGCTGGATTGAGAAAGCAATTGGATCCAACTGCTAATGAAATTTTCATGATGAACAAAGGCTTTGAAAACTGCCTGACACTTTACCCGATGAATGAATGGGATAAGGTTAGCGGCAAACTTTCAAAACTGAATTTGTTCAAACCAAAAAACCGGATGTTTTACCGCTTGTTTCATCAGGGAGCGAAACAACTTACGCTTGATAATGTCGGGCGTATTTTGATTCCATCAACCATGATGGAGCGCATTGGATTAAAGAAAGAAATAATGTTAACGGCGTATAATGACAGGATTGAAATCTGGGACAAAAAAGAGTACTTCAAATTAATGAAGGAAAACATGTCTGATTTTGCTGACCTGGCAGATGAGGTGATGGGAGAAACTGACTCCAGCCATGACGAATAGTGTATATCACACACCAGTACTTTTTAATGAATCAATTGAAGCACTTGAAATTCCAAAATCAGGTGTAGTAATTGATGTGACGTTTGGTGGAGGTGGTCATTCCCGTGAAATTCTCAATCGCTTAGGTAAAAAAGGAATTCTCGTTTCTTTCGATCAGGATGATGACGCGCTTGCAAACCGAATTGACGATGAACGTTTCGTTCTTGTTAATTCCAACTTTCGATTCCTTATCAATTTTGTTCGATTTTATGATTTGATGGGTGTTGACGCTATTCTGGCTGATCTTGGAGTTTCATCCCATCAGTTTGATACCGGTGACAGAGGATTTTCGATCCGCGAAGAAGGTAAACTGGATATGCGGATGAATCGCAATGCGTCATTGTCTGCACACAAAGTAATCAATCATTATTCTGAAATTGATTTGTTCCGTGTTTTTAACTCGTATGCCGATTTACAAAACACTAAAAAAGTAGTTTACACCATTTCTGATCAACGTAAAAAATCAAAAATTGAAACAACAAAACAGTTGGTTGATTTATTAACTCCATTGGTTCCACCACAAAAGCAGCATCAGTTTTTAGCTCAGGTTTTTCAGGCAATTCGAATAGAGGTAAATGATGAAATGGGAGCATTGATGGATATGCTTGAGCAAAGTTCAAAAGTACTTAAGAAAGGCGGAAGACTTGTGGTAATTTCTTATCACAGTATCGAAGATCGAATTGTAAAAAATTTTATACGAAGCGGAAATTTTGAAGGAGAGTTAGACAAAGATATGTACGGAGTGGTAACCAAACCTTTTGAAGCGGTGAATTCAAAACCAATGGTTCCATCAGATGAAGAGTTGGAAAGAAACCCCAGATCACGGAGCGCTAAAATGCGCGTGGCGGTGAAATTATAAGGATTAAGGATTTAGTGAATGCAAAAATATGGATGAAGCAAGATTTAATTAGCGATGAAGGATTTGAATGAATTATTCACACTAACTCCTAAATCCTAAGAGCTAAATCCTAAAAAAGAGAATGAACGAATACAACGAAAATATTGACCCGAAAGAAAACGCTGCTGAGAAGGAAGTAAATGAAGCCGCGCAGCCTGAAGAGAAAAAAAAGGACAGACTATTTTCAGGGCGAACCATTGTGCAGATAATAAACGGAGAGTTTTTAACCCGTGATTATTTTCTGAAAAATCTTCCTTTCACTTTTTATGTCGGGTTTTTGTTTGTGGTGATTATTGCCTGGGGATATTACGGAGAAACAGTGACAAAAAAAGAAGTACAACTGGAAAAAGAATTGGGCGAATTGAATTCGGAATACTACACGCTGACTGCAGATTATAACATGCAGCGGGGCAGAAGACAGATTGCGCTGAGACTGGCTCCAACCGGAGTTCAGGAAAGCACCAGTTCACCAAAAAAAATTCGCGTAAGAAAATACGTGTTTGAATAATGGACGAAAAAAAACAACTCTATATCAAATCCTATGTGCTGTATTTTTTAGCAGTGATAGCCATGATTGTGGTTGTGGTACGTATCTGTTTTATTCAGTACGGTGATGTGGTACCTGAAGCAACGGTGATTGATGAAACCGGAAATGAAATCACCACAAAAATTGATTCAATTGAACCAAGCCGGGGCAGAATTCTTGCTGATGATTACAGTGATCTGGTGACATCTGTTCCCCTTTATAATCTCTACATTGACCTGACTGTAATGGATGATGAAATGTATCAGAATATTGACTCTCTTGCGTATCATTTGTCTTTGTTGTTTACTGAAAAATCAAAAGCGGAGTGGGAGTCTGAACTTATCATGGGTCGTCAAAATAAAGACCGCTACCATAAAATTGCCACGAAAGTAAAATATGACATTGTAAAGCAGGTCAGAACATTTCCGATACTGAGAGAAAAAAAATACAAAGGCGGATACATCGAAGAAAAATACATTAAACGCGAAATGCCTTATGGTGAGCTTGCACAACGTACGCTCGGCTATAAACGGGAAGGAGCAAAACCGGTTGGTCTTGAAGGCGCATTCGATTATTATCTCACCGGTGAATACGGACTTGAAAATAAACAATTGATCAACGGAAGCTGGAAACCGGTGGGCAGTGAATTTTTAAAAGACCCGATAGATGGTGCTGATATTGTTACCAGCATTAACATCGATATTCAGGACGTTGCCGAAAATGAATTGCGCCATCAATTAGAAAATCAAAGTGCGAAACACGGAACGGTTGTTTTGATGGAAGTAGAAACCGGATTTGTAAAAGCAATTGCAAATCTCACGCGCGGTGAAGACGGAAAATATTATGAAAGTTATAATCATGCTGTAGCCAGCAGAACAGATCCGGGATCAACATTCAAGCTTGTTTCGCTGATGGCTTTGCTGGAAGATCATAAAGTAAATATTACAGATACAGTGGGTGCTTATGGTGAATATATATTTTATAATCACCCAGTAAAAGATCATGATGAAGGCGGTTATGGAAGAATTACCATTCAGCAGGCATTTGAAAAATCATCCAACGTGTTTTCAAAAATTGTAAATGATGCGTACAGTAAAAATCCGCAGGAATTTATCAACCGAATCCGTTCTTTTGGAATTGCAGATACACTTGGAATAGATATTTCCGGTGAACCTTTTCCTATGATTAAAAACGTGGGACAAGACGGTTGGTCAGGTTTGACATTACCCCAAATGGCTATTGGTTATGAAGTTGAATTAACGCCTCTTCAAATTCTTGCATTTTATAACGCAGTAGCAAACAATGGAGAATATATCAAACCACAATTTGTAAAAGAAATTCGTAAGGATGGTAAAACGCTTAAAGTTTTTGAAAAAGTGGTTCTGAAAGAAAAAATTTGCTCTGACGAAACGCTTGAAAAATTAAAAATCTGTTTGGAGGGTGTTGTTGAAAGAGGAACAGGAAGTGGATTAAAATCTGCCAACTTTAAAATTGCCGGAAAAACCGGAACAGCAAAATTAGTGAACACCAATCAGGGTTATGGAACTGAGTATCTGGCATCCTTTGTTGGATATTTTCCGGCTGATAAACCTAAATATTCGTGTATTGTTTCCATAGCTGGACCAACGCAGCAAATTTATGGTGCCCAAGTTTCTGGAACTGTTTTCGCTGCCATAGCAAACAAAGTGTTTTCATCTTCCATGGAGTATCATCCGAATTATAATGGGTTGAACAGAGTTGCATCTTCCCCAAAAGTTAAAAATGGCAATGCAGATGACGCAGCACTAGTTCTTGAAAAACTGGGAGTAAAATTTAAAAATCTTTCTCAGAATGAAAACTGGATTGTCGCAGGAGTGGCTGAAAATTATGTTACGCTTGAACCACGCTATGTGGATAAAACGCATGTGCCCAATCTGGTTGGAATGCCATTGAATGACGCTGTTTTTTTATGCGAAAATTCCGGACTGAGAGTGATGATTTCAGGCAGCGGAAGAGTAGTTTCTCAATCGCTCATAGCCGGAGATGTATTTGTAAAAGGTCAAACGATCAAACTTGAATTACGCTAGTGAAAAATTTACAGGACATATTATATAAAGTGAATCTGGTTTCGGTTCATGGAGCTATGAACAGAGAAATCAGCGCCGTCATTTTTGATTCCAGAAAAATGATTGAAAATGCAGCATTTGTTGCAGTTAAAGGAGTTCAATCAGATGGCCATCAGTTTATTGAAAAAGCAATTCTAACAGGTGCATCAGTTATTGTCTGTGAAACACTGCCTGAAAAAATAATTGATACGGTGACATTTATTCAGGTAAAAGATTCTTCCGTTGCACTGGCATACATGGCAACAAATTTTTACGATAATCCATCGGAAGAATTAACGCTTACAGGGGTTACCGGTACAAATGGAAAAACAACTACAACAACCTTATTGCACCGGTTATTTAATGATCTTGGATTTAAATCCGGATTGCTTTCAACAGTTGTAAATAAAATTGGTGAAAGGGAAATTCCTTCAACACACACTACTCCTGATCCGGTAGAACTGAACAGATTATTGCGTGAAATGGTGAACGAAGGATGTACACATTGTTTCATGGAAGTCAGTTCACATGCGGTTCATCAGCATCGCGTTACCGGATTGAATTTTAAGGTAGGATTATTTACCAATATCACGCATGACCATCTGGATTACCACAAAACTTTCCGTGATTATATCAATGCCAAAAAAGGATTTTTTGATGCACTTGGTTCCGGAGCGGTAGCTATTGTAAATATAGATGATGCTAATGGTATGGTGATGGTTCAAAACACCAAAGCTAAAATCAGAACATTGGCCATGCTCACGCTTGCTGACTACAAAGTGAAGATCATGGAGAATAGTTTTTCGGGTCTCATTCTTTCAATTAACGGACAAGAAGTTTATACAAATCTCATTGGTGGGTTTAATGCCTACAATTTAATGAGTGTTTATGCGATAGCGGTTGAGCTTGGATTGGATAAAATAGATGTGCTCACCGGAATGAGTAAACTAAAATCTGTGGAAGGAAGATTTGAATATTTCACATCTCCAAAAAAAATCACTGCCATTGTTGATTATGCACATACACCCGATGCTCTGAAAAATGTACTTGGAACAATTCAAACTGTTCGTACGCGCAATGAACAAGTGATAACAGTTGTTGGTTGTGGTGGAGACAGAGACAGAACAAAACGCCCGCTGATGGCAAACATTGCGGCCGAAATGAGTGATAAAGTTATTCTCACTTCTGATAATCCACGTTCAGAAAATCCGGATGAAATTATTCGTGAAATGCAATCCGGATTACCGGTAGAAAAATCTTCGCGTGCGCTTTCAGTGACTAATCGTGCTGAAGCAATTAAAGTCGCATGTGCGCTTGCGCAACCTGGCGACATTTTGCTCATCGCCGGAAAAGGTCATGAAAAATATCAGGAAATAAAAGGTGTAAAATATCCTTTTGATGATTTTGAAACAGTAAAAGAAACCCTTAAAACCCTTCAGAAATAATGTTGTATTACCTCTTTCACTATTTGGATTCGTTGGGAGTTCCCGGAGCAGGTGTATTTGATTACATCTCCTTCAGAGCGGCCATGGCAATTATTACTTCACTGTTGATCTCAATGGTGTTTGGTAAAAGAATTATCGCGCTATTAAAGAAACAGCAGATTGGAGAAACTGTTCGTGATCTGGGATTGGAAGGTCAGAAAGCAAAGGAAGGAACTCCAACCATGGGTGGATTAATCATACTTGCTTCAGTGTTAATTCCAACTTTACTTTTTGCAAAACTGGAGAACATTTATGTGATCATCATGATCATTGCAACCATTCTTTTGGGGTTGATTGGATTCATTGATGACTATATCAAAGTATTCAAAAAAAATAAAGAAGGTCTTGCCGGAAGATTCAAAATTGTCGGTCAGATTATTGTTGGAATTATTGTTGGTTCCATTTTGTATTTCAGTCCTTCAGTTCAAGTGCATGAAAACATTCCTGTAAGTGAAAACATGCCAAACAGTGTGGATGTGACTGAGAAACATCAGGAGGCTGCACCTGGCACAAAGTGGGTGATGACAAAAGATATGACAACCACCATTCCATTTGTAAAGGACAATGAATTCAATTACAACTGGCTGATTGGTGATACTGCAAAAAGTTATGGCTGGATGCTTTTTATTCCGGTTGTGATTTTCATCATCATCGCTGTTTCAAATGGAGCAAATATGACTGACGGGTTAGATGGTCTTGCTACAGGAACATCCGGAATTATTGCTATTGCACTGGCGATTCTAGCATACGTTTCAGGTCACATTGAATTTGCAGATTATCTCAACGTGATGTACATACCTGACTCTGCTGAGCTTGTAATTTTTATTTCTGCTTTTATGGGAGCATGTATCGGATTTCTTTGGTACAACTCTTATCCGGCACAGGTTTTTATGGGAGATACAGGAAGTTTGGCAATAGGCGGAATCATTGCAGTTTTTGCAATTCTGATCAGAAAAGAACTTTTGTTACCGGTTTTATGCGGTGTTTTTCTTGCTGAAAATTTATCCGTAATTCTTCAGGTGAGCTGGTTTAAATACACCAAAAGAAAATACGGCGAAGGAAGAAGAATTTTTAAAATGGCTCCGCTTCATCATCACTTTCAAAAACTTGGAATTCACGAAGCAAAAATTGTTTCACGCTTTTGGATTATCGGATTAATTCTCGCTGTAATGACCATTGTTACACTCAAACTGAGATAGAAAATTATGAGTAACAAACAAAATATTGTAATTCTTGGTGCTGGTGAAAGTGGCGTGGGTGCCGCCCTTTTGGCAAAAGCCAAAGGGCATGCGGTGTTTCTTTCTGACTCTGGAAAAATTAAAAATTCGTATAAAGAAGAATTGGAAGAAAATCAGCTTGAATATGAAGAAGGAAAACATACAGAAGAAAAAATTCTTGCGGCAGATTTGATTATAAAAAGTCCGGGTATACCTGAAAAGGCACCCATCATTAAAAAGCTGCGTGAAAAGAATATTTCAATCATCAGTGAAATCGAATTTGCATCCAGGTACACGAATAAAAAAATGGTTTGCATTACCGGATCAAATGGTAAGACAACTACCACCATGTGGATTCATCACATATTAAAAAATGGTGGTAAAAAGGCCGAGCTTGCAGGTAACGTTGGAAAATCACTGGCGCGTTTGGTGATAGATGATGAAGCAGAAATTTATGTCATTGAATTGAGCTCATTCCAGTTGGATGATATGTATGATTTCAAAGCGGACATCGCTGTTCTCACCAATATTACTCCTGATCACCTGGACAGATACAATTATGAAATGCAGAATTATGTGGATTCAAAATTCCGCATTATTCAAAACATGACTGCTGATGATTGGTTTATCTACAACGCAGATGATCCAATTATTTTATCAGAAATACAAAAAAAGAAAATAGCCGCACAGCTGGCGCCATTCTCTATTGAAAAAACAGAGGGAATGGTTGGATTCGTAAACAACAACCAAATAAATATCAACCTTAAACCTAGTTTCACTATGTCGATCCACGATCTGTCCCTGAAAGGGAAACACAACACGCAAAATTCTCTGGCATCAGGAATTGCTGCAAGCATTTTACAAATCCGCAATGAAAGTCTGCGCGAAAGTTTGTCCGACTTCAAAAACGTAGAACACCGATTGGAGTTTGTTGCTAAAATCAATGGTATTGAATTTATCAATGATTCAAAAGCTACCAATGTGAATTCAGTTTGGTATGCGCTCGAGAGTATGGAAAAACCAACTGTATGGATTGTTGGCGGAGTTGATAAAGGAAATGACTATGATTCGCTATTGCCGCTTGTGAAAGAAAAAGTGAAAGCTATTGTGTGTCTTGGAAAAGATAATGCAAAAATCAAAGAAGCTTTCAGCGGAACAGTAGATGTAATTGCTGAGGCAAATTCTGCATTTGAGGCAGTGGCACTCTCTTACAGATTTGCCAAAAAAGATGACACTGTTTTATTGTCACCTGCCTGTGCAAGTTTTGATTTATTTGAAAATTATGAAGATCGCGGTCGTCAGTTTAAAGCGGCTGTAAGAGCACTTTAAAAATAATTTTGATTGAAAGAATTGTTTAAATATTTAGGTGGAGACCGCAACATCTGGGTGCTTGCTATAACGCTTGGACTAATTTCAGTTGTTTCTGTTTTCAGCTTTATTCCAATACTTGTTAAAGTAAAGGGCATGAGCTATTCCTATCTTTTTTTCAAACATTTCTTTTTACTTGTTCTCGGATTTGTATTGATGTATATCGTTCACAAAATTCCGGTCAGGGCGTATTCAAGATTATCTAAGTTTTTACTGTATCTCTCTGTTCTTTTACTGATTCTCACTATGATTATTGGTGAGAGTGTGAATGGTGCAGACAGATGGTTGAAAATTCCGTTTGTTCCGTTTTCATTTCAAACGTCTGACTTTGCAAAGCTTGCACTTATCATTTATTTGTCAAGACAACTTGTAAAACACAAAGATGAATTCAATGATTTTCATGTTGCATTTAAATATGTGCTTTTACCCATTGGAATTGTAGTGTTTTTGATATTGCCTTCAAACCTTTCCACTGCGGGTTTGGTTGGTTTGCTTTGTCTGACATTGCTGATTCTTGCAAAGTTTCCCTGGAAGTGGATTGGACTTTCTGTCGGAAGTATGGTTGCGTTGTTTTTGCTTTTATTGATGCTTGCAAAACTTCAGCCTGAAATTTTACCAAGGGTAGAAACCTGGCGTATGCGCATTGTGAGAATGTTCTCTGATGATGTGGATCCAAAAGAGCAGGGACAAATTAACAATGCGCTGGCGGCGATAAAAAATGGTGCCATCACCTGGAAAGATCCATTACCGGAAGGGCCCGGAAACGGTGTTTTCAAAGATTATATTCCTGAAGCATATGCAGATTTTTATTTTGCCGCGTTGATCGAAGAGGGTGGATTACCTATGGCGGTTGTTGTTATCATTTTATATCTCGCTATGTTCTTCCGATTTATAAAAGCGGGCCTTGGGGCTGAAGATATGTTTGCAACATATGTTGCGCTTGGAATTGCCGTCATGTTGCTTTCGCAGGCGCTGGTCAATATGATGGTCAGCACAAAACTCATGCCTGTCACCGGTCAGAATATGCCTTTGTTGAGTATGGGAGGAACATCTTCCTGGTTTACCTGTATCGCATTTGGAATAGTTCTGAGCATCAGCAGAAATCAATTTAAATCCAATACTGAAACTGAACCCAATGTCATTGAATAGAGTCATTATTAGTGGTGGTGGTACCGGCGGACATATTTTTCCGGCGGTGGCAATTGCAAATAAAATAAAGGAGGTGTATCCGTCTTGTGAAATATTATTTGTGGGTGCTGAGGGTAAAATGGAAATGGAAAAAGTACCCAAAGCGGGTTATAAAATAATAGGTTTACCTATTAGAGGTTTGCAAAGAAAACTTACTCTGGAAAACTTAATGTTTCCAATCAAGTTGTGGCAAAGTCTTAGAAAAGCAAAAAAAATAATTAAAGATTTTAAACCTCAGATTGCAATTGGTGTTGGAGGTTATGCAAGTGCGGCAACACTCCGGGTTGCAAGTAAGATGGGAGTTCCAACATTGATTCAGGAACAGAATTCATATCCTGGAATTACAAATAAATGGCTTGCTTCAAAAGCAAAAACTATTTGTGTGGCGTATGAAAATCTGGATCGGTTTTTTCCAAAAGAAAAAATTGTGATGACCGGAAATCCGGTAAGAATGGAAATGGTGGATATTCATGGAAAGAAATTAAAAGGCATTGAACACTTTGGTCTGAATCCTGCAAAAAAAACAATTCTTGTTATTGGTGGAAGTTTGGGTGCACGAACATTGAATGAAAGTTTTAAAAGAGATTTAGAAAAAATTCTGAAATCAGATATTCAGCTCATCTGGCAAAGCGGTAAAATTTATTTTGATCAGCTAAAAACCGATATTGGTGAATTGGCAAAAGGTAAATTGTTTCTATCTGATTTTATTTATGAAATGGATCTGGCTTATGCTGCCGCAGATTTGATTGTATCCAGAGCAGGGGCTATTTCAGTTTCAGAGGTTTGTCTGGTAGGAAAACCTGTTATTCTTGTTCCTTCACCCAATGTTGCAGAAGACCATCAGACAAAAAATGCGATGGCATTGGTTCAAAAAAACGCTGCTGTTTTGGTGAAAGATGCTGATGCGAATAGTACGTTGGTGGATACCGCAATTTCATTATTGCAGGATGATGAAAAGTGTAAATCATTGTCCGAAAATATCCTTGCCTTTGCTATTGCTGATGCTCCGCAGCGCATTTTAAACGAAATTGAAAAATTGGTAAAACCTGTACCTGTAAAATAAATAGGAATGAAATTTTCAGAAATAAATAACGTCTATTTTATTGGAATCGGAGGCATTGGAATGAGTGCCCTGGCGCGTTATTTTAAATCGCAGGGAAAACAGGTCAGCGGTTATGATAAAACAGAAACCGAATTGACTATTCAGCTCACGAGGGAGGGTATTGACGTGCATTATGAAGATCGCGGTGATGAGGTCTTAAAACATCTTGAAAAGGGATCCACGTTGGTTATTTATACTCCTGCAGTTCCTAAAGAACATGGTGAATTGAATGCGTTTATGCGCGAGAATTTTCAGTTGATTAAAAGAGCAAAGGCACTCGGAATTATTTCTTCTGAACTTGAAACATTTGCCGTTGCAGGTACACACGGTAAAACAACAACGAGTACTTTACTTGCCTGGGTATTATCCAATACAAAAGAAAAATGTAATGCTTTTGTTGGCGGAATATCTTCCAATTTTAATTCCAATACGTTGATTACACCTGAATCAAAAAGAGTGGTTGTTGAGGCAGATGAATTTGATCGCTCCTTTCTGCAGCTGGATCCCGATTATGCAATTATTACCAGTATGGATGCGGATCATTTGGATATTTATGGTGACGGATCACATTTGCTCGAATCTTTCAGAGATTTTATGAATCGGGTGAATGATCAAGGCTTAATTGTGATTAACGCAAACCTGGATTTATCCAATAGTCTATTTAATTCTCTTAACAAAACAAGAAGAATTACTTATGGTACCAATAGAAATGCTGACTGGTTTGCAACCAATCTCCGTTATGAAAATGAACGTTTTTTCTTTGACATAAAATCAGGCAGTAAAGAATATAAAAATATTGAACTTGGAATTCCGGGTGCACATAATTGTGAAAATGCAACAGCCGTATTTGCGCTTTTGTCTGAATTAAATCTGAGCGAAGAAATTATCAGAAAATCACTTGCATCTTTCAAAGGTGTTCAACGCAGATTTGATTTTCAAATCAGAAGAGATGATCTGGTTATTATTGATGATTACGCCCACCATCCAACGGAAATTGAAGCATTTCTTTCAGCTGTAAAAAAACTCTATCCTTCAAAAAAAATAACCGCTGTTTTTCAACCACATCTTTTTTCAAGAACCCGCGATTTTATGGAAGGATTTGCGGCTTCACTATCTATGTGTGATGAATTGTTTTTATTGGATATTTACCCTGCGAGAGAACTTCCTATTCCCGGAATAACAAGTGACGTTTTGCTTCAAAAAATTACAGCGCCAAAAAAGCAAATGAGTAAGAAAGAATCCATTGTGCGTGATTTGAAAAAGGAGAAAAGAGAGGTCATTGTAATTATAGGAGCGGGAGATATTGACACCTGTGTTAAACCCATTCGCGAAGTCTATCAGTAAATGAAAAAATGGCTGAACATAGCGTTTTGGATCACATTTGCAATTGGTGCATCTGTGCTAATGGCTTTTGCCAATACACGTCAGAATGGTGCTTCAGTCGGTTATCCTGAAATAGAAATTGAAGTGACCGATCATATGCTTTTTCTTACGAAGGATCAGGTTATACAGCGTTTGATTGATCGCTCTTTAATTGCTGAAAATAAAAACTACGCTGAAAATGATATTGCTGCAATTGAAACAGAAATACAAAATATGCCTGAAGTAAAAAACGTGCATGTTTATTCGTATGTATCCGGAAAATGGAAAATAGACATTGAGTTGCGCAAGCCTGTTGCAAGAATTTTTAATCTGGACAGCAGTAGTTGTTATCTGGATGAAGATGGTTTTTTAATGCCTCTTTCAGAAACTTACACCGCCCGTGTATTAACGGTAAACGGATACATCAATGAAACGAATATGGGCAAAAATGTCCCCGAAATAATGAACAATGACAGTTTGAAAACTATTGAAATCCTCGATGATTTGTACGCTATTTCGCAATATGTTTGTTCAGATGAGTTCTTGTCAGCCCAGATTACGCACGTGTTTATCAATCAATACCACGAGTTTGAATTGATACCCCGCGTGGGTGATCAGCGCATTTTATTTGGTGATGCTTCTCATGTAAAAGGAAAGTTTAAAAAACTTGAATATTTCTACAGTGAGGGAATTTCCAGAGCAGGCTGGGAGAATTATGATACAATTAATTTAATGAACCGCAACCAGGTGGTTACGTCAAAAAG
>Ga0268298_10003053_pt1 | contig 17505 bp, 17 predicted proteins | sample WWTPWeurt_MetaG_FD_194462 | JGI IMG/M metagenome (GOLD analysis project Ga0268298, IMG submission 194462) | Activated sludge microbial communities from WWTP in Nijmegen, Gelderland, Netherland - WWTP Weurt | ecosystem: Engineered > WWTP > Aerobic digester > Activated sludge | place...
GAAAGTGCAGGAATGTAAGCTGTGCCAGCCGCGCCGGGTCCTAGAACCACGCTTACCTGTGGAACTACTCCGGAAAGCACCGCCTGCTCGCGAAACAAATAACCAGTGGTAGAAAAGAAACTTCCGCCAAGCTCTTGAACGCGCGCGCCCGCAGAATCAATCAGCCAGACGATTGGTTTTCTGTGTTTCAAAACAAGCTCACGAATGCGTGCGCATTTTGCTTCCCCTGTTCTGCCCATAGTTCCCGCGAGCACCGTGAAGTCATAGGCGATGCAAAACACATCGCGGCCGTTCACTCTACCAACTCCTGTCACGACGCCATCTGCGGCCGCGTGTTTTCCGTGCAGTTCAGTCGATACTTCCGCATGATCCGCATGGAGGCCGTATTCGAGGAAAGATCCTGCATCAAATAGAACATTCAATCTTTCTCGTACGTTCAAACGGTTCTTCGCACGGTGTTTTGCTACAGAAGCTTCTCCACCCATCGCGAGCGCAGCCTGTCTTTTTTCCTCAAGTTTCTTTACTATATCAGAATTCATACTTTCTCCAGACGAAGCAGCCGCGTTGCGTTGTTCTCAAATATCTTTTTTTCAATCTCCGGCCCAAGCCCGAGTGCCTGAATCGACATTCGCTGCTCTTGATATTCGTATGGAATATTTGGATAATCGGAGCCATAAACGATTCTGTCCTGATATCGCAGGAAGAACTCGCGACCGGGACAATTGTTTTCAAATACGTGTGTGTGCACACAGTTCATCGCAGTGTCGAAATATACATGCTCATGACGATCTGCCAGTTCCAGATACTCTCTGGTTTCAAATGCGCCGCAATGAGCGATCACAATGCGAAGGCCTGGAAAGTCAGACAGAATATTTGAGATGCGTCGAGCTCCATCTGTGGCATCGTATACGGGTGCAGAAGCGGGATGACAGACCAGCACTCGCCCCAGGTCCTCCATGATTTCGTATGCTGGATAAAAACCACGGTCATCGAGCTGCTCGCGCGAAACAAAAGGGTGCAGTTTGATTCCATAAAACCCGTAGTCTTCGAAGATGCGTCTGGATCGGGCAGCTACATCGCCATCTGCAGCGTAGATGGTGCCGAATGGCAAAAGGCCAGAATAACGCTGTGCCGATTCTGCCATGAAGTCATTGAGAGAATCCGCCATGCCAGGCTTGTGAGCATAAAGCAAACCTGTGAACTTCCGGATTCCCTGTTCTTCCAGATGACGCACATGGTCATCCCCATGCAGGCGGTAGCGGATATTCCACAGACCATTGGAACTCGACTCAAAAAACCTCCAGATCGCCCTGAAAACGGGGGCCGGGAAGAGGTGGACATGCATGTCAATCAACGCTCGACCCTCCCTCGAGGCGCCTGGTCGGCAAACCAAAAAAACCCACGAGAGCGCGGTCAGAGGGCTCGAAATGCCGAAAATAAGACCCAGGGCCCCATGGAAGATTTCATTCTGGCACTTCTGAGCAGTTCTGCCATACTGCTGTCTGCTGTGATCGTTCTGGCCCTCTCTCTGAGGCGACGAACGGCCCACCTGACCACTCTACGCGCTGAGGTAGAGAAAGCGTTCGGCAGAGTGCCATCTGAACCGGATGAAATGGCAGGCATCGTGCATCGCCTGGAGTCTGATCTGGCAGACTTCACCAGGACGCGCGACTCCATTGGTAGAATCATTTCGTTCATTGACGGGCTCCTCCAGGAGTCAGAGAACCAGACGCAGGCACTTGAACTGATTTCTCCGAACCTTCAGGTGATGAGCTTCTCTATGCAGAACATTGCAGATTCCGCTCAGAAACAACTCGAAACCATTGAAAACACAGGCAAAGTATTCTCAGACTTTAACGAAAGCACAGGCGAACTCTTCAGCGTCATCTCAGTCATCAATGACAAATCGATCGAGACTCTATCGCATGCGAAACGCGGCACAGAAACCATCCTGGGAAGTTTCCAGTCCATGGACGAAATTCACCAGAGCCTTTCGAGAATTGGCGAAATCATAAAAACAATTCGTAACATCGCAGATAAGACCAACCTTCTCTCGCTCAATGCAGCCATCGAAGCGGCGCGCGCAGGGGAACAGGGTCGTGGATTTGCAGTGGTGGCGGACGAGGTTTCCAAGCTCGCGGACAAGAGCACGCAGTCTGTAAAGCAGATCGCGGGCATGCTCAGAGAGAACCTGGAAACTTCTGTGCAAGGAAAGGAAGTATCCGATCAGGCAAGGTCCAGCTTCGACGAAATTTCTGGAAGCATTCTGGATATGAACGAACAGGTCCAGGAAGTCAACGCATACGTGAGTTCCGAGAAGCGCCAGATGCTGGATCTAGAAAGTCAAATCCACACTTTGAAGAACGCAAGTCTCGAGACTTCTGCTTCCATTCAAAATCAATCTATCCAGGCCAAAGAACTGGTTCGATCCATTGAAATCCTTTTTGAAACAACGAAGTCCGTGTCTGCAGGAGTCCGGTCCGTAAGCCAGCTCCTGGAAGAAATCAGACACGACCCCACCCTTTCTCCGTAAACATTCCATGACAAAAATCATACGAAATCCGCAGTCGCATCGCACGTTTGTGCTTGCATAGGATACCCCATACCCTATATTGAAAGCATGAAACAAATCCTCGTACTGGGTGGAAACTTTGCTGGAGTAACAGCGGCCCTCGAAATCCAAAGAAAGCTAGGCAAAGAAGCCGAGGTCACTGTAATCAGCCCTTCTGAAAAGTTTCTGTATGTCCCTTCCCTCATCTGGGTTCCGTTTGGAGCAAGAAAGGTTCAGGACATTTCGTTTCAAATTGGGCCGGTGCTGAGTCGCAAAGGCGTGAAATTCGTACTGGATCGCGCAACGAAAATTCGCCCGGACGCAAACATTGTAGAAACAGCGGCGTCCGGGGAATTCAAGTACGACTACCTGGTCGCGGCAACGGGCGCGTCTCTGGGTTTTGATGCAGTGGAGCATTTGGATCCAAAAGACGGATTTGTAAACTGCATTGTCACACCTCCTCTGGCTGAGAAAGCATACGATGCGTTTCGCGAGATCGTGAAGAATCCTGGTCCCGTCATTGTAGGAGCTACGCAGGGAGCCAGTTGCATGGGCGCCGCTTACGAATATTTGTTCAATCTGGATAAGTACCTACGCAAGGCCGGAGTGCGCGACAAAGTGGAGATCACATGGGTGACTCCTGAGCCCTTCCTCGGACATTTCGGAATCGGCGGAGTAATGGGTGGACAGAAGATGCTCGAGCTCTTCATGAAAATGTACGGCATCAAGTGGCATACAAATGCAACGGTTTCCAAAATTGAAAAAGAAAAGCTTACACTCGGCGATGGGACGGCGATTCCTTACAAGCTTGCGATGTTGATTCCTCCGTTTCGCGGGGCGGACGTTATGCGCAATTCACCCGAACTTGTAGACGACAAAGGTTTCGTCGTTACAAACGAAGGCTATCAGCATATCAAATATAAGAATGTGTATGCCGCAGGTCTTGCTGTAGAAGTGATTGCTCCTTTCACAAAATGCGCCGCCCCGTTTGGAGTGCCCAAGACCGGCTTCCCGTCCGACGTGATGGGCAAGATCGTCGCAGAGAATATCAAACACGATATGCATGGAACAGGTAAGTTCAAGAAACTTGCTTTTGGTAAGATCCCGGGTATTTGCATCATGGATGCGGGAAAGAAAGAAGTGTGGATTCTGACCAATCACCTCTTCAAGCCGCGTCAGTTTGAGATCATGATCCCCAACATGGTCTACAACTTTGGCAAGGTCCTTCTTGAGAAATACATGATCTGGAAGAACCGCAGCGGGCTCGCCTGGATGCCCTGAACAGTCCTCCCCCACCCCCTGTGGGTGGATTTTGGTGGTGGGTGCATTCAAAGAGTGCCCCACCTCGGAGCGAGCCGGCCGACCTGCGGCGCCATGTTGCAGATCGGCGCGAGAAGTCAACCGACCCCTGTCTCACTTGCAAAGTACCATATTCTGGGAAGTCCCATGCACCAGCCGCGCCCGCGCTACAAACTGTCGGCTGCTGCTGGCTGTTGCATTCTTCGGTCGCTTCGGAGGGAGGGCAAAAAAAAAGCCCCCGCTTTAGGAGCGGAGGCTTTCCGTGGTTGCAAGGAATGGACTTTCGTTTAGCCCAGAGCCTTCTTCATGGCCGCGCCCATTTCTGCGGGAGATTCCACTACAACAATGCCAGCGTTTCTCATCGCTTCCATTTTTGTGGACGCTGTACCTTTCCCACCGCTGATGATGGCGCCTGCATGTCCCATTCTTTTTCCGGGAGGTGCAGTCTGGCCTGCGATGAAGCCAACGACAGGCTTCTTCTTATTGAGCTTGATCCATTCTGCTGCGTCTTCTTCGTCCGTGCCTCCGATTTCGCCGATCATGATGATTCCATCTGTTTCCGGATCATTCATGAGCAACTCTACTGCCGCCTTGTGCTTCGTGCCGATGATCGGGTCTCCGCCAATTCCAATGCACGTGCTCTGACCAAATCCCTGAATCGTAAGCTGGCCTACTGCTTCATAGGTGAGAGTTCCAGAACGAGACACCACACCGATTCTACCTTCTTTGTGAATCATCGCAGGCATAATCCCGATCTTGCATTTGCCAGGGCTGATGACACCTGGACAGTTTGGTCCAATCAGGCGAGTCTTTGAAGTCTTGAGAACAGAATATACGCGGGACATATCGCGCACCGGGATTCCCTCTGTAATGCAAATGCAAAGAGGAATCTGAGCACCGACTGCTTCTAGAATCGCATCCGCTGCGAATGGAGGTGGAACAAAAATCACTGTAGCGTTCGCGCCCTCTTTGTCCACTGCATCCTGAAGCGTATTGAAAATGGGCACTCCGTGCTCGCTCTTCTGTCCGCCTTTTCCGGGAGTGACACCGCCGATCACGCGAGTTCCATATTCAATCATCTGGGACGTATGAAACGATCCTTCTTTACCTGTGATCCCCTGGACCACTACTCTGGTGTTCTTATCAACTAGTACTGCCATAAACCGTTCCTTATTTTCCTCCGCGAATAGCAGTAGCCACTGCGTCCGCGCCGTCTTTGAGTTCACTTGCAACCAGGATCTTCAGACCCGATTTCGCAAGAATGTCTTTCGCAATATCAGCGTTGGTTCCTTTCAATCTCACGATGAGGGGAACATGAATGTTTACATCCTTCGCTGCCTGAATGATGCCATTGGCAACACGGTCGCATTGAACGATCCCACCAAAAACGTTGATGAAGATTGCTTTTACATTTGGATCGCCCAGAATGATGCGAAATCCGTTTGCCACAGTCTGTGCATTTGCTCCACCACCGACGTCCAGGAAGTTTGCCGGGAATTCACCTGCCAGTTTGATGATATCCATGGTTGCCATGGCAAGACCGGCACCGTTCACCATACATCCTACGTTACCATCGAGGCGAACGTAGTTCAAATTGAATTCAGATGCGCGAAGTTCCAGTGGATCCTCTTCCGTGATGTCGCGGAGATGAACTGCTTCAGGATGACGGTAAAGCGCATTGTCGTCATACGTGAATTTGCAATCCAGAGCGATGATTGTGTTTTGCTTTGTGAGAACCAGAGGATTCACTTCCAGCATGGATGCATCTTCGTCGTCGCACGCTTTCCACAATTTCAAGAGGAAGTCCACGCCCTGCTTCATTGCTTCAGCGGGGACTCCGAGCTTGTATAAGATTTCGCGCGCCTGCCAGGCCTGCAGCCCGATCGCCGGTTCCACCTCAAGACGATGGATCTTGTCTGGAGTGTGAGCCGCCACTTCCTCAATGTCCATTCCACCTTCTGTAGAATAGATCACGATTGGCTTGGAGACTGCGCGATCTACAAGAATGGAAAGGTAGAATTCGCGCGCGATCTCAGTGCCCTTCTCGAGGTATACTTTAAGCACTCGTTTCCCGACTCCGCCGGTCTGTTGCGTTACTAGATAATTGCCCACAATATTGGAGCCGTATTTTTCAGCTTCTTCGCGAGACTTTGCGACCTTTACGCCGCCGTCCTGAATTTTGGTCGCTGTTGCGGGATCTTCTTTGTCGTATACTATGCCTTTTCCGCGTCCGCCTGCGTGTATCTGTGATTTTACGGCTACAATGCCGCCGCCAAGCTCATCATACAACTTGCCGATTTCCGCGGGATTGCCCGTGACTCTTCCTTCTGGAACTGTCACGCCATAGCGTCGCAGTATGTCTTTTGCCTGGTATTCATGAATTTTCATGGTTCAGTCCTGTGCTGTTTTTGTTTCCTCTGCAGAAGCAGGTGCTAATTTGTGCGGACACGGTGTGTTGAAAATTCTTTTTCAATCCGCCATCGTGCTTATTTCGCTATGTGGATCATCGGAGACATACACGGTTGCTTGAGAGAACTGGATGCTCTGCTCGACCGCATTCCGGAGCACGAACCACTGCTGTTTTTAGGCGATTATGTGGATCGCGGACCCGACTCTGCCGGGGTAATCGAAAGATGCTTACGCGAAAAAGAGCGATCCACCTTCCTGATGGGGAACCACGAATCGATGATGATTCACTATTTCACAGATCCGGGCAGTGACGAAGCTCGATCCTGGCTCCATCCGCTCAACGGAGGCAAATCCACTCTGGCTTCCTACAGGCTTTCGCCCGGCGCTTCGTTTGACTCTGTTCCTGAAACTCACAGGGCCTTTCTGGATTCACTTTTACTCTATTACGAATCTGACAATTTTCTGTGCGTCCACGCAGGTTTAGACGTTTCCGAACCAGACATCAGCCGCCAGATGCGCGATACGATTCTCTGGATTCGCACTCCCTGGATTCAGCACGAAAGCAAATGGAAAGGAAAACATGTGTACTACGGACACACACCCACGCGTTACGTGAATGGGATGGAAAACTACAGAGAACTCATAGACGGAAGGAAATCCACTGGTCTGGATACCGGCTGCGTGTATGGAGGTTGCCTGACTGCTTTGAATGCGGAAAATGGTGCGGTCATTCAAGTGGCAGCGGAAAAGAATTACTGGGATCCATGAAACTCATAGAAAAACTAGACGATCAAACCCGCGAAGACATCCGCACCATCAGCGACATTCTCTCACAATCGTCTTACCAGTGTTATATGGTAGGCGGCTGCGTGCGGGACTTACTCCTCGGTCGTCCGGTCAAGGACATTGACATAACTACAAATGCAGAACCGCAAGTAGTTCAAAAATTGTTTAAAAGAACAGTGCCCACTGGCATTCAGCACGGAACCATCACTGTGCTTTTTGAAAAACGTTCTTACGAAATCACCACCTACAGAGCGGAAGGCACATACTCGGACGCTCGCAGACCAGATACAATCACTTTTGCAAAAACTCTCTCAGAAGATCTTTCGAGACGCGATTTTACCATAAACGCTCTTGCCTACGATCCAACCGCAGATGTATTGCAAGACGAACATGGCGGGCTCGACGATCTGAAACAAAAAATCATTCGCACGATCGGAAAGGCGCACGACAGATTCTTTGAGGACGGTCTTCGCACCGTGCGCGCCTGTCGATTTGCCAGTGTGTTGGATTTTAGAATCGAAGAGGAAACATTCAAAGCAATCTGTGATCCCGCGATTCATGAACGAACAAAAAAAGTGGCCGTAGAGAGATTCTCGGATGAACTCAGGAAGGGCCTCTCAGGGCCTTTCCCGTCCAGGCTCATTGAGCTACTCGAAGACACCGGGCTCATGAATCTGTTTCTTCCATACAAAGCACCGCGGCCGGAATTGCAGAAGCTTTCCCTTCTTTCAAATGTAGAAAACAGGCTGGGTTGTTATTTGCATTTCATCTGCATGCGAGAAAAAGACCCGGTGGCCTCGATCGAATCGACTGCAAAGAAACTCAAGCTATCCAATGAAACTGCGGCGCAGGCAATCAGAACGCACCGGTTCTTGCTCGCCAGTGCGGGCGATCTAAATGACGTAGAAGAGCAGATCGATCAAAGGAGGTTCTGTGCCTGGTTAAAGAAAACATCCGCAGATCCTCTTTCCATCCTCGATGATTCGAGCGAACTCGCTTCTATTCAGTCCTCCCTGCAAACGCTCATTCCTGTCTGGAAAACAATGATTCAAAACGATCCCCTAGTCGCAAAAGACCTGGCTCTCAATGGCAATGATATTCAGGAGCTTGGTTTTTCCGGAAAAGAGATTGGAACAGCCCAGGCGTCTGCACTCGAGTATTTATATAGATGGCCTGGTCGAAACACGCGCGAAGATCTGACTCAATTCCTGCTTGGAAAAAGATCCAGCAGCTCGTGAATCGAATCAATTCGAGCCACCGAACCTCCCCATTCTTCTTCGGTCCCGTGTCCGAAGCGGGCCGCCACAAATGGCACCTGGTTCTCGATCGCCGCATCGCGATCCGATGCACGATCTCCGATCAACGCAGCCTGTGCGGGCATTAGTAAATTTTCTTTAAGAATGCTTGCGACGAGCTCCGATTTGTTCTGAATGGTGCCGCCCACCGTTGGAATTGATTTGAACTCCGGAAAGATTCCGCCAGCCTGCAGGATGGATCGAACGTAAGGTGCTCTGCCATTGGATGCTGTGAACAGATCGTATCCTCGCTTCTTCAACTCACGGACCGTTTCTGTTACACCCGGGTAATGGTGCCCGCGCCCCGCTGCAATTCCAGTCACCAGACCTTCTAGAATTCGCCCGGATAGTTCATCCTGTTCCGGGCGCGAAAGGTCTGGAGCCAGATTTGCAAAAATCACGGGCACTGGCTTTCCGATCTGTTCGATGATTTCCGGCCTGGTGGGTATATGAGCCGGTCTTCCGAGGAGAGCCCTGGTTTTTTCAAATTCTTCGATATAGATCTCGTGAATGATTTCCTCGCTTGAGAAAATCGTTCCGTCCACATCGAAGAGAATCGCTTTGCAGTCGCGAAGACCGCTCACTTCTTATCGCCTAGAACGCGAATCAAATCATCTCTTGGCACGAATTCGCCACGCCTGATCCTTTCGAGTACCTCTTCCTTGCTGAGAGGTTTCATTTTTGGATCTTCTTTTGCGTCTGATGGCAACACAACATCTCCGATGACGGGCAATCCTTTCTCGATCGTCGCAGACACGTATTCTGCATTCTGCCCTGTTGCGCGCAGCGCGATATCTCCCTTCGCATTCTTCAATACCTGGCCCGTTGCAAATTTACCTGTAGGCAGCCCGTAAAGCGCCACCTCTTTGTTGTCCTTGTCCACCTTGCAAACAACTGCCTGAGGAAATCGCCCAAATCCTGATGGATTTCCTCTATAAAACGTCCCCGTCTTGCCGCTCAGAGTGTTTCCATCCTCTGAGAGCTCGAGTAAATCCAGATTGTAACCGTCTTCAATTTTCCGTTGATCTTCTTCGGGACCAAACTGATTGGCCGGCCAGATCTGCTTTCCTTTTACATTTTCAAGAACGGATCTCTTGGAGCTGAAATACACTTGTTGCGAAAGCAACACCTCTTTGCCGCTTGTGCGAAGATCCCCGGTTCTTCTGGTAACGAAGAGTGTCTGATCGTTCCAGGCAAGATTGCGCGCTACTGTGCGAACGAAACTGAAGGTATAGGGTGCAGCCCCCGGAGTTTTGGATGCAGATTTCTCTACCCATAGAATCGTAAAATGATCCTCGCCTGCTTTCGCTGTGTCCTGGATCCACAACCCCTCCACTGGAAAATTTGGTGGAGCCTCTGCCGATCGCAGCTGCGGACTACAGGCTGCTACACTCAGAGCTATTACCATTGCTGCCAGTTTCATGCGAATGAAAATGCACAAACACGCCCTGCATGAATACAAAAAAAACTTCCGCCCGGCGCCCCCGGTCTCGAGCATGCACCTGTGGTTCTAACAGATTACAGAATCGAAGCAGGGACATTCTCTGGCGCAGGTGGATTGACTCTCCGCTACAAAGCCTGGATATGCGAAGACGTAGATAGCGGACGAAATCTTGTTTTCCATCACGGCTTTGGAGAACATTGCGGAAGATACGAATACCTGGTAGAAGCGCTGGCAGGGGATCGCGTAAACTTGTTTTCATTTGATGCACGCGGGCACGGAAGATCCGAAGGAATCAGAGGTGGTGCCGGCGACATTACAGACATGGTGCGCGATTTAGAACACTTCATGACTTTCTTGCGCGAAGAGTTCGGAGTAAGATGCCCTCTTTTGCTCGGTCACTCGATGGGCGGACTCGTGGTCCTGTGCTTTGCTCTTCATTTCTCTAATCAATGGGAGACCCGGGGTCTTTTAACAAGCGGCGCGGCGCTGAAGGTGAAAATGAATCCCGTCCTGCGCATCAAGCAAGTTTCCGGTCAAATCATTGGACAGTTTGCGCCAGACCTGGTTTTACCTGCTGGAGTGGATCCAAATCTACTCAGCCACGATCCGCGCGAAGCGCAGGCTTACGAAGATGATCCTCTCGTACATGGAGACATCAGCATTCGTCTGGGCCTGGACATGGTGCGTCAGGGCAAGCTGGCCATCGAAAACGCGGCCCGCATCAAAGTGCCCATTTTTATGGGCCACGGCGGAGGCGATGAAGTGGCAGACCCTCTGGGAACTCGTCTATTTTTCAAGGGCGTTCAGTCAGAAATCGCAGAGCTCCGCATCTATCCCGGGCTCTACCACGAAATCTTCAATGAATCTCCCGATGCTCGCTCCGCTGTGTTTGATGACTATCGCAGATTCATACAGAACATTCTGGCAGCCACAGAAACAATCCTGCCGCCAGTCGAACCTGCGACCGAAAGTTAGCCAAAAAGCAGAAATCGGGCAAAATCGGGTTTGACCTCGAAGGTAGAATCCGGTCTCATTTCCCCACCACAAGGAGGGGACCTCAATGGAAAAAATTCTCCAGGACATTCTGAACGCAGGCATCGCACTGTTTCGCGCAGGCGAAGGAACAGTCCAGAACGCAGTCAAGGAAGTTCAGCGCACGTTTGAGCAACTGAAAGAAAAGGGAGCTCAAGACAATAGCGAGCAAGCAGTGAAGCTACGCAAAACGCTCGACGATATCGTTCATCAGACATCCGGACTTTCGTCCAAAGCAGGCGCTGCCTACTCGGACGCACTGGCTCAGATTGAGCAGCTCTACAAGAACGTAGGCGATCAAATCCAGAAGCTTGTGCCACCAGAAAGAATCAACGAAGTCAAAGATAAGATCGAAGAACTCACTCGTGTCATTCAGCAAAGAGCTGGCGGCGCTCCAAAAGTTTAATCCACAATCCGCTCCGGAAACGGAGCGGAGCTTTTCCTTCATGGACTACGAATCAAAACAAGACCACATCCGCGAACTCAAAACGCCAGACATAGAAGTCTTCCGCAACATATACAACGACCGTGAATACAGAATCGACATGGAGATCCCGGAGTTTACGGCAGTCTGTCCAAAGACCGGCCTTCCTGATTTCGGAATCCTGTACCTTTCTTACAAACCGGCGGAACATTGCCTTGAGCTGAAGAGTCTCAAGGAATATGTCCTCTCTTACAGAAATGTTGGTATCTTCCACGAAAACGTAGTCAATCGCATCCTGGATGATATTGTAAAAGCATGTTCCCCGAGATGGGCACGCCTGCATGGCGACTACAACGTGCGTGGCGGAATCAAGACTCGCGTAACGGCAGTTTATCGGCGTCCCTGAGTATCTCCTCAAAGCCTGCGCGGTAATCCGGATATCTAAATCGAATCAACTGATCCGCATAACGACTGATTATGCGCCGTCCGGACGGCAGGTCCGTTGCCCAGCTTCCCGGAACTTTCACGGACAGCAGATTCTCAAGATATGCGAAGACTTCTGAGTTGAGCGCGGAATTGCCGTCTACTGCGTTGATCAAATCTATATCAGACGTGGCCGCGGCCAACGCCAGCTGTGCCAGATCGTGCACGTGAATTCTGGATACCATCCTGTTTCCTGAATCTGCACGGCCAAATTGTCCGGCCAGAAACTGCAGCGGCAGGGCTCTGCCAGGACCGTAGATGCCACCTGCCCTCAAGATCACTGCGTCCGGAAAACTCTCTTTGATTCTTTCTTCGAGCGCCAGCCTGCGCTCGCCTCTTACGGTTTCCGGTCGGGCCGGAGTGAATTCGTCAAAGCAAGGAAGGGTTTTCTCTTCCCCGTGAAAATCCTCCGCATATACGCTTGTGGAACTGATGTGAACCAGTCTGCATCTTTGCGCAGAGGAAGATTTTCCAAGGACCAGTTCGATCTCACTCCTGTACGGCAAATCAATTCGACCGTTTTCTTCGACTGCAGGGATTGTATCTAGAATCGAGTCGTAACTCAACGCAGGATCAAAGGGCAACAAAGCTTGGGAAACAAGGGCCTCGGGCCGCCGAGTCAGAAATCGGACCTCAACGGAAGGGAACTCGTGATGGAGAATTTTGCCCGTGTAACTAGCACCACAGACGAGCACTCTCAACCGTCTACGTCTCCGGCAGGCGCTTTCTTGATCAGGAGAAGGAAGCAGGAGGCGGGCATTCTACTAAACGGACAGGCGGCCGCCAGGATCTCCCCTTCGCAGGCTCTCACATCTGATTCCTGCTCGTCAAATGGAACAAGGATGAGCATACTCACGGGTAAATTGCACTGCTTGTATTTCGCTGAAACCGCTGCATTGATTCTGCGCTGGGCTTCGTACGAATCAACGACGTTATCCGTTACACATGAAGAAGCAAACAACAGCATCAAAAGCAGGGCGGCGCGGTGCATCTAGTTCCAAAAATCCTAGGCGGCAGAGGGCCGGCATCCATTTTTGTAAGTCAAGCAGCATGAAGCGACTCCTGATTGTCCTCGTTTTTCTTCAGTCCAGTGCTGCATTCGCGCTGCCATTCATAGGCAGAGTGTTGCGAACTCAGGACGGACAACCCATTGCGGACGCAAAGGTGGTGATCCTCGAAACAAAGAAGAGTGCATTCACGGACGAACAGGGCGCATTTTCTCTCGATGTGCCCGAGACTGGATACTATACCTTTAGGATTATCGATCAAGACAAGGTATACCAGATTCGCAAAGAAATCAGATTCGAGAACGAAGCGATCGCCTTCTACGCTGGAGATCCTCCGAAGGAACAACCTGCACAGGAAACTGTCTCTGACGGAATCAACGTAGTAGGCAAGAGAGACCGAACCAAGCTATCCCGCTATACTCTCTCCAACGAAGAAATCCGCAGATTCCCGGGCGTTTACGGAGACTCGCTTAAAGCAGTCCAGTCCCTTCCAGGTATTTCACCTGCAGTGCCGATTGGTGTGCTCCCGAGCGTAAACCTGATCACGTCTTCTTTTCTGCAAAGCGCCACGGGTTTCTCGATTGGCCCCCCCTATTCAAACTCAGGAAGCGGCTTCCTTGTACTTCGCGGAGCAGGCGCTCGGGCTTCCCAGTTTTATCTCGACGGGTTTAAAATACTTTATCCATTCCACCTCGGGGATCAATCGAGCGTACTGAACAACGATATCATTCGAAATGTGGACGTCTACATTGGCACTTATCCAGCGCGCTACGGAAATGCCACAGGCGGCGTGATCGCCATTACAGGGCCGGATGAAGTAAAAAAACCAACAGGCCACATCAATGTTGCTCTCTTCCAATCAGACGCTTACTACGAAGTTCCATTTCTGGACACCGGATACTTTGTTGGAACCGCTCGACAATCCTATCCAAACTATGCCCTGCTCTATTTGTATCCGGCCGCAATTCCGTCTAACGCCAAGTATTCGCAATACAACGACGGGCAGTTCAAGATGGGTTACAAATTCAATAACAATCATACTATCGAAACGATCTATTTTGGCGCGCACGACAATCTAAAGTATACACAGAGCGTGGCAAAAGCGTCTAACGGTGGAGCAAGCGGTCTCAGCGGAGTCGGAGACAGCATCAGCTCGGTTTCGGGCGGTGCTGGAAGCGTGGGAGATTCCAATACAGATTCGCGCCCGCCTGTGGGCCTCAACCGCGCATTTGATACGGAAGGGGCGCGATATATTTACACGACCGGAGGAGCGATCAAGAACACACTGACCGCGCAAATCTCCAGATTCAAAGAAGACTTCCAGCTCGACTTCCGTTCTCCTCTCACTGGAGAAACCATTTTCGGCTACGATGTGCAAAATGCGCGTCATGAAGTACAGTACAAAGACGAGCTAAACCTGGAACTCATCCGCCAGCACCTCATTTTGAATCTGGGAGGAGAAGCGAACGTTCACCGCTGGGAACTCTCGCTCAAAAACTTTTCTCCCAGATCGTCTACAAACCCGAACACTCCGAGCTTCGTGGACACTGTCAACCAGCTGGTTGAAAATAACCGCACATTCCGTGCACTCCTGGACGGAGATCGAACAGGCTACCAGCTCAATGCAGGTTTCGCGGAACTGGAAGCAGACTTCTGGAGATTTAGACTTACACCTGGAGTGCGTGTAGACCATTACTCTTTGTCGAGCAGCACCGGAGTGGGCCCGCGAGCTGGTGCAGAATTTAAAATCCCTGAGACTGGCACAACGATTCTTGGGGCGGCCGGTCGCCATTTCAACGTCCCCGCCAATCTAGAGCAGATCAGCGTGGAAGCGGGGAATCCAAATTTGAAAATGGAAGAATCAGATCACGCGGCAGCCGGAGTTCAGCAGACTCTTGGACCGCTCTGGCTCGTAAAGCTTGAGGCATACAAGAACACATTTGACCAGGTGGTTGTCGCAGATTCTTACGTAGTACAACCTTTTGCTCTCAGGACCAACCGCAGAGATCTGCTGGAAAAACAAGCGGAACTTTCGAAGCAACCCTTCGAAGCGCGAAAACTCAGCTACTCGAACGATGGCACAGGATGGAGCAAAGGGGTAGAATTCTACCTAAAGAAATCACGGCCCCCCGGCAAGAACGGATTCTTTGGATGGCTCAGCTACACCTGGTCTATCACAAAAAGAAACAACCATCAACCTCGCCTCACCCAAACCGATTCTCAGAGACTGAATTCAGACAACAACGGAAGAACTCCCATCGCCTATCAGGAATTTGGCAAAAATGCACTCATCTATTACAACACAGGAGAAACGTACCTGGTCCTGGACAATGACCGCGAAGAACTCTACGACCCGGATAGAACGCACGTAGGAAGCCTGGTCGTGAACTACAAATTCAATCCAGAGTGGCAGCTCGGCGGCAGGTGGAAGTACTCCACCGGTCTGCCGCGCACGCCCGTCATTGGAGTCCAGGATCTCAACCTGGCGATTCTGGGTCGGCTGACTTTCATCCCAAAGTATTCTGATTTTTATAACTCGGAAAGATATCCGGCCGTGCATCAACTCGATTTACGTCTTGACCACTTCACCAACTATGAGTGGGGTTATGCGAACTGGTATGTAGAGTTGATCAACGTATACGCACACAGAAACGTAGAAGGCGAAAACTTCGATTTCCTCTACCCTTACGCGAAGGGATCGAATCCTGCGTACAGTTATGAATCGACGTACATCCAAACGCCCATCGGTGGAGGCAGACTCTTGCTTCTGCCTTTGATCAACATTGGTCTGGAGATGAAGTTTTGAATCCCTCGCGTCGCGGACTGGCACAGCGCGCAGTGCATCAGACAAGAATCGCGCTCACCCTGCTGTGCGCCTGCGCTCTTTCGTTTTGTGCGCAGGTGCCTCAAATTCCAGAGGGAGAAACTGATCAGGCATTCATGACCGGACTTCTGACCTTGCTCTACCTGGACTCTGGCAATTGCGCACGAAGTTACAAGGTAGGCACAAATTCAGGCCAGCTCTATTGCAGCCGCGCTCCCAGATCCATCTGCAACTACTGGGAAGGTTTTTTCTATCTATCCCCTTCTCCCATCTACGGGAAAATATTCGTGAGCAAAGCAACGCAGGATCGCTACCGTGCGGACTGGGGCTTCATCACTTCCGACTATTCTACATGCGCCGCTTCCTCTGCTGCGGCCACGAACCTTTCCTATCCAGGCTTCAAACTACAGACCAACGTGCAGCAGAACAATGCACTCACTATATTCACGCACAATGTTGTAGACAATTGTGATTCACTGGGGAACTCCAATCTCAGCAAGCTGGCTACGAAGGAACAGTATCAGTTTCTGGTTTCTCCGCGTGGAGTGCTCGCATACCAGGCCAGGTTTCTGGGACAGACTACCTGTCTCGACAGCATTCCTTTGAGCGCCTGGGAGAAGCAGACTGCGATCGACTACAATGCAGGCAACATCATCCTGGAAACTACATGCAACTACGGAAGTGCAGCTGCTCCTAACAACTGCAACTCGAGCGAAAAGGCCGCGGCCAATGCGTTCGATTTTCCCGGCGCACTATGAGAACTGGAATTGCCCTTGCACTTTTGCTCCTGATTGTTTCCGCCTACCAGGCATTCAGCTTCAGAAACAATCTGGAAAGAGACACGCTGAAGAAAGGGCGAATCGTTCTATCGACAGGAGACGAAGCCACTTTTGATGCTGCGAAAAACAGAGAAGGATCCGCGCGCTTGATCCTGGATGGAGATCCAGGCACCTGCGCGAATTTGTACTTTCCATCCAACCATCCCGAAGGCACCCATCTGATTGCAGAGCTGGCGCTGACGCATGATCCAGGAAGCCCGCCGCAGAGCCGTAAATTGAGGGGTATTAAGTTTCTGAACGGTTGTACGGATACAGGCAATGACAGAATCAAGAAACTTGAAATTTCTATATTATTGAGAAGAGCCAATGATCCGGACGTAGAGAAGATCATCCCCGAACCGGTCGAAATGCTGCGCGAGACTGTGGAAATCCCTGATCGCTCTGTTGTGTGGATCCCGTTCGATGTCGCGCCCTTTCCCGCCTCCCCGGGCTATCCGGACCATGTGTCGCTCGTAATCGCCAAAATTAGAATTCTTGAAACTTATCATCCAGAACAACACAGAGCCGGAATCAGAGAATTGTATTATGTTGACCTGGATGCGTCTTCACGCAGAGAAAGAATCTGGAGCCCGGGAGAAAGTTTATGACACTCAAATATCCGTCCCACTGGCTGGAACGCAAGGGCGGGCCAAAGATCAGCGTCATTACGGCATATGACTATACGTTTGCAAGATTGATCGATCGAAGCCAGATCGATGCGGTGCTCGTGGGAGATTCTCTTGGCATGATGATCCAGGGTAAGCCCTCTACTCTGCCCGTAACTGTAGACGAGATGGTATACCATTCATCTCTCGTGCGAAGAGGCACTCAGAAGTTTATGATCTCTGACATTCCATTCGGAGTCATTCATGCATCCTTTGAGGTCGCATGCTCCGCCGCAGTTAGACTCATGAAGGAGGCGGGTGCTGACGCGGTCAAGATTGAGGGAGCATCCGAACCCTGCCTGAACGTTATCCGGCATTTAACTGCAAATGGAATCCCGGTCATGGGCCATCTTGGTTTCCTGCCCCAAAGCATTCATACCCTGGGAGGCTATCGCATCCAGGGAAAGAGCGGTCCAGATGCACTGGTCGCCCAATCCGTCCAACTCGAAAAAGCAGGCGCATTTGCCA
>Ga0268298_10003054_pt1 | contig 17500 bp, 13 predicted proteins | sample WWTPWeurt_MetaG_FD_194462 | JGI IMG/M metagenome (GOLD analysis project Ga0268298, IMG submission 194462) | Activated sludge microbial communities from WWTP in Nijmegen, Gelderland, Netherland - WWTP Weurt | ecosystem: Engineered > WWTP > Aerobic digester > Activated sludge | place...
AGAAGATCTGCCACATGAGCAAGGGATTGTTGATCGGCAGGGTGTATTTGGCGAGCGCAAAGGATTGGTAACGCCCCGCGTTGATACGGGAACGGCGCTTGACTTCGTCCTGTGCGGTGGGCGAGACGCGCTCGCTGGATTTGGCTTCGGGCGCGTAGACGAGACGATCTCCCTGGCGGACGACCTGCATGGCGGTGTAGAAATCGTCGTTGATGATGCCCTGCGGCGGCGCGACGTATTTGCCTTTGCGGATGGCGAGGATCTCGCCTGTGGCGCTGGTGCAACTGCCAAGGCGGCTTTCCTGCTTTTTGATGTACGACTCGTACTTCCAGTAGAGGCCTTCGGATTCGCCCAGACTACCGTCGCCTTTTTCGATGACCTTCGCGCCGCTGACCGCGCCGATGTGCGGGTCGCTGAACGGGGCGATGATCTGTTTGACGGTGTTGGGATGGTAGGTATTGTTGGCGTCGGAGAAGAGGATGATATCGCCGCGGGCTTCAGCCACGCCGCGGTTGATGGCCGCCATTTTGCCGCCGCGCTGGGGCTGGTGAAGGACCTCGATGCCGCGCCCCGCGTAAGCGTCGAGAATGTCGCGAGTGCGGTCGGATGAACCGTCGTTCACGATGAGGATCTGCAGGCGGTCTTTGGGATAGTCGAGATTCAGGGAGTTTTGAATCTTCTCTTCGATGGCGAGTTCTTCGTTATAGGCCGCGATCAGGAGCGTGACAAACGGCAGGTCTTTTGGCTCATCGAAGCGCAGGGGCGGACGCATTTTCGCGAGAATTGTGATGAGGAGGGGATAACCGAAATAGGTGTAAAGGATGCTCGCGACTGATAACCAAAATAGGACTGATAGAGTAGTAATAATAGGGGACATGGTAAAAACCTTTCAAAATTGAAAGAATAAGGAAGGGCGTGTATAATGTCGTCGAGACAATTGTAACCGAGTTTAGAATCAGAGAGTTGGTTTTGGCCCTTTCCCCAATGGGGCGTTGCGCAATGCGATGTATTGATGCGGCGCATGATCATGGTTAATCGCGACTAAATTGTAGGTGTGTATGTCCGCTGCCGACCTTGCTGGAAATCTAAAAAGATTCGCAAGGTCGGATGGAGTCTTTTCGGCGGAGCGGACGCCTTGACCAAACGTTGATTCAATTTTTTGATTGGAGTGTGACACAATGGAAATTCGTTATTATCTGCGAGTCGTCCAGCGGGGATGGTGGTTGATCCTGACGGCGGCATTGGTGGCGGTGAACCTTTCGCTGGCCTATTCCTATTATGTGGCGGAACCGCGCTACGAGGCCTATGCCCGCTTCATCATCAGCCCCAACCTTTCGTTCGTGGAAGGGCGCGACGTGGTGAACAGTATCGAGGCCCTCGATAAGCGCTCGATCATTACCACGTATGCCGAAGTGATCAACAGCCCCCAAATCATTAACAATACCATCAGCCTGTTGAACGGCGACCCCGCGGATTACTCTGGGTACGACACCACCGTGACGGTGCTGCCCGATACGAACATCATCCGCTTTGGCGTGCAGGGACCCGACCCGAAGGTGACCGCCATGCTGACGAATGCCATCGGTCAATACGCCATTGATTTCATCAAGGAGTTGTATATCGCCTACGATATCCAATTCCTGGATAAGGCTGTGGAACCGAGCGACCCGTATTACCCGCGTCCGCAACAGGATGCAATGCTGGCCCTGCTGGTGGGCGTGGTGGTCGGCGCAGGCCTGGCAGTCTTCCGCGATATGCTGGCCAGCACGATCGACAAACTCGGCGAGCGCCGCATGATCGACTACGAATCGACCGCCTACTCACGCTCCTTCTTCGAGCGCAAGATGCGCGAAGAAATGTCGAAGCGGCCCGAAGCGGTGCAGACGCTGGCCTTGATCTATCTCAATGGCATCGAGGAATATTACGACTCGCTGCCGCAGGCCTACATCAACCGCATCATGCGTCGGGCGAACGATATCCTCAAGGGCCAGCTGCGCGGCAACGATATTGTCGGGCGTTGGAACAACCTTCAGTTTGCCATCCTTCTGCCCGCCACAGACGGGAACTCGGCCCTGCGCCGCATGGGGAGCATTCAGGAAGCGTTGAACGAGCCGATGATGCTGGAACCCGATGGCGATCACTTCATTACGCTCGACCCGCGCGTTGGGCTGGCCGACCGCCAGGGCGGCGAATCGTTCAATGTGTTTGTGAACCAGGCCGAGCAGGCCCTGGAGATCTCCATGCAGTCGGAGCACAAGATCAACCAGTACAAGGTCCGTCCGTTTGGATAAAGCGGCCGTTGCCCAGAAGATTGCGCCTGATTTTTACGAAGGAGCCCCATGAAACCAAAGGCTTTTGTTACGTTTCTTGTTTTAGCGATGTTGATTTTGAGTCCCTTTCGGGTTGCGGCCGACGCGCCTGCCCAGGCCAGTTTGCAGGCGGGGGAGAACGCCGTTTCGGTGACGTTTACCAACCTGGGATATTCGGATAGCGACCTGGTCGGTCCGCTGGACGGGACGCGCAGGATCTTTAGCGTGCCCGCCAACTGGCAATTGAAGCCAGGCGGCACGGTGACCCTCGATTTCAATGTGTTGTTGACAGGCGCCGATGTGGGCCTGGTGGAAGGCAAGACCGCGGCCTACGCGGGGACCTTGACCGTTTCGTTCAATAGCAGGGTGTTGGGCGTGGTGCGTTTGGAGGCGGGCGGGAGCAATACCGCCACCTTCACCATCCCCGCGGATGCGATTGCTTCGATCCGCGAGAATGGTCAGCACGAACTGAATATTCAGTTGAACGCCCAGCTCGATTGTCTTTATGACGTGCGCACCTCGGTGACGGTGTTGGCGACCTCGCGCTTCGATATGCTGTTCGACATCGCATCGCCCGAACTGAACCTTTCGCGCCTGCCCGCTCCGTTCTTCCTGCGGAACTCGCTGTTGCCCGATACCACCTTGTTGGTGGTATCCAGCCAGTCCACGGCGGAGGAATTGCAGGCGGCCATGGATGTAATGGCTGGCTTCGGTTCGCTGGTGGAGCGCGCTTTCAACTTTTACCTGATCACCGACGATAAGGTGACGCCCGACCTGCTCGCCACGAGTCACCTCATCTTCGTGGGCATGCCTGGCAAAATTTCGTTGCTGGACCAGGTCAACTTCCCCGTGCCGATCTCGAGCGGACAGTTTGTGGGCCTGCCGCAGGAATCGACCGAGGACGGCGTTTTGCAGATGGCGCACTCGCCGTGGAACCCCGACAAGGTGGTGTTGCTCGTGAGCGGCAACAACGGCGCGGCCGTGATCAAGGCGGCGCAGGCGGCTGGCTCGGGCAAGATCTTCGTCCACCTTAACCCTGCCATCTCGTATATCCGTGACGTGCAGGCGCTGGCGGGCGCGTTGCCGCTGGTGGAGGATTTCTCCCTGGCCGATTTGGGCTACCAGAGCGAGTTGATCAGCGGCATTGGCATCAGCCAGGCCGATTACACCTTCATTGCCTCCAAGGAGCAACTGGCTTCCAAGGATGGACGCGTGAACCTGGTGTATTACCATTCGGGTTTGCTCGATTACGGCGTTTCCTCCATTCTCGTGGAGATCAACGGACAGGCCATCGTCAGCGTGCCGTTTGCCAAGGAAAGCGAGCAGATCGCCACGTTGGAGATCAAGGTCCCAGCGGGGGTGTTGCGCTTCGGCGAGAACACGCTCACCGTCCAGGCACGGATGCAACCGAATCTGTCCTGCGATTTCTCGGGCTTCTCGGACCCGTGGCTGATGGTCTCGAACCAGACGTCGATGCATTTGCCCGCGTCGGACCTGCCGCCCGCGACCACGACATCTCACGTGGATTTGAAGAATTTCCCCGCCATGTTCATGGAACAGAGCGACCTGGGCGACGTGGCCTTTGTGCTGGCGGAAAACGATCCCACTGGCTGGAAGGCCGCGGCAGACCTGGCCTATACGCTGGGAGCCGCCGCCAGGCCGTCTATTTCGCATCTCTCCGCGGTTTACGCGGGGAGCGTGCCCGAGGAGGTGCGCGCCAGCGATTCGTTGATCGTGATCGGGAAGGCCAGCGCCCTGCCGATTATGAGCGAGCTTAATGAGTCGTTGCCTGCGCCCTTTAATGCCGAGACGAATACCGCCGAGGAACAGGGCATGCAGATCGTCTATCGCATTCCTGCGGGCGTGCAGGTGGGCTATCTTGAGTTGGCGGTTTCGCCCTTCAACACCGAACAGTTGGTGATGGTGGTTTCGGGCAACTCGGACGAGGGCGTGCGCATGGCTGGCGCTTCCCTGCTTACCGAGACGTTGAAGACGCAGTTGACTGGCGTGTTTGCCATTACCAACGGCGTGCAAGTGGACGTGGGCGAGGCGGTGGCGCAGTTCTCGAACGTGGGCTCATCCATCCCTGGCTCGGAGCAGACGGTGCTGACCCCCGCCGCCACGTCCGCGCCGACCGAAAGCCCCAGCGCGAAGAGCGACACGCCTAGCTGGTTGCTGCCGTTGATGATCGTTTCGGGCATCGCGGTGGTGATTGTCCTTTCGATCGTGGCGATCAGCTCGATCCGCAAGAACCGAGCGCCGCAGTTCGATAATCCATCCGAACAACCCAACCCCGAGAAGGACGAAGAGAAGTAACTGCTCGGCCTGTAGAAATGGAAACGGCAGGGACTCGCTTGAGTCTCTGCCGTTTTTTTGTAGGTCGGAATTCATTCCGACTTAAAGAGCGTTTCTTAAGTTCTTGCTGAAGACCTTTTGGACACGGATTACACGGAAAGCGCTGATTTTTTAAACGCTTTCCTGTATGAATCCGTGAAATCCGTGCGCGAAGCGTCCGTGTCCAGAAAAAGATTTAAGAAACAGTCTCTTACTTCTCTTCCGCCGCTTTTTGCAGGATGCGGAAGCCATAATCCATCAGTTGTTGCAATCCCTCCGCAGAGACGGGTTCGCCCGCTTCGAGTTTCTCGAGCGTATCGAGCAGGGAGCCGCGTATCCCGCCCGCCCGATGCGCCCAATGCGAATCGACCGAGACGCGCTCGAGGCGCTGAATGAGGAGGCGGAGGAGGGAGGCGGTGGGGTTCAAGTGTCAAGTATCAGGTGTCAAGTATCAGGTGTCAGGAGGGGACGAGGGTATTTTACCAGCCAAAGCGCCGTTCAATTGGAAAGGCTTCCTCCATTGCTGAAGGAAGCCTTTGCGTTACTGATCGTTGATTAGTCGATTTGGTCTTGGGGATGGTGTTCGTTCCAGATGGCTTCGAGATCGGCGCTGGCCTTGCCGATGTTCTCGTTGTTGGTGATCTTGCCTGTGAAGCCGCCTATGGAGTTGATTGCCGAGAGGATGCGCTTATCCACCCGCACGTTGACGTCGAACGAGCCGTCGAGGTTGATGCTGGGGGTGAAGATGGCCACGCCCGTGTGGACGGGACGTCCTTCTTTGAGCAGGCCGATCAGCGTTTCCACTTCGCTTTCCTGCACGTTTTTCACCACGCCCGAGGACAAGGTGGTGCGTTGGGTGATGAGCGCCATGAAACGCTCCACGTCGGCGGCCTCCATCAGGTCGATGCGGGGGCCGTAGGTTGCGATTGCTTGAATTTTCTTTGCCATTTTGTTCTCCTAGAGATCGAAGTTCCCCAGACAACCAGGGAGAGGGGGGTGGTTTGGTGAATTTCCAGCCTGTGAATCGCAAAAGCTAACCTGACTTTTTGAAAAGCTAACCTAGGTTTTTGAAAAGCTAGCCTGGGTTTTTGAAAAACTAACCTGGGTTTTGCAAACGCTAGCCCGCGAATCGGAATTGGCTTTCAAGCGATTTCGTGTAGTTGTGTTTTTGGTGGGTTTTGATCGTTTTCCGTAATTTCCTCCTGCTTTACTGGAATCTGGTTGTCCCCGGGTACCGCCCGTTGAAGGCAGTATAGCAGAAAGAGACGGGAGTCGAGATGACATTTTTGATAGGGAAAAAAAGACTTCCGAAGGCTGATGGCTTCGGAAGTCGGGTCGTTGGGGGTTATTCGTCCGTGTCTTGGACAAAGTAGTCCTTGCTGTGGATGAGTTCCTGTATCTGTCTGCTCAGGCTCTCCACGTCATAACGATCCTGCATTTTCACCCGCAGGATGGGCAGACCGACGCTGGCAAAGGTTTCGTCTTTGAAACGGTCATTTTCTGCGCGGCCTTCCCATTGGTGGCTTGGATCATCCACCTCGATGACGAGTACAGGGATAAGCCGAAAGCGGGAGCACAATAAGAAGTCCACGTGTTTGCATAAGGTCTTGTTTACATGCTGTTTTCGATCTTTTGGCTCGTTTTCCAACCAGACAACATCTCCCATTCTTACTTTTGCCATGATTAGATACTCGCTGCTTACAGCTTTTTTTAGCGATGAGAAAAATATTCTTTCGCGGAACGTCAGGATGGAATTACGCTTTTTATAAACAGGCGGCTCGTCGCTTCCGATTTGAAGTTCTGTTTGTTCGGTCGTTGGCGGCGTGACAGGCGGCGGAGCGATACCCTGTTGACGCTCCTGCGCTTGTTTCTGTGGACGCTCCCCAGGTTGACCCGTCCATAGGTTGCCGAAAAGATTATCAAGCCAGGTGAGAAATCGCCTGAGGAGGTTGAGCAGTTTTTCCATGTTCGTTATCAAACTACCTGATCAATCGAACCCATTTCTTGGCAATATCTACAGTGTTCACCCGCCAACCCGCATTTTGAATTGCGATCTTTTCTGGTTGATGTGGATTCTTTTCGTTTGTCCACCATTCCTGAAATTTAGATGCAGAAGGCGGCAACTTGTCATTCAAAATGCGCTCGATTTGCTCGAAGGTGAGCGTAATATCGCGCTGGCTGGCGGGCAAGTCGCGCAGATAGTGTTCGAGGGGAGTGTATTTGCCAGACATTGTTTTCTCCTTAGATTTCAAGAAACTCTCGTACGTCGCTTTCAGTTAGCAAACCGCTCGATGCCAGCAAACGCTGAATTCCATCTGGACCAAAACTGACATTGGGATTTCGTAATTTGCCTTCGAGCATTGCCAATAGTGCCTTGACTTCCACCAGCAAGACTTCATTCACGTTGGTATCAATTTTCAGGGTGCGGATGGCATCATCGTGGTCGCCCGTAAATGCACTGGAGATCACCATGAAATAGAGATTTCTCATGCCTTGTTTGCGAAGACGTTCGCCTTGAATGGAAATGTATTCCCGTATGGCGCGCTCATCTGTTCCCATGGTGTAAGCGTTTTGGCGAACTTTGGCATCATAAATGATCGCATAACGGAATTCCTGACTTACGGCAATTCCATCGGGAACTCGTCCCTGACCCTGACCCAATAACTGTGTTTCGTAGCCAAGCATCCTGAAAAGAATCGCGAGTTTTTCCTCGAATACCTTTTCAATGGCTTTACCCGATTTTGAATAAATCTCTGCCAGCAATCCATCATTAGCCGCCATGCGCGGAAGAGTTGCCACAATGGGAGGGAGAAAGCTTTCTGATACTTCATCAACTGTTCGTTCCACCTGTTTGGTATTGTCCGTTCTTTGGGCGGGAGTGACAATTTCCTGCTTTGTTGGAAGTTCTGATGATTCGCTCTGCGGTTGATAGTTGAACCAGAAGGCATGTTCAACATCCCATAAGCGGAGTTTTCTGGTTGATTGCTTCGAGAGAAGTTCCAGCATTTCATGATTTAGTTTGTAGAACTCTACATAATCTTCATCCACTTCGCCACTGGGAGACCAAATATCCAAATTGCTCAGGGCGTTTACCATGGACGCATAATAGACGGGAAATTCCTCATGTTTTTGAATTTGCCAGAAATAAGAAAGGAAGTAAGGGATGGAACCCACCTTGGGAGCGCCGCGAGCATCCGCGCTAAATTGACCGAGTTCTTTGGTGAAGCGCGCAAAGGTCTTGATGGTTGCCTTCGCTTGTTCAATGGATGTAGGAACAGGCAAAGAAGATTTCAATAATTCAATGAATTTCTCTCGACGATCTCCCGCCGTGCTGTTCTTGGTCAAGACATTGAAGAACATCTGCCCATTGATAGCTTGAAACCCCCATAAGCGGTTGCGCTTATTAATGCCGTCGTTGGCAGTTTTGAATTCTTCAAGGGCAACTTCTCCTTTTAGAAAACGGTTAAGCCAACCCAAGACATCGGGAATGGTTGCAAGTCTTTTTTCATCCAATTCCTGTTGGGTAAATTCCCTACTGGCATTGAGAATTTTTTCCCCGTGGGAAAGATATTCGTCCCAGACGCGTTGAATTTGTTCGATTTGCGGTTTAGTTAGACTCATTTTTACCTGCCAGATTTATTGTTTGCTGAGGATTGAAACACGACGACTTGCTTTATTCCTTATATTGATAAGTAATGCGGTATGGAAACCTTTTACTATGTTTGTTACAGCGAACATCATCAAGTTCACCCATGGAGTAATATTTCACGCCACAAGGCTGTTCAGGCGTTCTGTTTGCTGGTGTGAAAGTGATGGTTCCTCCCCCGCTCGTGTATGATTCCTCTATTCTTTCGTGATTGCTGCTACAAAACCATTTCTTACATTCGGTGCATTGTACCAGCGGATTTTTATCATTCATTGATTTTTCGCAAGTTGTACAAGTTGTCGATGAGTTATAGTACTTGATTATATAAAGTATGGCGACCACACTTAATACGCCAAAAAAATAAATGCCCATGAACTGCCACATAGTCATACATTCCTCACAATCATTTTATAAACTCCTGTTAGATAATGTTTACTGCTCCCTTTTCACCAAACCCACTCGTCGGCTTGGCGGAGGGACAGATTGAGGTTACTTTGTCACCACCACAAACATCATTTTCCTTTTCTTGCACCAGTTTTTCGCCGCTTCGTGCTTGCGGACGGTATCGGGGTTGCTTAGATATTGCCCGCCTTTAACTTCGTGCAATTCAATCGTTCCGTCAATCCGTTCTAGCAGAAAATCGGGACGATAACCGCGGATGTTTCCTGCTTCGGTGACGTATTGAATGGTTATTCCGTGATTTTTTGTCCACTTGGAGACGGTTTTATCTTTCTCCAATTTCTTCATGTAAGCGAGTTCCCATGAAGAATCGTAACGCTCAACAGAGTATGCGCTTTTCGTGGGGTTTTCAAAATCGCCATGTTCGCTGGTTGTCATGCTTATTTCTCCTTGCGATGTTCGATCATGCTGTTGACCAATCCTGGCTTTTCTTTGATGTTCTTTTCCATCGAATTGATTCGATTAAGGGCATGACGAATTTCTTCAAGACTGGCCGTGCCGACTGTTTTACCGCCAAGCATCTTCTTGCTGACATGATCCATCAACACGCCGTAAAAATAACCGAGTTCGTGCGAGCCAATTCCTTCTTCGGCAAGCAATTCAGCGGCAATATCACGGACACTGTGTTTGAGACGCTCGCCGAGTTCCACAGGATTGTTGACTTCATCCATAGAGGCGGCGGATTTGTATCGGGCAGGGGCTTCGTGAATTTCACGAAAGCCTGAACCGTCCAGGTTTTTACCTTCCACGCTTTCGATTTCAACGCGGGTGATTTCGGTTTCGATGGTGTAGTCGAAACCATCCAAGACTTTTTGCCAGTTGGGATAATCAGCGGTTTCGATGATGATATCGGAGAGATCGTCATCATCGAAGATCTCTTCCTCCACCTCAGGCTCAGGGATTTCAATCAGATTTTCAGGATGGACAACGACTTGCGCTTTACGCTTGGGCGGCAGGTCTTCATCTCCAAACATGGACAGTTGTTCCACGTTCTCGCGTACTTTCGCGCCGACCATATCCCAAAGCCATTCATGCTTGAGTTTCTTGTGGTCAATAATGGCGCAGATTTCCTGTATATCTTCACCGCGTACATTGAGACGCAGACCGCGACCAACCACTTGTTGACCATAAACACGGCTGGAAAACTTACGTAATAACAAGATCACCGAAACGGCAGGAACGTCCCAACCTTCACGGAGCATCAGCACGCTGACAACCGCCTGATAGGGACTGCCCGCCTTGCCCAATTGCCGCGCTTCGTCACGCTCGCTTTCTTCGGATTGCTCGGTGACAAGCAGCGTGTGGATATGGAATTCTTTTTCCAGCATATCCCGCGCTTGTTGGGCATCTTTGATGGTGATGGCGACGACAAAGAGAATTGGCTTGTAAGAACCTTTGCCGAGTGTGTTGGCGCGGCGGTCTTGTTCTTTCAATCGGTCGAGAGCAATGCGGATTTGCTTACGCATCGGGTCGGGGTCGGTGACCCATTGCGTGGAAGAAAGACCCTTTTCAATTTTCTCGAACTCATCATCCATCTCGTCAACAGTACGTTTCTCGCCCGTTTCGGGGTTGGTGTAGGTCAATTCAACGGAAGAAAGCGTCGGCTGATAGACGACGATATTTTTGATAATCGGCGGGACTTCTGCCTGCGCGTCGTGAATGCCGTATTCCAAAATCATCTTGGTATCAGGAGCCTGCCCATCGGCGCGGTCGGGCGTGGCGGTGGTATCGAGACGGAATTTGCTGATCTGCTTTAGCGTGAAAAGCGTATTGTCATATTCGGCAGCAGGCGTGTTGTGCGCCTCATCGTTGAATATGGCTATTTTGTCTTCCGCGTTCATTAGCACGGCAAGGTTACGCTTACCGTTGGTGTTCGACTCATACAACTGGTGAATATTCCCCATAATCACGCCATTATCGCGGATGCCCTGCGGACTCGACCCAGGCTGCATGACATGACAACCCAGTTCATTGGTGTAATGTTCCATGCCCTGCGGGAAGAAACCGAAATCACGGAAGACTTTGGCGTCTTTGAAATCATCTTCCAGGCGGTCGCGGACAATGGTGTTGGGGCAGAGCAAAACAAACTTATGAATGTTGTGACAGGCTTTGAGCCATGCAATCACCGAACCAATGATGGCAGTTTTTCCGCCGCCTGTGACGATGTTTAAGAGCAATTCACGCTCTTGTAACAATTCGTAGGCATAGACACAACGCATCAAGGCTTCTTCCTGATGCCGCCAGAGTTTGCGCGGCGCATCGGGACGCGTAATGTGCAAAAGGAAATCACGGGTCAGCGGGCTGACATCGTGAAAATCACGCGATTGCCACCACTCGCGGAAATCCTGCTCGTAAGGGGCGAAATAGTAATACATCAATGCACCTCAAGGGTTTGAACGACGGTTCGCTCTCCGCCCTGATCGTCCTGCACGGAACAGGCAATCTTTCTTTCGCCGTTATCTTCAAATTCATATTCCACCACCAATAACGGGCGTTTTGTTGCTTTATCACGTAAAAAAGCATAGCCTTGTGTGGAAGTAAAGCGTCCGTTGCGATGGTCGAAGTCCCATTGCACATTTGCAACCACGCCGTCTTTGTTCAGACTAATGGATTCAGAGACATCGAAGCGGTATTTGCGTTTACCAATGCGCTCGACGTTCAGGCGCACTTCGGGCGGCTGGATGAAACTTAATAGGGGGGCGTAATCCGCGCTCTTGGTGACGATATGCTCGCGGAAAGATTCATCTTCCATACGGACAAGGCTCAGGCGCACAAAGTCAATGCGTTTGTTCTCCCGCGCCGCAAGGATTTCGGCGGCTTGACGCGCATCGGGGCTGAAATTCCAGCCGAGCATCACGCCATGATTGGCGCGGCGTTCTTCATACACGGCTTTGGCAAATTTACCAACATCCTCTTTGGTGATTTTGGAACGACGCGACGATGAACCCACATACAACGGAACGCCATGACGCGAACCGTGAATGATGTCTGAAATGGTTTCAGGTTTGCCGCCGAAGGCGCGCACCACGAACTCGCGGAACTTCTCGATGGGATAGCCTTCCAACTTGGGCGCTTCATAAATGCCCCAATGCTCCACCGTGAAATCAGGCACGGGGAACAGGTTGCCGATTTTTTCTTCCACCATTTTTGCTACGCGGTCAGCGGTGATGGAAACCGCAATGCGGCTTTGGTCGCTGGCAATCCAACGGCGATTTAATCGTTGTGCGACTGCAGGCGTTGTGCCGCCACCGCAAAAGAAATCTGCGACAACATCTCCTTCATTTGTCGTTGACTTGACCACTTTTTCTAACAGACCCTCGGGTTTTTGAGTTGGATAGCCAATACGCTCTGGATTATTGCTTAGCATTCCTTGTTCCCAGAGTGAATTTTCCAAGACTTCTTCCACTATTTTGTATAAAATTTTCCCATTTTCATCTCTCACCATATCGGCTTTGCCAGTCTCTGAATTAAATTTTCTGAGTGCTTGCTTTGTTTGCCCGTCTTTTCTAGGTTTATATACACGGTTAAAAGTATAGTCGTCACCTTTGCTATAAAACAAAAGCGTATCTGTTACTTGATGGAATTTCTTTGATTTGGCTTTCAAACCAGAATTTGGGTAATACCAGATAATTTCGTTCCTAAAATTATCTACACCGAATATTTTGTCCATTTCAACTTTTGCATAATGACTTGCGTGCCAATCCAAGTGAACAAAAATAACACCAGTTGACTTAAGTAAGCGTTTCATCTCCCACAGACGCACATTCAACCAAACGAGATAGCCTGGCATGCCGCCTTCCCAAATATCTGAGAAGGAGCGCACTTCGTTCTTGTCGCCAAAGATGACGTTGTAATTTCTGCCAGAGAAGAACGGCGGATCAATGTAGATCAGGTCAATGCTCTCGCTGGGCAATTGCCGCATCACATGTAAATTGTCGCCGAAGAAAAGTCGGTTTGCGCCTGTGGGGAGTAATTGCGCCAGTTTGCTTTTATCGTTCTTTTCTGGTGCAAATCGTTCGCTATGTCCAAATTCCACGCGTTGCACTTCCTGAAACGGCAGGCGAATAGTAGGGTAGGCGTGTTGAAACTTGGTTACTTTGACTTCCTGCCTGCGTGTGATGGTTTCCCATCCAAGCGGGGCTTCGTCTACGGGAACTGCGCCAAAGCGGGTAGGCAGTTGAAAATGCTCTTTCTGTTCGGGAATGGTTTCATCCATTTCGTCGGGCGGCTGGATGAAAGAAATTTCCATACTTTCTGGTTTTTCCACCTTTGCTTTTTGCGGCGCGGAAAAGATCTCGCCCGCTGATGTCGCCTTTCTTGCGCCTTTCATGTCGGGCGGTTGAATTCCCGTCAGCGATGATTGATTTTTGTTGACATTCTTTTTGCGTGGCATAGAGAAACTCCCTTGTGAAGATTCATGACAGTGCCTTTGCCGATCCAGGGTATTGGAACTATTTACCCTTTTTCTTCGGCTTATTTGGTTGCTCAATTTTACCCTCTGTGTCATCTTTCGAACTGACCTGATTATTTACATTCTTTTCAAGATAAATATGACGCCTAATTGTGTAATTTTGCATAGCGATCAAATCGTCTCTTGTATTCTGGCGGTTTTTAATAAAAAACGTGTTTGTAAGCAGAAAAACTAAAACAGACCAGCCAATACTCCACCATTCAACTTGGAATGGCGGATAAGTATTAATCCACTGAGAAACGAAATAGGCAATTCCGCCAGACAATATCAACGCTAGAAGTTCCGTCCAGAAGATTTGCTTTGGGTATTTTGTTTTTGGTATTACCCACATAAAAACTGCAACAGCGAGTACAACTGAACGAAAAATCAGATGGGTATCAGTGTATAGAACAGGATATGGTGATGGACTGCCAAGATAGAGAAAGGCGAAACAAAGAAATAAATATATTGCCGAGGGATTTGAAAACTGAATAAAAGAGATTTTCTTGATTGGCTTGACGACAATATATTTATTGTTAGTTGTGTGGGCGAGATCGTCTCGATTTTTTCGTACACTATCTTCTCTTTCCAATATTAAGAATAAACCTCCTAACAAAAAGGCATTAATAATAAGGATGATCGTTAGAGATAAACTGCCCATTTTGGCGCGTATCAGCAAATAGGATAAATAACCAATATAGATGCCGAAAAGACCTGCGCCTAACGTGTGCATTAAGTCCAATAGATAACGATATCGGCTATAAAGATCAAACCCACTTTGGTTTGAATTTAACTTTTGTACAATCTCTATAAAATAATTTTCAATGTATCGCCATTTCACCCCGTGATCAATTTCATATAACGGGTCGTCTGTCCACGCCTTTCGCCAATCATCATTGCCAGAGATATCTTCGGTTTTAATGCCTTCCAAAGTACGCTTTAAATCATTCATTCTTCCTACAATGAAAGGCGGCAACAATCCATCACGCGAGAACGGCGAATTCCATCGAATGTAAAAATAGATTTGGTAAATAAAAAATCCCAACGGAATACCTGCGGCGGCTACCAAAACCGCGATGATTGCGGATGATGTTGAACTTGCTGGGAGCGAGTTGACAATGCTTGTTAAGGTTGTTAGGAGTTCGTTTTTGTTTGAGTCTGAAGATAAAAGAACGTCAATTGCCGAATAGCAAATGAACGCAAGAAACATCATCCAGCCTGGAATACCCCATCTAAGGAATCGAGTTTGATCGTTTTCTTTCATAGCCACCTGCCTTTTGGTATTAGTTGTTGCATGTTGGTTTGATTAAAAAGTCTTTTACCGCCAAATTCAATTTAATGACTTTTACTTGGTGAAATACAAGGCGCCCCAGGCAGGAGTCGAACCCGCAACCTACTGATCCGAAGTCAGGCGCTCTATCCATTGAGCTACTGGGGCGTGACGGCGATTATACCGCATTGAAATTCCTTCGTGCGCCTTTGTGGCCTTTGTGGTAAATCTAAAAGAAACCCTACTACAGAGGGGGTTCCCTTCCTTGTCGAACCCGTCATTCCCACGTAGAATCGGCCAATCTCAGGGATGGCGGGACTCCATCCCGCCCCACACATAAAGGAACCCTCCATGAAGGACATCAAAACGTTCGGCGAAATTGTGATCGGCAATCTCGAAAAAGTGATGGTGGGCAAGCGTTCCACCGTGGAACTGATCGTGATCGGCCTGCTCTGTCAGGGACACGTGCTGATCGAAGACGTGCCAGGCGTGGGCAAGACCGTGCTGGCGCGCAGTCTGGCTCGCTCGCTCGATTGTGTCTTCAGCCGCATCCAATTCACGCCCGATATGCTCCCCAGCGACGTGACGGGCGTCTCCATCTATAACCAATCCAAGAAGAAGTTCGAGTTCCGTCCTGGCCCCATCATGGGGCAGATCGTGCTGGCCGACGAGATCAACCGCGCCACGCCCAAGACCCAGGCCGCGTTGCTCGAAGCTATGGAAGAACGCCAGGTGACGGTGGACGGCGTGACGCATCCGCTCGAACGTCCCTTCATGGTGCTCGCGACTCAAAACCCGATCGAATACGAAGGCACCTTCCCCCTGCCCGAAGCCCAACTCGACCGCTTCCTCCTGCGCGTCCGTTTGGGGTATCCCAACATTCAAGACGAAGTCCGCATTCTCGAAGAACAACAACTCCAGCATCCGCTCGAGACGTTGCAAGCCGTGGTCAAGACGAAGGAGATTCTCGAGGCCGCGGCCACCGTCCGCAAGACGTATGTCTCGCCGACGGTGAAGCGCTACATCGTGGATATCACGCGTCGCACCCGCGAGACCGAGGACGCCTACCTCGGAGCCAGTCCGCGCGGCTCGCTGGGACTCTTCCGCTCCGCGCAGGCCCGTGCCGCGTTGCAAGGCCGCGACCATGTTCTCCCCGACGACGTCAAAGCCATGGCCGTGCCTGTGCTCGGTCATCGCATCATCGTCAGCCCCGCCGCGCGCCTCCGTGACCTCAGCGCCGACCGCATCGTGGAAGAGGTGGTGCGCGCCCTCCCGTCCCCAGGCGGCGATTTCTCGGACGGGACCCGCGCAACCGTTAAGAAGGGAGCGAAATGAGGGCTGGGCGCGTCCTCGTCGTCCTGCTCTTCCTGGTCGGCGTCATCGGCATCCTCATCACCGACGAGCAAATCTATCCCCGCCTGCTCTACCTGAGTTTGCTCGTCCTGCTGGTGGCCTACCTGTGGACGCGTCTCGCGCTCGCGGGTATCCGCGTCCATCGTCATGCCCGTTTGCAAAAAGCCAGCGCGGGCGATGTGTTTGAAGAACACTTCGAGATCCGCAATGCCAGCCCCTTCCTCGTCCCCAATATCGAAGTCATCAACGAATCGAAACTGCCAGGCGTGAGCGGCTCGCGCGTGCTGACGCGCATCGGCGGCAGGCGCTCGGTCACGTATCTGGCGCGCACCTATCTCACCCATCGCGGACGTTACACGCTCGGCCCCACCGCCGTCACGGGTAACGATCCGTTCGGCCTGTTCCACGCCACGCGCAAATTCCCTTCCGATGAGACGGTCGTGATCCTGCCTGTCATCTACGAGATCACGTCCTTTCCCGCGGGGCCAGGAGTCCTGCCAGGCGGACAGGCCATCCGCAAAAAGTCCGCCGACGTGACGCCCCATGCCTCCAGCGTGCGCGAATATTCGCCAGGCGACCCGCTCAAAAGCATCCACTGGCCCACCACTGCCCGCCGCGGCAAGGTGATGGTGAAAGAGTTCGAGCAAGACCCGCAAGCCGAAGTGTGGATCTTTCTCGACGTGCAGGATGGCGCGCATTACAACCAGCCCTACACGCCGCCAGCGCTCGAAGCCTCGCAAATTTTGTATCGCCGCGTGCCTCGCTTTGTGTTGCCGCCGTCCACACTGGAATACACCGTCAGTATTGCGGCCACGCTCTCGCATTATTTCATCGGACAAAAACGCGCCGTCGGGTTGGTGGCCGCGGGGCGCATCCCCACCTTCATCTCCGCCGAGCGCAGTGATCGTCAGGAAGCCAAGGCCCTCGAAACGCTGGCCTATCTTGAAGATGATGGACGCCTCTCGCTGTCCGAGTCGGTCACGATGCAGGCTCCGCAACTGAGCGCGGGAGGCACGGCCATCCTCGTCACGGCCAACGTCCGCCCCGAACTGCTCACCGCCTGCGAAGACCTGCAACGCCGCGGCCTCTACCCTTTTGTGGTGCTGCTCGATCCCGAAACCTTCGGCGGCTCGGGCGGCGCCGACGCCCTGCAACAGACCCTGCTCACACGCGGCGTCCCTGTCTGCCGCGTCCGCAACGGTGATGACCTCTCTCAAACCCTTTCGGCGTTTTCGCCCTCCCGTGGAAAAATCTCATGGCAAAGAATCCCGTCGTCACCATTGACTTGAACTTTCAGAACAAGACTCACGCCATCGCCTCCTATCTAATTCGGGACGGCGACGCGGTCGTCCTCGTCGAAAGCGGACCTGGCTCGTGTCTTGCCGCGCTGGAGGCGGGTCTCGCCACGAACGGCCTCTCCCTCGCTGACGTGACTCACGTCCTGCTGACGCACATCCATCTCGACCACGCGGGCGCGGCGGGACGGCTCTCTCGCTACGGCGCGCAGGTTTATGTGCATCCCGTCGGCGCGCCGCATCTGCTCAACCCCGAGAAACTGCTCGCCTCCGCTACCCGCATCTACGGCGACCGCATGGATACGCTCTGGGGCGAGTTCCTGCCCGTGGAGCAGGACAAACTTCACATCGTTAACGACAGCGAGGAGATTCAGATCGGCAACC